>Ga0181364_1000194_pt1 | contig 10688 bp, 12 predicted proteins | sample Fa13NDMM110SN_FD_130108 | JGI IMG/M metagenome (GOLD analysis project Ga0181364, IMG submission 130108) | Freshwater viral communities from Lake Michigan, USA - Fa13.ND.MM110.S.N | ecosystem: Environmental > Aquatic > Freshwater > Lake | place: USA: Michigan | collected 2013-09-24
AATAACAATATGAGCGAAAATTCAGTAGAACATCAAAACATTATAAATAAATGTTTAGCAGAGACATACAAACATGTTAAAAGAGTAGGACATTACATAAATCTATTCACCAAAGAACTCATAGAAAGATCAGAGCACCACGATGATTCTAAATTTGAAGAACCAGAACTAACAGGATTTGCAATGAATACTGAAAGATTGGCAAAGGTTGAGTATGGCAGTCCTGAATACAAGGACATGTTGATAGAACTTAAGCCAACCATAGAGCACCACTATTCAAAAAATAGACATCATACAGAATTCTGGCCAAATGGAATAAATGATATGAATCTGGTGGATATATTAGAAATGTTAGCAGACTGGCGAGCAGCAACAGAGAGAAATAAGGCTGGTAACATTAGAAAGAGTATAGAAATAAACTCTGAAAAATATAACATATCTCCACAATTGAGAAAAGTTATAGAAAATACTGTTAGAGATTTTTTCAAAGATTAATCTTTATCTTGCAAGAAGTGTTGAAAATTACATTTTACTGTGGTAAATTAATCATAGTAAAATGATAAAGCTTAATAGTTTCAAAGAAAAGACTGCACTAGCAATAATAACATGCAACAGAGAAGAATTCTTACACAAGGCACTAGCATCTGTTGATAGAGACTCTGTGAATCAGATTTTTATTATCAATGCAGGAGAACCTTTTAAAAATAAACCAGAGGATGTAAAGGTTATTCAATGTAGTAGAAATCCTACTCCTGTGGGCATTGCTAAAAACATTGCTCTTAAAGAAATGAAAAAAGAATATGATTTTCTTTTCTTGATGGAAGATGATGTTGTTGTAAAAGATAATACTGTGTTTGAAAAGTATATTCTTACTGCTATGGATTCTGGATTGTGGGCAGGGCAACTCTCCTACGGAGTGCATGGGGGAATTGGTGGAGGTAATGTTGCAGAGGATGGAACTCCATTAAAAAGACTTACTGTGCAATATAATCACACTGGAGTAGACTTGTACAAGCATAGTTTACATGCATTTGTCTTATATCATGCAAACACACTGAAACATATAGGTTATATGGGAGAGAATTATTTAAATGCAGCAGAGCACTTAGACCATTATTATGTTTCTTTCTTAAAGGGTTTAGGAAGCTGTTATTGGTATTTCCCTGATATTCAAGACAGCTTTGAATATTTAGAGGATATTGACACAAATCATAACAGCAGTGTTATACGCAATAGTCCAGAATTCAAAAACTATTTTTCCACTGGATGGGGTATTTTTAAAGAGAAATACAATGTGTATCCTCATGAAATCACAGATTCTAGTGTTGAAGAGGTTATGCAAAGACTCACCTTCATAGAGGATAATTATTCCCAAAAGAATATAATAAACAAATTCTACAATAATGTTGACATTGGCACCAGAATGATACATATTAGTGCATGAATATACTAGAGCAGTTAAAAGAATTGGGTGCTAAATTCAACCCAGCATTTTGCTTAACAGATGTTAACACCAAATTTGTAATTTCCAAAGAAATTACAGCATACATAGAATATTCTTATGTGGTAATGTATAACAAACTACCATCCATGATGAGTGTTGAGTATAACAAGTCTAAGTTTTTGGATTTGGTAAAATTTTTAATAAGTCATGATTTTGAGGTGTTATCTATAAACAGTTCATATAAGAGACATTCCAGTGATTCTATAACTTTTAAATCACATAACACTAAAACTCTGATAACTCTGGGGATTAATGGAGCAAAGACGTTTAATCACAAACTTATATTAAATGATGAGGATGAGGATTATGATGAATTTGAAAGCGAAGTCAATTCTTTGGAATTTAATATAGCATATGATGCTTCTGAACCCAATGAGGCATTCCTATTAAAAGAAACATTTTTCGAACCAGATGACCATAAACCGAAAAATAAAATTATGTTGTTTGAAAAATCACAATATGGTGATTTGGTTTTAACCCCTCACAAGGTGAGAAATTATGAGTTGGACATAGATGAGAATTACAATGACGATTTCAAACCTGTCCATGAAAAAATAACAAAGTGGATGGGGGACTTTACATCCAGAAACAACAAGTTGATTCTTTTACACGGTGTTCCAGGTTCTGGAAAAACCAACTACATTAAGCATCTCTTAAACAATTCAGGAACAGTTAAGAAAATCTATATTCCACCATTCTTTGTGCAAAGCATGGCAGACCCAGGCTTTTTCCCTGTTATCAAAAGAGAGAAGGATAGTATTCTGATTATTGAAGATGCAGAGAAAGTTCTTATTAACAGAGAGGAATCCAATGACAATAGTGTTATATCCATTCTATTGAATTTGTGTGATGGTATCATGGCAGATGTCTTAAACTTTAAGATTGTTGCCACATTCAACACTGATGAAGATAAGATTGATGCTGCATTGAAAAGAAAGGGTAGAATGTTCCTAAAATACAAGTTTGATGAACTTTCAGAAGAAAAAACTTCTAATCTTTTTTATAAACTATATGGGGAGAAAGCACCGAAAACCAGAATGACTCTTGCAGAAATATACAATGATGAGAATGAATATGGACCTAAAAAAGAGGTGAAGAGTATAGGATTTGGTGTGTAATGATTGGTGTTGGAATAGCAACCTATAATAGAGAAAAGCAATTTGAAAGAATTGTCAACTCTATTGACACTGTTGACTGTGTGGTGTGCATAAAAGATGGTGGACGACATCCACCATACAAGTTTGTGCCAAAATGTGAATATATACAGATAGAGGAGAATAGAGGAATAGGAATCTGTAAAAATATTCTAATAGACAATCTGTTAGAAAAAGGTTGTGAGCACATTTTCATATTAGAGGATGACTGTCTTGTAACAAACAACAACATATGGGAATATTGTATAAGCTTCTCAGAAGAGAGTGGACTTTTACACTTTAATTGGAATGACTATAGATATCCTGCACACACAAGAGTTATGTTTGAGAAACATACTGGTGTTGTGTCAACCAATACAGAGGCAAATTTCTCATACTTTCATAAGAAATTTCTAGAGAATATACGTTTTGATCCAGCATATAAAAATGCATGGGAGCATATAGACCTTGAATTGCAAGGAGAGAAATTAGGATTTCTTCCACCATTCAGATCATTTATTTCTCCAGATAAAATGGAAAAATACCTACAGTTGATAGATGATGATCAATCCACTATAACAGGAATCGGTGAATATAATAGAAATGTTATGGATGGTCACTACCACTTTATCAAGAAGTGGGGAAAATCTGTTAACGAAATGACATCACCAGTTAATAATGAAACTCTCTATCAGAAGATGAAAGAAATAACAGTTAAATATGCAAGCAGATAATCAACCAGTAATAACTATAGTCACAAACACCTATCAAAAATATCATCGCCAAAATGTGGCTGTAGATTCTTGGGTTCATTTAAGGTCTTTGTTCCCAAAACAATTACATATAATAAATTTTCAATTTTTAGGTGATAATAGTTTCTCAGATTATTATAATCAAATACAAACAAGTTTTTATCTGGAACGCTCATCTCAAACACTAGAACCAAATTCTATAAAAAAACTTCCAGTTTTGTATGATATAATAGAGGCTGGTTTCAACATGTCAAGTTCTGAGTATGTAATGTACACTAATTCTGATGTTATTTTATTACCCAGAATAATAGAGTATATAATCAAAGAGACTCCAGACTGCATGGCATGTCCTAGACTGGATATACAAAATGTAGATTCTTTTCAAGATGTCCTAGACTCCAAAGTTACTCCTGTTCGTCATGAGATTGCAGGATATGATGTATTTTGTTTTAAACGCCAGTGGTGGGAATATAATAAGCAGTATTTCAACCACCCATTTGTGATAGGTAAGCCTCTTTTTGATGTGGATTTTGCAGGACTTATGGTTTTGTTTGGACATAAGTATTATATAGGAAACAGCTTCCCAGCAATGGCATTGCATATACATCATGGAACTGACTCTGTTACAACAGACTGTCCTGAAAAAACTTGGAACGAAGATATACATAAAAGTAATCCTCTTTTACAAATAGCAAACAATGTTATGTTTTATAACTTACAGCACAATTTGTGTAAGAGAAAACCATGGGGAGCATTTTTACAACCACAAAAAAATGAGAGGGAATTTCAAGATACTTTTTTTGATTGTATAAACATACACAAAGATAACACTATTAAATACATAGAATGAAAATTTACACTTTCTTTACACCTAGTCATGAAAAATTATTCAATATCTTTCTTAGTAATTTTCCCTATAATGAAGATGTTGAGCTTGTAGTAAAGTGGTTTCCACAAGAGTGCACTGATGGACAGTACATGTCTAGTGGATGGATGTCAACAATGAGGAGAAAGGTGTTGTATATCATCCAGTCTCTGGAAGAAACAAAAGAAAATGAGTGGTTTGTTCATTCTGACTGTGATATTCTTCTTTTTAACGGATGGGATAAAATCTTGAACAATGAAACAAAGGATTCTGATATGTTGATACAAAATGACTACACATCACTATGTGCAGGATTCTTTTTTTGTAAATCCAATTCTAGAACAAAGGAATTGTGGAAATTGGTGTATGAAAATCTTGATAAATTTGAGCATGATCAAGCAGCAATGAATTATTATTTGACTAGAGTGAAGGATTTCAAAGCTGCAATTTTACCAAATTCATATTTTACATATGGATATCATAAGAAAGGAGTGTGGAATGGTGAAGAATTCACAGTTCCTAATATAGAAAATCTTAAAATGTTTCATGCAAATTGGACAGCAGGAGTTAAAAACAAAATGGAGTTGATAAACAAGGTTTTAGCTGATAAGTCCCTCTTATGATTATTAGCAAATTTGAGGAAATTTTTCAATATGAAAAGTTTCCAGTGGAATATGAATGTTTTAGACAGTTGTCTAAAATTTCTGGAGGAGAAATAAAATACTTGGCTGTGCCATGGACACAGATAATGAATAGTGGTTGGTTGGATTTTCCTAATAAAAGACCCACAGAACAATACTTTAAAGAGTTGCACGACATAAGACTCTCTGATGGTAATAATGTAACAGTGTGCCAACATGATGACTATATGCAACTCATACCACTATTCAGACACATGAATGTGAATACTGTGTTTAGTCCATTACACAATACTAGAAATACACACACTGGTGGTATCAACATAATTCCAATAGCATTCACATGTGGTTTTGATTTTGACAAATCTGTTAAAAAAGATTTAATGGTGTCTTTTGTAGGAACGCCAACATCACACCCTATTAGACAGAGAATGTCCAATAGAATAAATGGCCTTGGAATAATTTATAGAAATGAGTATCATGTAGACTCTTCATTTTTCTTTGTTGATAACTATAGACAAGATAGAGAACAAGAATTTAAGAAGACTCTTGAAAGGAGTAGGTTCTCGCTATGTCCTAGAGGCTCCTCTCCCTCTTCTGTTAGGTTCTGGGAGAGTTTAGCAGCAGAGGCAATACCAATCCTCATATCAGACCATTGGGCATTGCCAGAATGGAACTGGAGCGAAACTGTTATAAAAATACCAGAGCAAGAATTTGAAAGTATGAATTATGAAAGTTTAGAAGATATTATAAAAGACATATCAGAGGAAAAGGAAGCTCAAATGAGGCTCAATTGTAAAAATGCATATCAAAAGTTTGGGCAGCACAATTTTGGTGAATATATACTATCAAACACAATATGAAAACACTTTTAGACATAGGATGTAATGACTTGGCAGGATTTAAGCTTCTGTGCAAAATAGAAAGCATCTCTCCAGATGTTCAGAAAATATTTGTAGAGGCTAATCCTGAATGCTGGGATGATTTAGACAGAGACTTGACTAATGTACCAAATTCATTTCTAGTAAAGAAAGGAGTGTCTATGCATGGTAGAGATACTACTCTTATAACAAGAGATGATGAAAATAAGTGTACAGGTTCTACTATAATGGGAGAACAGTTTTTTAAAGACAGCTTAGGAAGATGGGGTATACCAGCAATTCCTAAATACTACACCATACAAACCATTACATTAGAGGATATAATCTCTCAGTTCAATATAGATACTGAACAGTGCATTCTTAAACTAGATGCAGAAGGAATAGAATATGATGTTTTGTCCATGATTATAGACAAAAATATAGTTTTTAAAAAGATTTATTGTGAATTTCATGTTCATAACTCCAATGATCAATTTAGAAAAAATGAGATTGTTGAGAAATTGAAAACTATGACAGAATTTCTAGAGTGGCACTAATATGATTACAAGTATTTATAGAGGTGGTTTAGGCAACCGATTATTCCAAGTGATAGACGTAAGATGTAATGACTTGGCAGGATTTAAGCTTCTATGTAAAATCTACATTAAAAGAAGACTGGATAATTTTATAATCATGTTTTAAATAACAGCATGGAAGTTTTAACATACGAAAATAATATATATCCTATTTTTCAAAAAATAGGTAATGCATCACAATTTGCAATACCATTTGCGAAACATGTATGTATAGGTAAGGGGGTTGATGTAGGTTGTAATAGAGTAGAATGGTGTTTTCCTAACGCCATACCAGTAGATCCTATAATAAATGAGTATGACGCTTTACATTTCCCAGAATCTTGTAAAGATTTAGATTATATATTCTCATCACACTGTTTAGAGCATTTAGATAATTGGGTAGATGTTTTGGATTATTGGTATACTAAACTTAAAAAAGGAGGTATATTATTTATATATCTGCCAGATTATTCCCAGAGATATTGGAGGCCATGGAATAACCGAAAACATAAAAATATTTTTACCCCGAATATAATACGAGATTATATGGAACATAAAGGATATATTAATGTTTTTAATTCGGAAAAGGATTTAAATAATTCGTTTATGATATTTGGAGAAAAACTATGATAACAAGTATATACCACGGAGCACTAGGAAACCAATTATTTCAAGTAATAGTCGGTTATTTTCTGGCAAAAGAAAATGATGATGAATATAGTATAAATCCTTCTTTAGATAAAGGGCGAGGACAGGGAAAGCCTATAAATACTTATATAGATTGTTTATTTAAAAATATAAATAAAACAAATCATATAGGATCAAATCTTTATAAAGAACCACAGTTTAATTACACGTCTATAGAATATTCGGAAGATTTATTACTAGAAGGATTTTTTCAATCCGAAAAATATTTTTTAAATAAGAGAAATGAAATAAACGAATTACTAGATTTCAAATGTAATGAAGACCCAACAAATATTTGCGTAATTCATATAAGAACTGGTGACTATTTAAATCAATCCAATTTTAATGTAGTCACACCTAAATATTTTGAAAATGCAATAAATTATGTTTTATCAGTGAATGAAAATATATCATTTAAAATTGTTTCTGATGACAATAATTATGCTCGTAGATATATACCAAATAATATAAAATATGAATTTGTTTCATCTGATGAACTACAAGATTTGAAAACTATTTCCCAATGCGATTACGCTATAATATCTAATAGTTCTTTTAGTTGGTGGGGTAGTTATTTAGGTAAAAATAAAATTACACTAGCACCTAATAAATGGTTTAACGTAAACTATGATGTTTCGGATGTATACCGAAGTGATATGATAAAAATAGATATATGAGTAAATGTATATATCAGCCTTGGGGAGGTCTTGGAGATAATTTAGCACATTCCACTATTCCTGAATTATGTTATAATAATAATATAGAGTGTTTTTTATCTGAACATAACATGTACAGAAATAAAAATATTTATGAATTTTTATGGGAAACAAATCCCTTTTTACAAAAAAATAAAAGTTCAGAAAAAAATATGAATTGGTTTGAGGTATTTCCTAAATTTACTACAAAAGAATCGAATGTTATTGAGTCTGTAGAAAAATCATATGATTTTTCTGCAACTAATCATTATCCTGAAATTTATTATAATCCCAAAAAATTATCAGAATTTAGTGATAAAATAATAGTTGATTGTAAGAGTATAACTAGTAATTGGGATTATATAATACCTAATATATACGAAAAAATAAAAGATTATAAAAGTTCGGTACTTGTTGTAACAAATAATTTTACTTCACATAAAGAAAATAAATGTCTAGATGAATTTGAAACCATTTTTATAGATGATTTGTTTTATTATACCGATATATTAAATAGCGTTAATCAAATTTATTCAGTTACTTCAGGAATATCTGTTTTAGCCCCAGCAATAAAACATAAATATAATAAAGAACTAAATATAAATGTTTTTGCTCCAAGTAGATTTTGTCCAGAAAATTGGGCAGGTGGATATTGGTTTAAAAATACAGATTATATAAAAACCGATTAAATAAAAACTACATTTTGGTTTCGAGAGAATTGTAATATAAAAATATGAAAATTAAATAGACAGTATGCAATCAGATTACTAAATATCAAAATATGAAAAATTATATACAAATAGGAGCAAATGTAGGCAACGATCATTTTAAACAAATGATGATGGATATTAGGAACAACGCCAATATTTACCTTATTGAAGCTAACAGTAATTTACTAGATGAACTTAGAGTAAATTACTCAGATGTTAAAGATAAAAATATTTATATAGATAATATTGCCATAACAGACACTGAAGATAAAGAAATAGAACTATACCTTTTTGATTCACATGGTCATTCATCCTTAATGAATAGAAAAACTCTTGGTTATAAATCGACACTACGTTGTAAAAGTTGTAAACTAGAAGATTATTTAATAGATAAAAATATTACAGATATTGAAGTCTTATATATAGATTGCGAGGGATTAGATTTAAAAATTTTAAATAGTTTAGATCTATGTAAATATAATATTGAAAAAATATTTTTTGAATATTGGTCTCATGAAAATGATGATTTAAATAATAAATTTAATACGACTAATAATGATTTATATAACTTTTTTGAAAAATATAAAAACATATACAATATAGAAGAACTTGTTATAGAAGGTATGAAAAGTTATAAAATGACAAAACTAATTATTAATTGACAATTCTCAAAAAGTAAATAAATAAAATATTATGATGACCACAAGCGGAGTATTCGGAATTAGTCAAGCAGGTAATTCTGCTGCACAACCACAAGCACAACCAGTTATTCAATCTCAAAATTCTATAGATTTGCAGAAATTTGAAATGTTGAAAGAGGCTATTGAAAAGTTTATTAAAAAAGAGATTACCAAAGAAGAACTTGAGACTATTAAAGAATCTCTAGTTTAAACTCGCACTTTAATGTTAAACTCGCACATTCACTTGAAGAATAAAAATGTATTATTTTTATTCTTATTGCGCTGCAATCTATACCCTTTTTTAAAAAATTTCAAATGGTTTAAAAAATTAGAACTTCAATTTTTGCATAGTGCTGTGCGTTTCTTAAAAAGAAAGTGATATCTATTGAAAACACCAGAGCTATAGAGTAAATTTCTATAGTGAAATCTAAGATAGTTACTTTTGAAAAAATAAAGGTTAGAAATTTTTTATCTTTTGGTGATGATCCGATAGAAATAACTTTTAAGAATGGAATAACCTTTATCACAGGTTACAACAAGGACGAAAATTCAAAAAATGGAGTTGGTAAAACCTCTCTTATAGTTGAATCTTTGTCCTTTTTGCTTTTTGGTGAAACATACAGAGACATTAATCAAAAACTAATTAAAAATAATTCTACTAAAGGCTCTTGCATTGTTGAAGGTTGGCTCAAAGTTAATAATGATCAACTATACATAGTTAGAAGTATATCTCCAAACAAACTGATATTGAGTGTTAATGGAGATAGTGACAAATATACAAAATCTATTCCAGAAACAACCAAGGATATTGCAGAGAGAATAGGAATTAGTAAAAATATTTTTACCAACACAGTGGTAATGACTAATAAAGATTCTATGGCATTTCTCAATCAGAAAAAAGATGCCAAAACAAAGTTTATAGAGGGAATTCTTGGACTTGAAGCTTTTGCAGAGTTTTTAAAATTGGCCAAAGATGATAGCAAAGATAGGGATTCTAAAAAATTACTAAAGCTTCAAAGAGTTTCTGATTTGGAGAAACAAATTGTAGCAGAAAAGAATTATGCTCAGAGACACTCTGAGAATATAATAAATTCTAAAGACAGATTAGAAGCTTTTATAGAAGCATTAAAAGACTGTCAGCCTGTAGACAATTCTCAAACCATAGAAAACCTAGAATCTAAGAAGAAATCTATAAGAAAATTGATTGATGAGAAGAATTCCAAGCTAAAGTTGGCAACAGCCAAACAGATAGAACTATCGTCCAACTGTTCTAGTCTTCGTAAAACCATAACCACATTATCCAATAAACCCTCCCACTGTCCATCATGTAAAAGGAAATATGAGGAACATGATCAGGATCAGATACAGCAAGAGATTGATAGCTTGCAGAGCCAATTAAAAGCTTGTCAGGAAAAATATAAAAAGTTCACTAATGCTATTGAAAAATCTGAGAAAGAAGTTAGAGAATATGTAAATTCTGTTGATAGTATAGATACTAATATTCGTGGTTTAAATTTGGATCAGCAAAAATATATAAAGGCTTCTTCTGACATAGAACACTATCAAAACGAATTGCTCAAGTTGGATCA
>Ga0181364_1000197_pt1 | contig 10654 bp, 3 predicted proteins | sample Fa13NDMM110SN_FD_130108 | JGI IMG/M metagenome (GOLD analysis project Ga0181364, IMG submission 130108) | Freshwater viral communities from Lake Michigan, USA - Fa13.ND.MM110.S.N | ecosystem: Environmental > Aquatic > Freshwater > Lake | place: USA: Michigan | collected 2013-09-24
CTAATGATGCATTATCTAACGCTAGAGCTTTTGTAAACAATTTAACTGGAAGATTATCTGATTTTGGTCCATATTGGAATGGCGCAACTTTCACAACTCCAACTCTCTTAAATCAAAAAGAAACAATTAATCCATTAGATGCAAATATTTCAGTTGAAGAAAATTATGTTGTTGATACTGGTAATGGAAATAATCCAGTATTAAGATACACAATGAATATATCTAGCGGTGTTGAAGATGGAAATGTAAATTTGACTATAGATGGAAATGTAATCGGTGGTAAAACATATGGTTTTTCAGCTTTAAAAAGTCAATTAGCAAGTATTACAACAAGTAATTTACCTTATGGATTGAGCTTTGGTGATTTTTCAGTTAATGGCGAAAACTATGATTATAATGCAAATGTTAATACTCTTAGCTTTTCTCAAAATTATACCAATGACCAAAGAATACAAGATGGTATATCAAAAACTTATAGCATAGATATTAGTACCGATTTTATAGAACAAATAAACAAAATTGATTATAAAGGAGATGTTAAACCTAATACCAACTTAACCTTTGCAACAGACTTAATCTTTGCAACAGCCAAAAACATATTCTCTTCTAGCGTTAAAAATGGTTTAACTAAAGTAAATGATTTATTAACTCAAACAACCTTTTTAAATAATATAATAGATAAACCAAAATTACATTTAATCTCTAATAGTTTAACTATTGATCAGAATAATGCTGTATTGTCTTCAAATGAATCATATGATGATACCAATAATAGATATGGTAGTTTAGTTAATTTAGATTATACTATTAAAATAACCCCAGGATTAACTCAATATTCATTCTCTCCAGTATTAGATGGAAATGGTCAGCACGTTATAGAAGATTTAAATTACAAGAAACGCCATGTTTTAGGTATTAATGGCTCGGCGCTAATTGATGTTAGTGTGACTCCTATTGCCACTTTTAACTCTTCTCTTATAGTTGATTTTGCTAATTATTTAAGAAACACTTATTTTAGTGCTGCTTCAGATCTTGTATTAACAAAATCCAATGTATCAGTAAATAAAGAAAACGCAAGTTGCAGCTTTGATATAGAATTCTCATCTGAAACTTCGCAATACAATTAAGTGTAATATTATGAAGGTAAAAGGATAAAGGAAATGGCACAGATATCTAATAGCTTTGATTATTATGCAGATCAACTAGGGTTGAATCTTAACAACTATATTGTTAATTATAATTTTACCAATAATAATATTGAAACTGGTTCTAGTTATTATCTCAAAAATAACTCAGTATTTTCTGGTAATTATTCTGGACTTTTAATTAATAGTACTGGTTTAGATTTTACTGGCAAGAACGCTATTGTTGTACAAAATGGTACTGGTTTAAGAAATGATTTCTTTACAGTTTATTGTGCTTATGAAAAAACTGGAAGTGGTCAAGCGGTGTTATTCTCTACATTAGATACTGCTGGATCAAATATTTATTCTGGATTTAACTTTGGTATTACTAATTTTAACAATTATTATTATGAATATTACGACAGTATTTATGGACCAAGAACTCATGTAACAAATGCTAAAGCAAATACAGCTGGCATAGTATCAGTAAATAAAAATATAAGTAATATCAATATAAACATTTATAATCCAGCAACAGAAACATTCTTGTATGAAAGTTTTCCAATTCAAACTGATAGAAATAATTTCAATCATTTAACTATTGGTTCTGGAAAAGTTTTACCATTCTTTAGTGGCAAGAATTACGTAGGTAAAATAAATGAATTTATTTTCTTACAAGAGTCTTTGAATTCTACTTATTTAAATGATCTTGCAGATGGATTTATCTATGATATTAGTAAAACAGTATCATTCTCAACTATTGATGAATTATATAGTTATTCTGGATTAACTGATAATTTAACTGGCGCTATATTTGATAGTTCTAGTGGAATTAATTTCACTTGTTTAAATAATTATTCTTTTTATGATTATTTAGGTCAAATAAGCGGAAGTATTAGTGGTAACATAATTGGATCAAGTCATACAGCTAGTGGATTTTTTACTGGATATACTTCTCAATTTTTTAACTATACAAATACAATAAATAGATTTTTTTCTAATGTAGTTATAACTGGTTCTATTACTGGTTATGAATTACAAATTTCTGGCACAGGATTAACTGGTACAGTTAATATAAATGCTGGAGAAATAGTAAATATTTGTGGTAGCGGAATTCCATTAACATTTGTATCTGGATTAACTGGGATTCTTTCTGGTTTTGCTATTACTGGAATAGATTATCTTACTGGGCTAGTAACTGGAATTGAAACTATAACTAATAGTGACTTTACTCAATTAATTGATTTTCCATTTAGTGGAAATATAGCTAGAAACTTTAGCTCTTCTGTTGTTACTGGAAATTATACTTATAATTTTACAATACAAAATAATGGATCTTATGTAACAAAAGTAGAGAATATATATTTTACAAATCAATATATTACTGGTGCATTTATATCTAAAACTTCTAACTCACTAATAAATCGAAACACGAATATTGTAAAAAATACAGCATATTTAAATTCAATTGGCATCAATCAAATAATTTATAATAGAGTCTTAGATAATAAAGACGTTGTAGAAATTTACGCTTTTGAATTTAATCCAAGTTATTCTCCAGTCTTGAATCAACCAGTACAATTTAGTATTGGAAATAAAAGGTTTAGAATTTTAGAAAATGAAAATATTTCAAATGTATCAAATAACGGAGTATATAATATAAATTACAATGATTATGCTAATATTTTTGATTATAAAGTAGATGAAATATCTAGAGTTTCTGGAAACTATGATAGTTTAGACAATATCTTATTAGATTTTAATAAAACTGGATTTTTATTTTATAATTATATTGGTGGAAATGTAATATTAACTGGTAAAAGAGACTTTTTATATTTAAATGGTCAAAAATTAATAAGTGGAATTAACTATATTCAAAGTGGAGATAATAGCTATACTAATATTAATAATACAAGCGTATCTATTACTGGTAATATAACAGCTTACAACTCTGTTTTAAACTATATACTATTAACAGGAAATGTATACTCTTATACTTTACCAAGATTATATCCTAAAAATACATCTTCAGTATATCTAAATGGAGTAAAACAAGACCCAATTGATTTCATAGAAAAATCTAAATTTGACCTTATAAATGATCCTTTATTCTTAGAGAATAAGGGTAAAAATATATATAATACAGATAGCGCCTTGGAGGTTAATAAATAATGTCAGTCTCAGTCTATAAAACAATAGATACTGTTACAGTTAATGGTAGTAATAAATACCTAAGAGGCTATATTTATGATGTCAACTTTCAACCAAGCATGGGTAAAGAACCGTCTAGGTTATCAATAAGCGTTATCAATGAGGATGGAGTTTATTCAACCCCAGTATTAACAGTCCAACAACCAAGTCAAATTAAAATAGGAACTATTAATTTGAATATGTATCCTATTAAATATACTCAAAAAGAATCATCTCAAGGTAAAATACTAGAAATTGAATTTATAGATGGTAGTTTTATTTTTAACAAAATTTATGTTGGACTAATTAAAAAGCATTGGCAGATACCATTACAAAATACAGTTAGTAAAAATAATATACAAATAAGTAATTATTTTGCTCCGTATACGATAAATAATAATTTTATAATTCTTGGAAGAGAACTTCATCCTTGTGATGTGAATAAAGACGGATCAGTAGATTATGGTGAATTAAATACTGCTGTAGATCCATGTGATCCTTGCCCAAGTTGCCCGCAGGACAAGTATAGCAAACAAGAAAAATGTGATAAATTGAGTTATCAAAAAGTATTTGATGTAGCTTATACTTTTTTTGAGTTATTAGATGGTATTAGTGCTATTGCTAGCAATAGTGGGATTAATATAAAAATAACAAAACCATTTTTACCAGAAGAAAAAATTAAAAAGTTTTTAAAAAGCTATACTGGCACTTTAAAACAAGTGCTTGATCAATGGTGTTCAGATTTAGGACTTGCAGCAATTTTTGATCCAGTAGAAAATGAATTATTTTTTAGAGATTTAACAGCAGATGTTAAATTAGATGAAAGTGCAATTAATGCTATAGTAGATAATTCAAATGTAAAAATAATATCTAAAGAAGTACAAGAATCTATGGAAAATACTTTTTCTCATGGATCAATATCTTTGTATGAAAGAAATGGAGAAACAAAACCTTATACATGTGAAAAAAGTCAATCTTTTGTTTTACCAATTGTTTCTGATTTTGATATACAAGGCGAAAGAAAAAGAAAAGTTTATGCTGCGCAAGGAAGAGTTGATGTAGACTGGAGAGATGATACTACTTCTGCTATTTTAGCCACGTATTCAGAGGAAATGAGAGAGGCTTTTTGGATGAGATATGTTTATGGTATTATTGACTCTACTCAAGCTAGGAATATGAAACAAAAATTTGAACTAGGAAAAGGATCAGCAAATAGAAGCACTGGATTTTTTGAAGGTATTGACAGAAAAATACCAGAAATGGGAAATCTTACAATCATTCAAGTCATTGAAGATACTGGAAATTTAAAACCTGCAGAAATAGCTAAATTAAGTGCAGAAGATAAATTAGCTTGCAACCAATATGGTTATTTAACTAGTAGAATTACAGATCCTATTGCACAAAGTCAATTCAAAAATAATAAAGGATTCTTTGTGATTGCTTACCATGAAAAAGAATTATATAATAAAAGATTAGATTTTGAAAAGAAAGTATTTGAATCTTTTGGAAGATTTTATGTAAGAGAAGGCTTCGTTAAGCTTTGTGGAATAACTGGCGATGCAGCAACTATAAGACAAAATACAGATCTTTTTGCTGGAGATGGAGCATCGGTAGATATGATTGGAAGAGGTTACGATGTTAATAATCTACCATTTCAAAAATACCCATATGATACAGAAGGATATCTTGGATGTTTAGTTTATCCATTTAAAGAAGGAAATCCACTAAGCGACCAAGGCAAAGGGGCTCAAACAAATAAACCACCAGTTAGTCCGTATCAAAGTTTAGAAACAAAAGAAACGAATGTAGATCCAAATATTGCAAAACCATATTTTGGACCAAGTATTCTTATTGTAGACAGAGAGCCAAAATGGTCTCCTCTTCCAGAAAATACTGATAGTTTTAAAGATATTTTTGAAAAATATAAAACTTATGCTATATCCGAATACGGTACTGATGGAGGTGGTGGAGTAGGAGCTGCTGCTTATCCGCAAGAACTTAATGAAGTATTAAAAATAAACGCTATAGCAACAGCTAGCAACCGATCAGTAGATCCATTGCCAGGAAATATTAAATTATACGCTATGATTCCTGGAAAATTCGATCATAAATGGGACTATAATAAATCAGATCATCCAACTGAAAGATTGGGCAAAGAAGTAAGTCCAAACGCAGCAACAGATAAAAATACTATTCCTGGAATAATAGATAAAAAATGTAGTGTATTAACGATAGATAATTCATTTAAAATTTTTGCACCACCATTATCTCTAATGGGAGACACCCCTCAAGAAGGCAATAAAGATAATGATAATCCATGTGATGATTACATAAAAAATAGAGATCCAGCATTTAGAATTTTAGTTACTCAAAAATTTAATCAATCTAAGGAAGTCGGTAAAATACAAAGTATTCAATCTAATTTACCAAATACTTTTCAAGAAAATACTCTTAAATTTGAACTAAACTATCTTAATATTACAGATAATGATTTTCAAGCTTTAACTTCTAATTGTTATCCTAGCGCAGCTTATTTAAAATCTATTCATGAAGATTATAATTTAAGACAAACAAGCAGTCTGCAGGAAAATTTAAAAAAGCTTAGTTTTAAATTAAAAGGCATACCAAATATAGAACTTAGAACAGCTCTAGAACTTGGTTTAGAGCAACTAAATTTCACATATAGTTCAGATGGTGGAGTTTGTTCTATATCATTTGGAAATAGTTTTGCTGAAAGATTGAGCTTAGAAACTTTAAGAGCAGGATTTGCTTATAATCAAAGTCAACAAAAAGCTCCAGAAACCCCAACTACCATAAGATAATGATTACTAATCAATTTAGATCTATTAATTTTTTAAATCAAAAAGGCAATTTTGATTATGATATAAATTTGACCGTAAATAACAGCACTGGATATTTTGAGTTTGGACTAAGCGGAAATAAAAATTTAACATTCAAAGGCCAATACGGAAAATTAAAAGATAAAAATAATAATATAATTATTGGATATGTGCCAAATCAAGAACTCAATATAAAAGGTAGTATATATTCTGGAAAAGAATCATTAACTATCGACGACAATCTAATATATTTAAATATACGTAACAATCAATATAATTTTAATTCTTTTTATTTAAATCCAATTGGATGTAGTTTAGATTATAATTTTAGCTTAACAGGTCAAGATACAGATTTTTCATCATCCGTACCAACTCCTAAAATAAAAGATTTCAATATAAAAGTTGATGGATTGGATAATCCTTTTGTAACTAAAACTTTAACTGGTATTTTAGTAAATCAAAATCCAGATCTAGAAATTAAAATATTTTCTGGTATTGCAACAACTAAAACTGATGCGTTTAGTTTAGATGGATTTCCAATTTCTTTTTATCGAACTGGAAGTTATTTAATTAATACTAGTACTGGAATAGATGCAAATGTTAATGATAGTTTCGAAGCTTTATTTTATACTAATTTTGGTAATATAGCCAAAACAATAACTATAACTGGTGAAGTTATACCGTTGTTCTTTTTATTTTTTAATGTTTTTCCAGAGATAAGTGGTTTTCCTAATATAAAAACTGGGTCAGACTTAATCTTTGTTAATAATCCTAAAAATTACAATGTAAGCTATGGCTATATTTCTGGAGCAAATGTTCAAGCAAAATTAACTTATGTTAGTGGTTTAACTGGAGATGTAACTGGATTCTTACCTGCGACAGGAGTATTTTATGGAACTTTAAGTGGTTATTTAACTGGTTCTGGATATATTTCTAGTTATGTAGCTACTGGTATAACATTTAGTGGTGGAAATGATTTCTTAAATAGTACTCAATTTGTAACAGATAGTGGATTTTATGCTCAACAATTTAAAGTTGCAACTGGATATTCTCAAGGAAATTATGTTATAACTGGTTATGGTTTGGGATCTGGTTATGTTTATGAAAGTATTTTTGCTACTGGAAAAGTAAGAGTTCTAGTTACAGGTAATGTTCCATATGTTGGGGGAGCGTCTATAGCAGTTAATCCATACCCATTTACTGGAAGTGGGATGGCTTATAATCAAAATAATAGTGGATTTATAGCAACTGGAATTGTTGATGGATATTATCCAAATTTAGCTGTATTAGTTTATACTGGAGAACTTACTGGAATTATTTTAAATAGTGGTCAATATAGTGGTAAAGATTTTACCATCGATCCAGCCAAGGATTCTGCTCCAGTATTTTCGGCGCCATATATTTTAGAAGCTACTGGTTATGAATCTGGAATTGGAGCTACTGGAAAAATTAATCCAGAATTTTTTACAAATTTTGAAGCAGGTTATTATAGCTTTAATAAAAGTTTTAGTGGAATAGAAGGCCGTATAAAATTATCAGATAATATAGAATTAATAACTGGATACTTAGGAATAGTAGAGTGCGTAACAAGTGAGAAAAGAAAATATGTAGGAATATCTCAAGAAGTATTTGGTGATGTTAGTGGTAGTGCATATTTAAGTTCCTGCGATACAGATGCATTTATACCAAGTGGATTTGTAGCAACTGGCAAATCTAATGTTGCTGCAAAGTTATATGTTTTAACAGGAGAGTGTGAAGAGACTGGAAATTTAGATGAAGATTTACCAAAATTTATTGTAATAAGGCCAACTGGAATTTATGAACTTGAAACTCGAAATTTAGAAGTTGGGACTAATCTTCCATTTAGCCAACAAAATTTTTTCTTAAACAATAATACTGGCGTTAGAACAAAAATATTTGGTGCTGGTAGTGGGTATTTTGAAAATGTAGTAGGTGATTGTCAAAATTTAGGAAGATGGGACCATTTATTCTCTGCGAATGAAATTTCAGTTGAAAAAAATGTTTCAGATTATATATTTAATAACATTAATTTTAATATGATTACATTAGAAGATAATGGTTTAAATTACTTTTCTGATGTTTACTTTAAATCTACTGGAATACTTGAAAAATTCAATTTCAAATTAAATACCACAAATAAACCAATTCAAAAATCTCCAGCAAGAGATATTTTTTATCGCCTTATTTTAAGTAAAAAAATTAGTGATACAGCATATAGTGGATTTTATGAAAGTGATTTTATTAAGATATCAAATACTATTGATTTTTGCACAGGATTATCTCAAGGAGATTATAGAGTAAAGCTTAAATATATTAATAAAAATATATCTCCAACTGGTACACCAATCTGTAGAATTCCAATACAAATCGTTAATATTGTAGACAAAAATTATTATAATAAAAATAATATAAATATATTTACTGGTCAATTAAGTGATGATTTTGATACTTTTAGATTTCGTGGAAGCGGATATCATCACCAAGCTAATATTTTTTATACAAAAGATGAAGTATATGGAACACAGTTCTTAACCACAACTGGATACACGCAGAAATATTTAACTGATTTATATAAAGCGCCACTAGAAACTTATGGTAACTTCAATACTCTCTATAATAATTCAATTATAAAAGCAATACAATATTCTATTAATGAATTAACTGGATGGTCGAATAGTGGTATTAGAAATATCAATATTGTAACTAATCATATAGCATTAAGTGGTTTTAATAAAAATGAATTTTTAGATTATATAAAAGACATATATACAAATAGAAGAACTATTTTTAATGTATTAAATTGTTCTAATGTTAATAGAAATAATGATAATTTTCAATCATTTGATACTATGGATGAATTTTTAAAAGATATAGCTACTATTGGTGGTGGAACTTATTATAATTGTTCAAATAATTCGAAATCAAATGTAGATAGTTATATAGGTTATAATGGTTTAGTGCCTTTGAACTATCAACCAGTTTTTGCAACATGTAACGGATTTTATCCTACAGGATCTCAATTTGACAACGCTCCTGGTCAGGAGGGTATAGATATTATTCCCATACCACCACAAGTACTTACTCCAGAACTATTTCCTCCAATTATTCCTCCAATTATTCCAGTAGTTGTTGATCCTGTTATTGTTGAAGTTATTCCTGATGAAGTAGAAGTACCTATTGTTATTACAACTCCTGGACCAGTTATATCTCCTCCAGAGGAAAAAAAATTAGAACCTCAACAGATAACTTATGGTGGTGGTGCTAGTAATAGTGGTGGGGATAAGACAAAAGAAGAAAAAAAGAAGCCTAAACCAACATGTGATAAAAGAAATGGAAAACTGCAAGTAACTGTAACATCAGCATCCTATACAAAAAAAGCTAGAAATAAAAGCACAGGAGGAGAAGATCCAACTTGTGTATGTCAAACTCCTGGAGTTATAACTATTGAAGGAACTATAGAAAATCCAAATTGTATAGGACAACGGGTTAGTATATCGGCATCAGCAAGACTAACTGTAAATGGTAAGCCAGTCATAAGGGGAGGTCAAGATGAGGTAGATGTATTAGGAAAAGATGGTGAAGAAGTACCAAAGGAAGGTACTAATATCAAACCATTTGAGAAACCAAAAGCAAAAGATTTTGAACCAATAAAGAGCCCAGAGGTAAAAAGCCTAGGCCCAATTACGAGACCAAATGTAGAAGGACTTGAGACAGGCACGAAGATAAACACACCACAAAAAGAAGAACAAATTTTTAAGGATACACCTCAGGTGGTGCCATTGGATAATAAAAAGTATAATCCAACAGTTGAGAAGTTACCACCAACCAATCGGCCAGATTCAGAGTCATACAACCTAGGCCCAACACAAAAACCTAATTTCGTAGAATTTCCGCAGCCATCAAATCGTCCATAAGGATTTTAAAATTAGTGTAATATTATAAAGGAAAAAGGAAAATATGGGAACACCATTTAAAATAACAATCAACGCATGCCAACCAGATAAAGGCACAAGCGTAAAAATTATTATGTCTCAAGGACCAAATGCAACTATTTGGGATGACCCTAAATGCGGTGTATGTCCTTATAGTGAAGAAGAATTAAAAGAAACGTGCCCTAATCCAGACGATAGAGAAAAAATATATGCTTATGATGATATAAATCTATACGAAGCAGAGAATGAACAGGAGAAAATAACTCATGAAAGAATTTACTTGGAAAGTAATCAACCAGTATCATGGCGTTATGATTGTGAAAAATGTATTAAATGCGAAGATGATCTTGGCCTTAGGGTTCTTCTTGCAAGCGATTACTATAAAACTTGTGAACCATGTGGAGCCGAAACCGACAGAACAAGATGCAATGGTGGAGGAAGACTAGATCGTGTAGCAAGATCTAAACCTTTTTCTAAACAATGTGCTAAAATTTACGATGTTTATGCCGATGTTGATGTGGTATTCGACAATTGGGGATATGTAAAA
>Ga0181364_1000199_pt1 | contig 10639 bp, 10 predicted proteins | sample Fa13NDMM110SN_FD_130108 | JGI IMG/M metagenome (GOLD analysis project Ga0181364, IMG submission 130108) | Freshwater viral communities from Lake Michigan, USA - Fa13.ND.MM110.S.N | ecosystem: Environmental > Aquatic > Freshwater > Lake | place: USA: Michigan | collected 2013-09-24
AAAAGCTGGTTTGATTGAACAAGAAAAAAGTAATGCTCAATTGAAAATTTTACAACAAGAACTTGGTAAAGCATTAAAACCAGTACAAATTTTACTTTTTGAAGCTTTAATACCGTTATTTCAACAACTAGCAAATTTTACTAAAAACAATCCCCAACTAGTTTTAGCTTTATCAGGTTTGGCTTTGGCATTTGCTGGTATAGCAACTGTAGTAGCTGGAGTAATGGCGATAATGCCAGCTTTAACTTTTGCCTTTACTGCTTTAGGTGGAGCAAGTGTCTTAGGATTTTTAGCTAATGCACTGGCTGGAATACAGCTTGCTTTTGGTGCTTTAATGGGTGGCGGTGGAATTGGTGGAGTAATTACAGCTTTAGGTATGATTATGAGTCCTATAGGCTGGGTAGTACTTGCAATAGGTGCTTTAACTGCTGGTGTAATATGGGCATATCAAAACATAGGCTGGTTTAGAGATTTAGTAAATTTTGCTTTCAGAGATATTGTAAATCGTATTACATGGGCAACAACAATGGCAAGTTTAGCAATTAGAGATATAAGTAGATTTATAAGTGGTTTTAATTGGGGTGATATTTGGCAAGGTATGTTAAACGGTTTTGGTAGAGCAATAGAGGGTATGGGTAAAATGTTACAAGAATTTTTTAAACCTGAAAATCTAAAGAAACTAGGTAACGGTTTTATGGACTTCATACGTGGTCTTTTGGATGGTTTAGGTGCTGGAATATCAGGGTCAGACAAAATTATAAACCCTATAAAGGACAAACTACCAAGATTTGCTACTGGTGGTAGCTTTATGGTCGGTGGTAAAGGTGGTGTGGATAAAAACCTAATTCAATTCATGGCAACTAAAGGGGAAAGGGTAATAATCCAAACACCAAACCAACAAGCTAATAATGTAAATTCAGGGAATGTAACTAATCAAAACTTTATAAATTATGGAAACTCAGGTAGCGGATATATACCAAGTTTTATGACTAATTTTGGGTAAATATGAATGAATTTTTAAAATCAAAAAGTTATATTTACCAGTACGGCAACGGACTAGAAGACTACTTTGTATTTCCTAAGACAGAGTTTCAAGGTGTAGTAAGTAAAACTGTAAAAACTCAGTATGAAGAGTCTAATTTTATTGATGGTGCTATAAGAACTAACTTAACGGATAGGAACAAATTAGGTGCTGTGGATTTAAATGTAAACTTCTTAGTACGAGATGAGGACTATTTTGATTTAGGCTATGTAAAAAAGGTTTTCCAGTCCATACCTAGAAAACTATTTAGCTATACTTTAGATGGTAATGGAGATATACGCTTTTATTTTACACCCTACAGTGATGTAACAAAGACAGTATCACAAGAGGACAAAAGCTCAATGGAGAATGGGCAGAGAATAGAAAATGTAGGCATATCTCTAAAACTACAAAATCCCTACTGGTACGAGTGTAAACCGAACATAAGCTATTTTAACAGAGATTCTTATGCTATCAATGCAAAGCTCTTTGATAACGGTCTTACTTTTGACTCTGGAGTAGTGTTTGACGAAGGGATAACAGTAGCTAAAACCTCCATTTCTAGTCTACCTTTAAAGACTAAAAAGACACTATTTTTTGACACAACTGATCCAAGCTATGCTCTTGTTTATGTAGACAAATTTTTTGATAAAACTAGGTTTGAAATAGAGGCAGGTCAGGAAACAATCAGTCAAACACTAACTAGTAACTTGATACTAGATATTACAACAACTAACATATACCGCAATACTACAGCTCTTAACAAAACCTATTTAATAGAATTTACAACCTTAGCTCAAAATGAGTGGGTAACAGTCCAAAACCAGTCTAATGTTTCAAGCTTTAAGGTAACTTGGCTCAGTAGTAGTCCTAGTCCTAGTCTATTTTATTATAATTCAGTGTGGGAGAGGTTTTATGATGTAAATGGTAACCAAATACCAATGACTAGCGTAAAGCTGGATAAAGTAAACCCTAGTGATGATTTTCTGCATTTTTCAGCTATGTCTACACTAAACAAGGTTGTGGTAGGGGAAACTGAAAATATAAGGCTGCAAAAAAATAGCAGTACAAACGAAACCATAAAAATTGAAATTTTAAATACTTATCAAATATGATCTATAATCAATCGCCTCTTACAGTACCTACTTATATTACAGCTGGAGAACCTGTAAATGCTTCAGTAGTAAATAGACTAGTACAAAATTCTAACGGTCTTGTAACAAGAGTAACTGAATCTAGTAATAACCTAACTGTAATTTCAGGTAATAGCAATGTAACCATTACAGCTAATCAAGATGTCTTGATACTCTGTAATAATACAACTAATATTACTGTAACCTTACCACCAGCAAGTACACAGTATAAAAGAATTGTCATTAAAAAGACTGCTAATAATACAAATACAGTAACTATACAAAGGGCTGGAAGTGATACAATAGAAGATCCAACAAATCCACTTACTACACCTACAGCAACTAGTTATGTACTTGCTACAGTAGATAGTAGTGTAACCTACGTAAGCTCAGGGAACACATGGAGAGTTGCGGATTTGTATTCAACAAAAAATACAAAAGTCAAAGCATGGCGAACTGGAGCACTAGCATTACCTGCGGCGACATATACTACAATAGTATTTGATAATGAAGTACAAGATACACAAAACATATACAATACTAGCACTGGGGTATTCACAGCTCCAGTAACTGGCGAATACTTGTTGACTGGGCATATTGGGTTATTTTCTACAAGTGCAAGAGATGATGTTATAGCATTAGATATAAATGGTACTGAAACCTTAATATTACATCAACGTATTTCTAATGCTAACGCTCCAACAGCCTACTCAATCGCACAGCAGATTACACTTACAGCAGGTCAATATATACGTGTACAAGGATATACTAGTTTAGCTGGAGAAATTAGACCAGGTAAAAATCTTGCTTACGTACAATTTGCTTTGTTATAATGTCTTCACTCTATTTTATCAACTGCTATGAGGGAAGTCCTATAAAAGACATTTCCTATATCGACCTTGAAAAGGGTCATGTAGCTAATATGGAGATAAAAGAAAGACAGCTAAATAGTCCCTATCAAATGGAAATGACACTAAATGTAGATTTTCCTTTTTATGATGAAATACTAGCCGACTCACTACAAGGAATATACGGTTTTAGGTATAGAACTAATGAACAGCATTTAGCCTTTGTAATCCGAGACAAAACACTACTACAAAATGGACAAATACAGCTAAAACTTAGGTCTAGCATGGACATACTTACAGAGTCCACCAGCTACCCTGATATTGTAAATGGTACGCTCTCAGTAAATACAATTTTAACTAATTTAGATACAAGATTTAACTATACCTTAATATCTGCAAATAGAAATATTACCCTAAAATCTGGTATAAAAAATGATTTGGAAGTACTGCAGGCTATTTGTGATTATGCTGATGAATGGAGCTTTAGAGAAAATAAACTTATTGATCTTGGAAATGGTAACTGGAAAACTGAAATACTTATAGGAAACTTTGGTGCAGACCTTGAGGCATACTACAATGCTGATACAACAAACAGGGTAGAGTGTACACCACTTTATATTACAAGAAACTATGAAATAGATAATCCTAAAGACAGTAGCCAGCTTGTAATTGATAAACTTACAAAACATTACCCTAGTAACTTTGTAAATCGTTTGTTTGTTTTTGGAGACAATAATCAAGGAATTTCACCAAATTCAAGGACTAACCTAGATCCTAGATATATTACTCAAAGGTCAGACTTTCCTTTGCTTTCTGTAACTAAACAAGGTCAAACATACTGGTGTATACAAAATACCAAGCTACCAGTCTATCCAATCCGTGAAAAGATGATTGCTCATAGTAGCTCAAACAACGAGCAAGATAATGCAGGAGTACAGCTAATCAATCAAACTGTATCGGTTCAAACCTTGTATCAGTATGGTATTAGCTACTATCAAGCTATAAGCTATAGCTCATATATTTCCTTTTCAGAGGGTACTATAAAAAAGTTGACTTTACCTGGAAATATAGTCAATCTAAACTGGACACAAACATATATTTTACCTAGTGGGGAACGCAAGTTATTCATAAATGAACAAGGTAAAAAAATTCTAAATAATTTAGAAAATATAAATTTAAATATAATTAAAAATTAATATGGGTGTAATGCTTGAACCAACCAATTATTTAGCGGACACAAGACCAGACGACATAAAATTTTTGGACAAAGTAGCTAAAAAAATAAAGAGTAAAGAGGAAAATACTAATTCTAGTGTGCCAATAGCATTATCTTTTTCTAAAAATATTGCAATACAAAGAGCGGGGCTTGGATCTAATTATGGTAACTTTGAGTACCCTTCTCCTGTGGAAAGTGATTTGTTTTTTGGTTTAAGTGGAAAAGATTTACTGCGTATGTCTGAATTGCCTGAGCTTAATTTAAGTTTAGTTTTTAATATTCTTATATTTAATATTAGCGGTTTGCAAAATCATCCAACTTATACAACTCCAATATATTTTAATTTATTTATTGCTAATAGTATTGAGCCAAATCCTAGCGGTTCTGTGTATAAAAAAATAATATCTCTGCCACTTGGAAATATGACTTGGAATAATGCTACAGGTTTTACTTGGACTGATCCGAGCCAGACACTTAATTTGAAAAATTATATTTTAGGTCGTAATTATATTTCTAGTGCTGGAGTTTATGATTTTACTAGTAATAATACTCAAATTACACGTAGCCAATATCTAGAACTAGTAAATAGTAAAAGTACAGGTTGTGTTGCAACTATAGTTTATGACCCAACTTTACTTACTAATTCAGAACAAAATCATTTCAACCACCTATTTCATAATGCTAGTAGTACTTCATCATCCGTAACTACTTTTACAATTTTAACTTCTGTTATTTTTACTTATATCGGCTCTTTAGCTTCATTTACACCAACTATTGTTAATTAAATATTTATGTCTATACAACCATTTCAACAAATTCTTTTGAACACTTTAAACATCAATTTTGAAATCGAATTAAAAGAATTACAACCTTTCTTTAGAAATATTGAAGTACAAAATAATCAAATAGTAATTACCTTTTCCGATTATCACAATGTCTATGATCAGGAATTGGGAATAGTAAAAGAAATACCACTTGATAATAATATGGTAGCAAAAATAAGCAGTATTCCAAACTTTGTAACTGCTAAATCATCTACACAAGAATACACCTTTAAAGCATATTTTACACATGAATATATCGAGCTTATAAAAAGTCTATCTGAAAAAGTAGACCGCTTTACTGGTGAAATACAATACACCTACTCAGAAGCAGAATTAAATCAAAAAAGTATTTATATAGCAACAACTAAACAAGAAATAAGAGACTTGGAAGAGCTTATAATTGCGAGAAAAGAACTACTGGAAAAAGCTGAAAATGAACTAAAACTAATGAAACAAGAAAATATCCTTGTAGATGATTTGAAATTTGAAGCTAAGAAGAAAGGGATACTATAGTTTGACATATTTGCATATCTTAGTTAAATTGTATCACATCAGTTAAACTAACATATATGTTTCAAAATTTAGTTACACGCATAAAATCAAATGTAGCAGTAACAGCTATAGTAGCAAGCGGACTTACTGGAGTAGCTGGAGTAAGTGCCTACACACTCACAAGACCTATTAAGGCAACTACTGACAATACAGTTAATCAAGAGCAGGTAGCTAAAGATAAACAAGACCAAGCTAAAAAAGATGATTCCCAAGATAAGAAGATTGACGCAACACAAAGTCAAATTGCACAAAATTCCAGTCAAATTGCACAGTTACAGACACAAACTAGCAGTATTTCAAGTTCTGTAAGTACAGTTGTTGAAAAAGTCATTGTGATTGAAAAACAGGTAGCAAGTAGTAGCAGTGTTGCAAGTTCTACACCTAGTACAGTAATACCTTCACCAGTAATACCTACACCAGTTACACCCCCAGCAAGTAGTTCAAGTAGCTCAAGTAGTTCAGTTGCTCCAGTGGATGAACTTAGAACAGAAGAAATTAAAAAGCTGTTAGCAGAAAAAAAATATCTAGCCGATCGATATTATAAGAATAATATAATATATTTTCGACCAGGTGTTAACAAAATTGAATTTAGATCTTATAAACCTGATGCTGACTCTACAGTTTATTCTTGGTGGATGTGTAATAAACTCGGACCTATGAACCCATGTATGGGAGATTCTATTAAAACCCCACAAGAAGTCATTGACTACTTAAACACTCTTTAACCTAAACTTTCCAAGAATATACGCCTTTGCTCTTTTGCAAGGGTGTTTTCTTTTTCCAAATCTAGAATAGGTAAATAGTACTCTTGGCTGCCATGATGTAAACCTAGCCCGTCCACTACATTTATATTTTCCACACCGTTTGTCTTTGCCCACTCTTCTTTAGTTTTTATTAGATATAAATTACTAGCAGTAACACCTTTAGGGTTTAGGGTAGGTAACACTGAACTTGGTACAATAGCTTTAAAATACTCTGTCTTAGTTTCTGCTGATTTAGCTACTAATGATCTAAACAAAGCTCTAGGGTGGCTAACTACAGATAATTTAAATACATTTTTATTTAGTGATAAATCTTTTAATTGGTCTGTAGCAAGTGATCTCTTGCCTTGTGAAATATTATCAAATACCTTTTCTTTAACTTTTCTAATCTCATTGAAAAAGTAAGCCTCTACATTTGATAGATAACCATACTCAAAAGTTTTTCTTTGCTTGGAAATATCTGTATCTGATAAACCTACAAGTCCTAAAATACCTATTGCAAGTATAGCCTCTTTAATAGCTTCATCATTTAGCTTTTCTTGAATAGTTCCTAAAAATAGGTCTACCGACTCTTTTTGCTTTTTATCCAAATACTCAAAGCTTTGTGTCTTTGCCTCAAGCTCACTTAAGGCATTGTTGTTATAAAGTGCCTCAAGCTCACTTTTTATTTCATTCTCTATTTTTATCAAAAGTGGTAAAAGTGTTTTAGCATATTCAGCTTGTAAAAAAGTTTCCAAACTTTCAATTACTCCTATAAATTTGTCTTCAACTTCGCTGTTTGGAATATCTGCCAACGCTCTAATAAAGAAATTTTCAGCTAATTTTAATTTTTCTAAAACCCAATCAGAAAAGTGTTCATAGTTTCTTGTTTTAGACTCTTTTTCAACAAAAGTGTTTAATCCTCCATAACTAGGGTCAAAACTCTCTAAAATGGTGTTTTTGTACTTAAAATCTGATGTGGCTAGTTCATCTACTCCAAAAAGTAAAACAGATGAATAAAGTCTAGCAAATTCTGTAAAATCTACCATTTTTTCATCTGAAATATTATAACCACGCTCTAAAATATCCCCAAGTATGTCTTGGTGCAGTTTTATTAAAACGTTTTTATTGATTCCGTGAGATTGGACTTTGGCTGGCATAGGTCATTTTTCAATTTCTTTAATGAACATCGTCAATTTTGCGATCAACTTTTTTTTATCTATAGTTTGGCTATTTTTGATTACATTTGCTAAATAACTTTTGCCACTACCCCTATCTATAAAAAATTTCAAGACTTGAAATTGTACATCGTTTAAAGTAATTGTTTCTATATTGTTTTGGTTCATATACTAATTACTCAACACCGCTTTAAAACTTTTGTCTAGTCTGTCTTTTGTTTGGACATGTCTTGCCTGAGTTTGTATGTTCTAGGTTTTAAAAATTTTATATTGTTTTTTTCAACAAATATTTGTCCACTAATTTGTTCCTTTTCTTTGTCTGTACAATCATCAGACTCTAAAACCGAGACAATTACAAATCCTTCATTTGTTTTTACAAATTTTATTTGCAAGTTTTTTATAGTTTTTGGTTTAATATTAAAAGAATTATCCCATGAGGTAAGTAACTTATCAGCTAATGCTCTTATATCTCTTTCTGAAGATACCTCATAACAATTAAAATATGTCGGGGTTAATAAATATTCGCCTATTCTGTCACGAACCCACTTACTAAAGTTGTTGTGTTGCTGTTTTAACCTTTCACTTAAAAGATTAAACGATTCAGCACTAACAAGTACTGTTTTTTTAACTTGGTCAAATGGTAGTTTTTGCATATTTATTATCTTATAGTATTATCAAATAGTTGTCAACTACTCAACACTGCTTTAAAACTTTTGTCTAGTCTGTCTTTTGTTTCCTGCCAAAAGTCTCTTTGCCTTTTATTTGGATCGTACGCCCAGTTTTTTAAGCTTATGTCTCTTTTACTTGGACATGTCTTGCCTGAGTCTGATTTTACAGATTCACCTTGCTCAACACCTTTCATTCTACTTACAAAAGAAATTGTACGGTTAGCATTGCTAATATCATTCGCAGTCCACTCACTTTTTGATTTTCTAAGTAAAATTAAGTTTCTTTGTATTGGTGATCTGTCAAGGCTAGCTTCTTTACTACACTCATTATTACTCCACGCCTCTAATTCACTTGCACTCATATTTACTATATCATGATATTTGCTATAAACTTCATCTAAATCATCTAAATTTCTGTTTACATTTTCACCATGACTAACCTGAGTAAAGGTATCTGCTAATTGTGGTTCTGCACTTGGCTTTATATCTATGACTTCTTTACCCATAGTTTTAATGTAAATTCCTTGCTCTTCAAGACTCTTTAGTTTATCTTCTGTAGGTAAAGCAATCAAACCTTGAACTGAAAATGTCTCATTAGCAGTTTTAAGGTTACCGAAGAATATTTGAAGTTCTTTATTTTTGATTTCTTTAATTCTAATTTCCTCTTGGCTGAACTGTCTAGGTATCCTGAAAATAAACCTAGAATTATCAAAATTAAGATCGATGAATTTTAAATCTCCTCTCTCAACATCTTGCTCTATTGTTTTAAAGGTTGCTTGGCAAGACTGATATAAATCATCTCTTGCTTGGTCTGCTGTATCATACTTTGAGTTTCTTTTATCTAGAATAGCTGGATCAACTCCATATGCATAAAATATCTCATTGTTTATTAGTGGTACAAACTCATTACTTCTCTGTTCGCTATTACTCATTTGAGTATTTTGCATGACTACTGGGAAAGGAGTAAAGACCATTCTTCCTGCGTTTTGTATACCATTTGCTTGCCTTAGCTCTTCTTTAAGTTTTCCTTTTGCCTCTTCAAGCCCATTCGCACTAAAACCCATTTTTTGCAGTTTTTGAGTGTCAAGACTCATAAAAAACGAACCTTTAAATCCACCGCTTGCATTAGCGTCTACAGCGGATAGAATATTATATTTTAAATTTAACCATTTAGAAGCTACAAGTCCTGGAGAAGCTGAAAAGTAAGGACTAGCATTTGGACTGCTATACTTATGATGTATCACGTCTTGAGCTTTAAATCTGTAAATCTCCCTACCACTAGAATTTAAAACACCATACTCTTTTATTTCCATGTTTTCGTTGTTTTCATCTCCGTATATCTGTACTCTCCTCATGCCATTCATAACAAAAGGCTCGGTTTTAATTTCCAGTTTACCGTTGACTTTGATACGATAAGTCAAGGCATCTCCTAAGCCTGTGCCATAATAGGCTGGCAAGTATCCAAACTTTATACGATCTCTTAGTTTTGTATCAATTAGTAACTGTTTGTATTCTCTAGCTGGTCTAGTAGACGATATACTGCCGTCTCTTTTGACCTCATAAACCTCAAAATCTGATAAAACGATTAAATCTTGAATTTTATTGTATATCCCATAACTAATAGGATCTGACATAAATACTTTCTCAATACTGCTCACATCAAGTCTTGTATCTGTTTGACCTCCAAAATTGATTTGATTGATAGAATAATTGCTATTATTAAGCCAAGAAATATTATTGCCATAATCCCCCCCCTGCTTAAAAAGGTCTGTCCAACTGCGTTTGTAATCTAAATTTAACATATTATGCGAACGTATAATTTTTATAAAATAATTCTAATTGATTGATATTTGTAGGGTGGTATTTGGTGTATACTGCATACCTGCAACTATCTAAAATGTGATCGTTTCCGTCTGACGGTTCGTTAGTATTTTTACCGTTTTTATCTATTTCCCAAGAGTAATCTTGTAACTCACTATCAAGCCCTTGAGTAGCTTTACCGTTCACTTTGTAGTTGCTTTCTTCTGTATAAAATACATCAAAACCTAATAGAAAATCTACACCTAATTTACGACTACCGTTACCTTTTACTGCTGGTATTGCGTCCACTCCATAAAGCTGTAAATCTGCTACACTCTTTGGCTCTGAGCTATCACAAATAAATTCATAATCCTCATAGTTTGGTATTTGTTTTTTAATTTCGTTATAAATATTTATATTATTTAGCCCTACTTTATAGATAAAATTATGTATGTACAGTGTATTACCTTTCTTTTTTATGCCTGTTACTGCTGTAGGGTCGTTAGTATAGCCAAAGTCAATCCCAAATATTGGTTTTACATCTATAGCGTCCCAATCTGCTTTAGTAATTTTCTGCCAATCATTGAATATCCTACCACTCTTACCAGTTGCCACAAGCCCTAAGATTTCAGTAAGGTAAGTATAAGGGTCTTTTGTTT
>Ga0181364_1000201_pt1 | contig 10618 bp, 12 predicted proteins | sample Fa13NDMM110SN_FD_130108 | JGI IMG/M metagenome (GOLD analysis project Ga0181364, IMG submission 130108) | Freshwater viral communities from Lake Michigan, USA - Fa13.ND.MM110.S.N | ecosystem: Environmental > Aquatic > Freshwater > Lake | place: USA: Michigan | collected 2013-09-24
AAAACCTATATTACCTTGTGAACCTGTAAAACCAGCTGTAAGAGGTACTAACTCCCAAGCATAACCATTCCATAACCAAGTACGATTACCTAATGAATATGTTGTTACGTTAGGTGTTAAACCAGCTGTAGGGAAATTTATAGTTGGCATTCTTCTTGTTTTAACCTTTTTAGTTAAGTTAAGTTAATTAATGTAATTATTTATATAAAAAAATAATTTAAAAAACAGTTTTATTAAAATATTTTTTTAAAATGAAACAAAATTTGCATCATCAGTATCATTTGGTAAAGATGTAGATGTTGGTCTTGTTCCAATTCTTTTAATTTTTTGTTCTTCAGTTTCGCCGCTTACATTATCATTATCCCATGTATTTTGTGCATCAGATATAATAGTGTTTAAAATTGATTGAGCTTGTTCTAAAGTTTTTTCTACACCATTAACTCTATTAATCCAAGAAGCATTGGCGTTACCCACAGCCCATATATTGCCTGGATGTCCCGATAACCAAGCTATTTGTCTATCGTTGTGAGTGTAAAATCCTAATCCGGTATTTTCTGCTATACAGTATTTCATTTTTTCCTTTTTTATACTTATATTTATACTTATTTATAATATTTTATTCTTTAATATACATTTTAATTATTATAAAAATTATATTGTTGATATATCTTTAATTGTTATAGTGCCTATCATACCTCCATGATTTGAACACAAATATCCATAGTTTCCACTAATATTATAAGGTATTTTCCAATATAACGTACCACTTGATTTTCCTTGAGCACTAGATTCTGTTGTGACGGTACCAGTTGTAGATACATGCACAAGTCCAGTGTTGTAATTTGCACCTGAATATCTTATTAAAAAAGGATGACTACCACCTTGTTGTAAATTAAAAGCTATAGTTGTACCACTAATAGCATATAAAGTAGGATTGTCTGTAACTCCATATTGGTCAAATCTATAAGCAGATGAACCATTAGCAGTAACATTTAATCTAGTTATAGCCTGTAAATAAATTTCATCTACTGTTAAACTAGCCAAATTAACATCTGTTAATCCTGATAATGTTGAACTACCCACTGAGCCTGTATAACCTACTGAACCTGTATAACCTATAGGACCTTGCGAACCAATATAACCAATATTTCCTAATGAGCCTGTATAACCAATATCACCTTGTGATCCTGTGTAACCAACTCCTGAAGATCCTGTATATCCAATATTTCCTAATGAGCCTGTGTACCCTAAAGAACCTGTATATCCGATATCACCTTTTGAACCAATGTAACCAATATTACCTTGCGATCCTACATAACCTGGTGATCCTACATTTGAAAATTCTACCCACTGATCGGAGTTTCCATCATTGTAATAAAAATATTGAATACCTGTTGCTTCATCTAACCAAACATCTCCAAGTTGAGATCCTCCAGGAGGTGTAGCAGAAGTTGTAACATCTAAATTTCCTTCAGAGCCCGTGTAACCTTGTGAACCTGCATAACCAGCACCTGATGATCCTGTAAATCCTAAATCTCCTTTTGATCCTGTGTAACCAACTCCGGCCGATCCTGTAAATCCTAAACTACCTGTAAATCCTAAATCTCCTTTTGATCCTGTGTAACCATCAACACCGGCCGATCCTGTAAATCCTAAACTACCTGTAAATCCTAAATCTCCTTTTGAACCTGTATAACCAGCACCTGCTGAACCTGTGTAACCAACTCCGGCCGATCCTGTAAATCCTAAACTACCTGTAAATCCTAAATCTCCTTTCGATCCTGTGTAACCAATATTTCCTTGATCGCCTTTAGAGCCTGTATATCCTGTAGCGCCTGCTGATCCTGTATATCCATCACCAACGTTTGATACTTGACTATCAACATAACTTTTAATTGCTTTTGCTGTTGCTAAAGTATCATCTGAAGCAGATACACTTGTTAAATCTATATCAACAACTCCTGCAGCAAAGTCTGATACAGTAATGTTTGTAGCACCAGCGCCAGCCGATCCTGTGTAACCTTGTGAACCTTGATCGCCTTTTGATCCTACATAACCAACTCCTGATGAACCGGTAAATCCTGTCGAACCTGTATAACCAACTCCTGCTGAACCGGTAAATCCTGTTGAACCTGTTGAACCGGTAAATCCTGTTGAACCGGCTGATCCTGTGTAACCATCAATACCGGCTGATCCTGTAAAACCAACACCTGATGATCCTGTAAAACCAACACCTGATGATCCTGTAAAACCAACGCCTGCTGATCCTGTAAAACCAACGCCTGCTGAACCAGTAAATCCTGTTGAACCTGCTGAACCTGTATAACCATCAATACCGGCTGATCCTGTAAAACCAACGCCTGTTGATCCTGTGTAACCTAAACTACCTGATGATCCAGTAAATCCTGTTGAACCTGCTGAACCTGTATAACCAGCTCCTGCCGATCCTGTGTAACCTAGACTGCCTGTATAACCTTGTGAACCAGTATAACCTTGTGAACCAGTATAACCTCCACCACCACCTGCCGAACCTGTAAAACCTATAGGTCCTTGTGAACCTGTAAATCCTGGCCCACCTTTAGATGGTAATGTAACTCTTACTAATTGTGAGGAACTTTTAATTACTGGCATTTATTTTTTAAATTCTTTAGATTGACAATACAATCATATTATGTTATAGTATATTTATAAATAATTTTAACTTTATAATAAATGATTTCTATAGCAATTATTGACATTATTGGATTGACTTATGACGGCGATACCTTAAACAAGAGAGGTTTAGGAGGTTCAGAATCCGCTGTTATTTTACTCGCTAAAGAACTTGCTAAAAAGAATTTCAAAGTAACCGTATTTAATAATTGTATAGATAAAGAATCAAAAGAAGGAACATTTGATAATGTACAATATATAGATCATACTATATTAGATTACAAAAACGATTTTAGTTTTGATGTAGTTATATCTTCTCGAACAGTAATACCATTTTTACCACCCCACTTATATAATCAATTTGAAAATTTTAAACCTCAAAGATATTCTAAAATAAAACAAAATGCTAAATTAAAAGCAATGTGGATGCATGATACTTTTGCTAAAGGCGATCATCTACTAGAAGATATGATTGTACATAAAGATATAGATGAAATATTTACTCTTTCAGATTTTCATACTTCTTATGTAACTACATGCGATCATGGTAAAAGAAGAAATTTTGAAGTGTTAAAATCTCATATGTTTATGACACGTAATGGTATTGTGCTTTATAAAAATGAAATAGATATAAAACAAAAAGATCCTTATCTATATGTTTATAATGCTTCTGTTACAAAAGGTATGTTGCCTTTAGTAGAGAATATGTGGGAAAGAATTAAACAACAAATACCTCAAGCTAAATTAAAAGTAATTGGCGGATATTATAGATTTAGAGAAAATGCTGCTCCTGATGAACAAGAAAAAAAATGGAGACAATTAGTTGTTGATGAGAAATATAAAAAATTAGATATAGAGTTTACAGGAATTATTAAACAATCTGAAATAGCAGAATTAATGGCAAAGGCCAGTTTCATGTTATTTCCTGGTGCCTTTCCAGAAACATTTGGTATTTCAACTTTAGAATCTTTAGCTTACAACACTCCTTTAATTACAACTCGTTTTGGAGCTTTAGAAGAAACCGCCGTTGAACAGGCCTGTTATTTAATAGATTATGCAATAGAACCAAATAGTCTTTTTAGATTTATTGATAAAAAAGAACAAGAAAATAAATTTGTAAATATGGTTTTACAGGCCAATAATAATAGATATTTACATCAACAAAAAATGTATTATTGTAATATTATAAAAGGCATCGTGGGTTGGGATTCAATTGCGTTACAATGGAAACAACATATCTATAAAAAATTAGGAGAATATCTTTCAAAAGAAGAATACAAACAAGTTAGTCATATCAATTCTAGGGTTAAAAAAGTATTTGGTAGAAGATTTAGTAATTATGAAGAAAATTATTTACCAAGAAATGCACAACAAAAATTAGTTATAATTTGCCCTACATTTAATGCTTCTAAATATATTCAAAGATGTATTGAATCTGTTATAACACAAGACTATGATAATTATTTAATGATTGTTATTGATGATTGTTCTACAGATAACACTTACGATCTAGCTAAAAAATATGAAAGTGATAAGATTAAAGTAATTAAAAATACGGAAAACAAAGGTGCTGTTAGAAATCAAATAGAGGCAATAAATAATTTTTGTGAAAGTGATGATATAATAATGTTCTTAGATGGCGATGATTCTTTGGTAAACGATAACCAAATATTTCATTTTTATAATAATCTTTATGATGGCACAACCGAGTTTACTTACGGTTCTTGTTGGTCTATGGTAGATAAGATACCTTTAGTTTCTCAACCTTATCCTGAACAAATCAAAAAAGAAAAGAAATATAGACAATACAAATTTAATTGGAATATGCCTTACACTCATTTAAGAACATTTAAGGCCTATCTTTTAGAAAATGTAAATGAGAATAAGTTTAAAGACGAAAAAGGAAATTGGTATAAAGCAGGAGGAGATGGTTCTATTTTTTATACTCTTATAGAAAAATGTCAACCTGAAAAAATTAAAGTGGTACAGGATATTGTTTATAACTATAATGACACTCACTCTTTAAATGATTATAAAATAAACGCAGAAGAACAAACTAAAAACGCAAATAGGATATTAACACAATGAAAAAGATATTAATCGCCATACCAACAAACAAATATGTTGAAACAAAAACAATGAAGGCCATTTATGATCTTGAAATTCCTGATGGCTATACTACAGAACTTCAATTTTTCTTTGGTTATCAAATAGATCAAATAAGAAATTTAATAGCAAATTGGGCTACTCATTATGATTATTTGTTTTCTGTTGATAGCGATATTTCATTTTCACCAGATACTCTTAAAAAACTTTTAAGTCATAATAAAGATATGGTATCTGGCCTTTATATACAAAGAAAACAAAACGAACATATATTAGAAGTTTATGAACCTAATGAGAGAGGTGGTTGTTCAAATATACCATTTGAAAAAATAAAGAATATTCCATTAGTAGAATTAATAGCTTGTGGTATGGGCTGTGTATTAATTAAAGGAGAAGTTTTTAGATCAATATCTTATCCTCATTTTGTTTATCATTCAGCAATAGATCATAGAAATACAATATCAGAAGATGTTGATTTTTGTAGAAAAGTTAAAACAAAAGGTTTTGAAATATTTGCTGATACAACAGTACATTGTGAACATATAGGTAATACAATTTTTAAAGTAGAAAGTACACCTAACACACTAACTGCAAATAAAAAAGAAATTAGTATACCTGATAGATTAAAAGATTTATCAAATAAAAGATTGTTACCTCCAATACATGTAGATTATTTAAAAAGTTTAAGTATATCACCAAAAGTAATTTATGATATAGGAGCTTCGGTTCTACATTGGACAAATGAAGCTAAAACAATATGGCCAAGTTCTGAGTATATTGTTTTTGAAGCAATGCCTGAATGTGAATTTTTATATAAAGAAAACAATTTGCAATATAATATTGGTGTGTTAAGTGATAGAAATGATAGAGAAGTTAATTTTTATCAAAACAATTACCATCCTGGCGGAAATAGTTATTACAAAGAAAACGAACAAATAAATCCTGAGTCTACTAGATTATATAATGAAAGTAATAAAAAATTATATAAAACTAAAACTTTAGATAGTATTATAAATTCAAAAAATCTACCTATGCCAGATTTAGTAAAAATAGATGTACAAGGTGCTGAACTTGATGTACTAAAAGGATCTAAAGAAGCTTTAAAAAATTGTAAAGATTTAATATTAGAATTACAAATAGTAGAATATAACAAAGGTGCACCACTAAGAGATGAAGTAATTAAGTATGTTGAAGGTTTAGGTTTTAAATTAATTTCAGGACCTTTTTGTGATAATGGCCCAGACGGTGATTATCATTTTTCAAAAAACAATATTTAAATAAAAATACCTACAAATAAATTTTTTGATTAAGGAGTATAAGGAGAAACTACACCAGGATAAACAGTAATAATACCTTCTACGACACGAGTTACTGTACTATCAAGTGTATTAGTTATTTGTACATCATATACCCAACGGCCATCTTCCAATAGAGCTGTTGTAGCAGGATCTAATTCTATAGTTACAATTCCATCAGCTTCATAAATTGTAATATCAAAATATACCCTTTCATAATTATTAGAATATCCTTTAGACATTTTTCCTTGAGCCGTGTGATTAGCTAAACTAAAAGCTGTACCATCAGTATTTTGAACTGTAACATCACTTGAAAATGATGCTCCGGCATCAATATATAAATTTGCGATATATGCCATTTATTTAATTTTTTTTAATTCTTCGTTAATTTTACTATTATAGTAGTTTGTAAGAACGTCAATCTTTTCAAGTTCCATAACTATTTTAATTCTATTACCTTGTATTTCTTGTCTTGCTATAATGTAATTTTTTAATATTTCATCAAACTTAGTTTCGTCATAATCTTTACCGTTTATATTAATTGTCATATCATTCACCTTTATATTGTTACATTAGTATTTATATAAAAAATTCAGCCATATAGTAATTCTTTATGTCGGGAACTATACCTTTATTTTCATTAAATGGCATAATATTTTTCAATATTTCATCATAAGTTTTAGTATCTTCTTCATATATTTTAAAATATGGATCGTTACCAAAAAGCAAATCTTTATCATTTAATAACTCATAAAAATTTTCATTAAAATCTTTAGATAACCAATATGCATAACAAATAGCTACAACATAACTTTTTGCAGGATACACGAAACCTAAATCTTTATCGTTGAAATATTTTACAGCTGTTTCTATTATGTCTTTAGAAAATTCTACCTTAATCTTATTTAAATCGTCAGTATGTTCGTTATTCAATTTATGATATAACGCTTGCCTGGCTTTCCATTCTTTTATCATAGTAATCTAATAGTCCTTTATATCCATTACAACTGTTATTCAAATCTTTTACATAACGATAATGTTCTGTTAAACAATGTCCATAGTATTTACAACTCTTACAAATGTCAGATATGTTTTTTAATGGTTCGTTATCTGCCCATTTTAAATAATCTTTAAATGATTTTAATTCTAAAAAGTATTCTTTATCATTTTTATCAAACTCTAATACACCAAAGTTTCCATTAGGTGTTATATAAACGTGATTATTTGAAAATGCGTTATACTCCTTTTTTAAACTGTTAATTATTTTACCTTCATTTATAAAATCAAATTTTTTCTTTACATCACTTTCAATCCATTTTTGTACAAATAATTCAAAATCTTTATGTGTTACTAGTTGACTGTTTGCCTGATTTATTGAATAAGGTTTTATCTCTACACTTTCAATACTAGAACAAAGATTTAACTTATGTATCATTTCATCTACATTCATACTCAATACCTTTTCACTTGCTAATATTAAAACGGCTATAGGCACAGTACTTTGAAACATATTATTATAAACTAAATCAGATTTTTCTCGTGCATCAAAGTCATAACTTACACTTAAATAATAATCATCTTTAAAAAATCCTTCATGTAACATAGAATAATTTGTTATAATGTTTATTTTATCTTTATAATACTTTCTTATAATATCTTTAAGACCGTAAAAGTAATCTTTTTTTAAAGCACCTATTTCTCCACCATATAAATCAACCCACTCTATAATTCTTACTTTACTAATTTCTTCTAATTTTTTATCTAATATAACTAATGGTATTTGTTTTTGGTCACCTAATTGTTGAGAGGTTAGATAACAGAAGTTACATCTAAAATTACAAAAGTAACTAGGGTTTATAGAAACAGTTATTTTATTCATTTAATTCTAGGTCTTTCCAACCTGACAAACTAACACTTACACAAATTCTATTTTTAAAATTTGTTTTTGCATTTTCTACTTTATGAAAATAATCTTTATCTTGTTTAACTAAAAAACATCTATGAGATTTTACGTTATACATTTTTTCTATACCATTGTGTTTAAACCCAATACGACCACCTGTTTTTTCATTTAAAGTTTTGTCTGTAAAATATAACAATAGTAATGTATCTATTTCGTTAGACATATCGTTGTGCCAGTTAAATATAATTTTTTTATCTTGTTTTTGTAAGTTATCATTCCAAACATCAAAATCAATCAGTTTTAAATTTAGATAACTCGCAATTTCTAATAAATGAAATTTTAAAATATTCTTATCTACATTTTTTAAACCACCTAAATTATAGTTTTTAAAGTATAAACTGTAAACACCATTTATTAATTTCTTTGATTTTATAATCATTAATATAATATTAAATCTACTGGCATAGCCAATCTTATTTTACCGTAAAAGGTTTTTACATTATGATATAAGAAACTAGGAAAAATTATAAATTGTCCAGTTTTAGGTGTTATGGTTTCATTATTAAACCACTTATTATATTCCTCTTTATATCCTCTATTTGCATTAAATCTAGGGTCTTGTAATACTAATTCACCACCTTTATGGTTTTCTTCACAAAGTAAATAAAATACAGCACTTAAATAAGAACCTGAATGATTGTGCAAAGGCATAGAATGAGAAAATCCCTTGCCTGTAATCCATGCTTTTAAATGATATTTTTTTTCTTTTAAACTTAACTCAAATTCTTTCTTGTAAAACTCATCAAAAGCAGGTATTATTACATTATCTTTAAACTCTAATAGATTTTTATTTTCTAAAATGTTTTCATTTACTAAATTAGATTTTACTTTAATTTCATCACCATAATTAGATAATACGTAATTACAAGTTTTTTCTAATAAAACTTTATCAGATATGATGCCAGTAAAAACAGGTGTAGGCCAACAATAATTAAATCCTTCTTTCACTTTGTTAATCTTTCATTTATATAATAATTAAAACTTGCAACACGTCTAGGTAATTTAAGTTTTAAAGATGTAACCATATGTTCAAATTTCATACTTTGGTTCATTATTAATAAGTCATATTGTTTTGGATAATGTTCTACTAATTCTCTCTTACTTAATGTTTCTCTAAAACAAATAGCACCACCTATATCACTGTTCATTGTGTCAAAATATGCCAGTATGCAAATATTAGGTCCTTCAATCAAATCATTATGCCAAACTAAGGTGGCCTTATCCATACCATTTACCAAGTCTATCTTATCTGATAGCTTGTAATTAATATCTATTTGTTTTACGTATTTTTCGCCTAGATATTTTTGTGTATCTAATAATTGTTTTTGTATTGTTTCATCTTTAATAACAACTTGTAAACCTACGTGACCATCATCTGTCCATTTAATCTCATTCAAATCAATAAACTCAAAGGCGTCTTTATCGTTTGTTAAAACATAACCTCGTGTTAAAAAATTATCCAACATTTACACTTTCATCAATATAAGGCGTTAACTCAATATTATTTAGACCATTTGCACTCAATACTTTTGGTGCAATACTTTTCATAATTTTACAATGTTCTTCTACCACATTATGTTTTTTAAAATCTTTAATTGTTTTTCTGCAACCATTACATATACTAAACATAGGACATTCAATACAAGCTCTTTTCATACTATATAAATTCATATCAGCTTGTAATGGTTTAAAAAATTCACCATTCATTTCTCTATCGAAATCGATTGACTTATCTTTATCGTCACCAAAAGCACCACAAGAATAATAATCTCCACTAGGATTTAATGCACGTATGCCTTCATCACACTTTCTATTTTGAGGGCAAAGAGTATGTTCTCCTCTTACTCTTTTCATCATTTGTTTAGTATTAAATTCCCAATGGTACATATTTTGTTCCCATATCTCTACATACTTTTGATATATCTTACTTAACAAATAAGGTTTATCTTGTGCGCCACTTGACATAGCATAGTTTAATTTACACTCTACGCCTATTTTACCTGTCTTTAATAAGTTGTGTGTTGTACCATAAGGTATTTTACCATCAGACATTTTATAAGCTAACTCTACATTTTTTAATGCTAGATGTTCATTTTCAGGAACAATGACCGCAATAAAGTCAGGTCTATAACCACAGTATTCTAACATAGTATCTGAACATTTCCAAAAATCTTCTTCTGTAAATTCTGAGTAATCACCTTTTAAACGGCCACCACCATATTGAAAAGATGTATTAACTCCTACTCTATCATTATTAAATAGACTTGCCCATTTCTTAGGTTTTTTATAAAACGGCCATAGATTGGTGGTAAGTGATATTGATGTATCATAATCGTGTTCATCTAACCAATCAATAATTTTCCAATAATAATCTGGTTCTACCATTAGTGGATCGCCGCCATTAACTATAATTGTTTTTGTGTGAGGAAATCTTTTTAAAAAACGAAAAATATAATTGTGATTTAACAAATCACTTTTGTGCATAGCGATTTTAGTACTAGAACAAAAAGTACATTTGAAATTACAAGCTTCAGTGGGTTTAATAATAAGATCCATTATTATCTCCAAATTACTTTATCTTCAAGCGATTTAATAGGACTTA
>Ga0181364_1000207_pt1 | contig 10504 bp, 14 predicted proteins | sample Fa13NDMM110SN_FD_130108 | JGI IMG/M metagenome (GOLD analysis project Ga0181364, IMG submission 130108) | Freshwater viral communities from Lake Michigan, USA - Fa13.ND.MM110.S.N | ecosystem: Environmental > Aquatic > Freshwater > Lake | place: USA: Michigan | collected 2013-09-24
CAGCCGCATTTGGACTGATGCCAGTGCCATCTGAAAAATTGTAGACCATTGAGCCTTTGCTGTCCTGCACCAAAATACTAAAGCTCACTGCGTCAACATAGACCTGCGCAGGCGTACCGGCGTTTGAGATGTAGCCATTGAGCGTGCGCAGTGGTTGTACTGCTGGGATAGTCAGCGCAGAGTCGTAGTAAGCCACGACAGGGTTAGTCTGTGGGTTTAAGTTGGCAGTGCCGATCCAGACGTAGCCATTGTCCAGGGGCTGACCATCTCGGTCTTGAAAAACCGGAAATGGAACTTGAATCGAGAGTGCGGACATTTATTGGTTCTCCTGGTCGAATTGGCGCTCGGCTTGAGTTGCTGTCTGCAACCATTGAATCCTTGCGTCCAATGCTTTCGGCAGTTTAATTGCATCTGCAAAATTCTGGAAGGATTGTGACATGGCTGCGCGACGAATGGTGGCTGCACTGGGTGCAGCACTGGTTGCTGCATCGACTGCGAGTTTCTGAAATGCCTCATCAGCAAACAGTTTCCCTGCTGCTTTGACTCGATCTTCTGCACCAGTTGACATAAATTTTATTATGTCAGGGGCCACTGCTCCACCGCCCGGAACCAAGCCTGTAACTGTTGTAACAATGCGTTGAGTAATGGTGCTATCCATTACCTTTCCAATCAGACCTTCAGGATTTGCAAAGGCTTGGTTCGCCTTGCCGGTAGTAAGTACCTGCGCCCGTGCGTCTGTAATGCGTTTAGAGACCTCGAATAGATCGCGCAGCACGTTTGCCGAGTCTTTGCCCAACGTGTCCACAATGGTCTTGTAAACAGGAGGATTGGCACGAAGCTGGGGATAAATGGTTGCAAACTCGGAGAATCCGAATCCACCTTTCTCAGCGCCTCTTGACGAACGTGTGACGGATGCCAGCGCAGTGGCCACGGTTTCCTTGCGCAAATCTTCTGGAACGGTCTTGAGTAGGCGGTTGAACTCGCCTGCATCGCCCTTGGCAGCGCCTGTGATAGCGGTGCGCATCTTGTTGGCCACGCTGCCCTCGATATCCTGGCCAAATGCATTCACGATGCGCTTACCCAAGGCACGTTCTTTGGCATAGATCAGATTGGCCGCACGCAGTTGCCGACGCAGTTCTTCGCCACCGATGTTGCCCACGTTTGTCAGTTGATCGTCAGCCAGTGCTGCATATAGACGTTTAAGGTCTGCTTCGGCCATGCTGCCATAGGGTGATTCCATCTTGTTGATGGCTTTGCCAATCAAACCTTTTTCACGCTGCAAACGACCATAGGTGATGTTTCCTTCGTCGATCATCTTGGATAGATTGCGCTCGGCTGCGGACATTCCTGTTTCGCCCACCTCGGCCTTGACAGAATCAAGGGTTGTTCTGAGCTTTGGAAGTTCGACAACCGATGTCTTTGGAACCACCTCATCGACTGCATTGTAAATTTTGCCAGCCGCTGTATTGAGGTCTGATCTGGTCTTGGTCAGCGAGTCTTTGATCTTTTGCGAGACCACGCCAGGGGCTACTGCACCTTCGACAAAAGTGGCATCGAATTGCTTGATTACATCGTCGGCCTTGTCAACGGCTTGTGAAACGGTAGTACGCCATGCTGCTTCGGCCTCGCCTCCTGCGGCTGAACGAGTCAGGCCTGCGGCTGCGCGGACTTGTGGGTTGTCGCTGAACACGTCGGCAGGCAATTGGATGCCGAGCCGGTCGGCTGCTTCTTTGGCTGCTACGTTGACCTGAGCAAGATCGGCCAGGCGGTCGCGTGCGCCACTTGAGCCAAAGCCTGTGCCTGCTGCTTTTTGAATTAAATCATTAACTGATTCTTGCGTGACTTCAGCCACGACGGGGGCGACTGGGGCCACTGGCGCAACCTCTGGGATTGCTGCGGCCATTGGGGGAGGCGCTTCTGGGGCCATTGCTGTGCCCATTGGTGCGCCTGGTGCCATTGGTGCTGCCGCAGGTGTTGGCGCTCGGCCTGGGCCTGTCATGCGCTGGATGCCGCCTTTGACTGCCTGAACAACTGGAGGCACAACCCGTTGCAAAATCTGTCCTGCTGGGCCTGTTGCAGATGCCATGCCAACTTCGCCAATGTCAAACTTTCCACCAGTGGCCGCTTGGCTTGCTTCAATGACTGCCTGCGTTGCGCCAGCGCCAGCTATTGCGCCAGGAATCGTGACTGCTCGGCCTACTGGGGTAAATGCCGCAAGTGCTGAACCCAAGCGTGGAAGATCGCCAAAGGTCAGACCTGGGGTGATTGCGTACTCTTTTTGGTCAAGGGACGAACGCATTAGGTAATTACCTTTTGCGTCCTTACGAACTTGAACGCCAGGGAAGTTAGCCTGCAAAACTTGTACCGTTTCCTCGGGGGCGCTCATCAGTGTGCCAAGTGCGGTTTTGAAACCGGCCACACTCAACTGATTGAGTTCTGGCATATTCACCCATTCAGGCAGGGCTTGGGTCTCAGGTGTTGCACGTTGTCGGCCAGTGATTGATTCTGCAATGCTTTCCAAGAATCCCATCTTTGGCGGCTGTGCTGGTGGTTCAAGAGCTGCCGCACCACCGCCCGAACGAATTGCCGCGACCCGAGCTTTTAGATCGGGAGAATCTGGCAAAACATCATCTGGGATGTTGTTGATGGTAATGCCATCTTTAGTAGTGATGGAATAGGCCATGTCAGTAGTCCACCGTTACGGTGCGCTGTTCTGGATTGACTACCCCGCGGCCACCGCCTGCGACTGAAGATGGCTCTGGTCCAAAAACGTTTTCAGGATTGAGGCGGTAGTTCTTGACAACCACAGAAAGCTGCTTCTTTTCCTCGCCTGCTTTTTTCTGGGCTGATTCCAAATATTTCTGAGAGAGTGCAACGTATTCCTTGCGCTGTGCTGGGTTAAGAAGTTGTCCATCTTTGGCGTTTTGTAGCCTGTTTTCTAGCTGTGTAAATAGTCCAGCCGTGTCGCGTGCAGTAGCAAATTCTGTTTCTCGCACGACTGAGCCTGGATCAAGCATTTTCATAAAGCTAGTAATCAAGGCAATGTCGCCAGGGCCGTTACCTGTGTCTGCCGATGCTTTTATATTATTAAATGTGCCTCCGAGTTCGCTAAAAACCTTGCTTCTACTTTGCCATTCTTTTCGGATTTTTTCTTCCTGAGCAAATGTTTTCTCAGGATCAAATCCACCAGTGGCTTTAAGTGCCGCAAGTTCTAGTGTGGCCTTTTGTGTTTCTTTGCCAAGTTTTTTTGTCATGGCTATGGCTTGATTTGCCTGAGCTTTTGTCAAGCCAAGTTGTTCGCCCTTCTGTTGCACATCCAATACCTGATTGGCTCTAGCAAATTCAGCTTTGACTTTTGCTTCTTCTGCTTCTGCAACTAATAACTCTTGCTCTGCCGCCAATCTGGCGGGAGTACCTTTGGCTTCAGCCACTTTTATTTCCTTATCAGCAACAGCAGCTTCAGCATCTGCAACTTTTTTAGTCAATGCCGCTGGTGCCTCTGCTGCCGTTCTGCGCTCAGCCCTTACACTTGTAATGCCTTCATACCATTCTTTTCCAAAAGCCGCAGAACCAAGTAACTCAATTCGTTCAGCCACTTTAGCAGGGGAAACATCTATACCTTTTAAAATATCTTGGAATGCAAGTTTTTGATTTTTATCTGGTTCTGCTTCTATATAGTCTTGCAAAATTGTTTTTGCAGTCTCTGGATTTTGTTCCAAGGAAACAAGCAATTGACCATATAGACGCTTTGACGAATTCAGCTTTTCGTCACTCATGTTTTTTGCAACGGCTTGCAATGCGTCAAATTGCTGTTTGTTGGCTCCGACCAAAAGAGGTTCGATGTCGGAATAAGTACGCTGTGCTGCTGGTTTGCTAAAAAAAGCATCAATTCCTGTTTGATAGGTCTTAGCTTTTTCTTGTGCTTGTCGTTGAGCCTGCGCCTCTGCACCGGCTGCGCCAATTTTGAAGCCGCCAAGTGCTGCCTCGAATGGGCTTTGCACATCAATTGAGTAGTTGATTGGGCCTTGGAATGGATTGATGGTTGCCATGTTTTATCCAAAAAGTGAACCAAATCCCATGCCACCTTTGCCGCCTGAGCCATATTGCATACCAAGGAATTGGGCTGGAAGATTAAGAAGCTGTCCATATGCCTTGGCCTCACCAAGCACCCCACCGGCTCGGGCTGCACCCTCCGATGCAAGCAGGTTAGAGATGTTGGTTCCTGTCTCCATGCCAGCGGCTCCGACACCGGCTGCAGAACTCTGGCCCAGTTTCGTCATGCCACCGAGACGACCATATTGCTCTTCAATGAGGTTGGATAAAAGCTGTGGACGGAACTGAGCCAGTGCGCCTTGGATGTTGCCACCACGCAGGCCACCAGTGGCCGATGCACGTTGGAGTAATGCTTCCTCGCCTTGTCCGGCAAGTGCTTGGAATGTTTCACCACCACGGATTCGCTCGATAGCCGCACGCTCTGCCTCTGGCCCTCGTAGGCCTAAGAATGCTTGCTGTGCTTCAAGTGCCGGAACACCGGCCTCCGTATAAGGCTTGAGTAGGGCTTGCAAGGCATCAAATTGCCGACGCTGTTCTGCAATGCCACTCTGGGCTGCGCCTGCTTGAATTTCAGCAGCATTGCCTGCTGCATCTGCTTGCATTGAGCTGCCTAAAATCTGGCTGCCAGCTACAACTAGACCTGTGACTGGATCAGGCATTGCTGAACTCCTTCAAATAATCTTCAAATTTCTCGCCATATAACTCCATGACCAGATGCGCATTCTTTGTGGCAAATCCTGGCCCGTGCGTGATTGAGACGGCCATCAGGATTAGGTCGTAATAGCCTGCACGCCAGACAAACGATCTGGCATCGGCTTGCCCTGCACGCTCTGCCTGGTCCGAGGCTTGCCACTTCATGATTGCCGTTGCCAGCAATGGAACTAAATGATGGCTATTAGCAAGGAAAAAAGAATTCTGGTGCATACCCACCAGCGTGTTCCAGATGGTCGCATTCAGGTCTTTGCGCTCAACCGTATCGCCATCGGCAATATCGTCAAACACCTGAATGGCATCGTAAACCATAGTCAGCCATTCCACGACTGGCGCAGGCAGCATAAAAACCCTTTGCAGGTTCTCTTTGAGCCAATCAGTCATGCACAACTCCTTGATGGGGGAGGCCGCTGGATGCCAAAACTCAGCGAATTGATTTTCGCACATTTTGGCATTTCGTCAATCCATCTCGGATTCGCGCTCTTCCCAGGCTTGACAGACGCGCATATCGTTACAGATGAAGTTCAGTTTTTCACAGTGCCCACGAAAGCCTGCGCCTTTGTCATAGGTTGCCAGTGGGATGCGCTCAATCCTGACTTGGGTCATGAAGCTGTTGTTGTAATACTCGCAGTTTGAGCAATGCTTGCGCCGTGCGTCCTTCTCATCGCACTGCATGGCCTCGGCCAGTCCCACATAGAACTCTTTATTTGCGCCTGGTTCGTTCGTTGGCACTTCAGGGCCGTAGTTCCAGTCCTGAACCGCAATGGCGTAGTTCTTCTTGTTCTCTGCAGTGGTGATAAATTCCTCTTCCATTGGAAGGCCTAGAAAGCCCTTGGGGATAACCATAAAATTTTTCATGCTGTGCTCCTTAAACAATGCTGGTAATAATTCCATCGACCACGGTGACGGTCTTAAAATCGGTTGTCGTGAATGACCCAGATGCACCGATGTTTTTAAATGCCATTGTGCCAAGGCCGCTAACTGCAATAGTGATTGCTCCTGCTGAGTTGGTGATGGTAATGTTTGCGCCCTGCGTCAGTGTGGCCTTGGTCAAGGTGTTGCCTGTGGTATTCCCAATCAGCAGTTGGCCATCGGTGTATGTAGTTTGACCCGTGCCGCCCCTGAGAACGGAAAGCTGTCCTGCCCATGCAAGGGTGAGCGATACCGCTGCCAGCAGAGCATTGGCTGGATCGCCGCCCAGCGTAAGCGTTACGTTAGTGTCGTCTGTCTTGGTGAGGGCTTCCGCTGGAATATCGGATTGAACAAGCGCTCGAAAGACTGGTGGTGCTGCGCCGCCGCTTTCTGGGCCTGCGTAGACCTGGCCAGCAGTAACATTCTGATTAGCGATTTCGTTTAAGGTAGCAAATAACAACTCGAACTGTCTGATTTGCTGCTGGTCGCCAAGAAACACCGCAAGCTGGTCACGGGTTAAATTTAACTTGCGGGATTGGGTAGCCATTAGTACGCCAGTGGCTCAATCTGAGCTTCAAGTCTGATGAATGAGATGTGGGCATCGCTATCCCCACGGAATCGCTGAATGCGCCAGTTGCGCATATGCCCTTGCTGGAACCATGCCAGGCGTTTGTTGGACCCTATCGTTCCCACGCTGATGCTGCGGTCTTGGCTGTAGGCCTTGCCGTCCACACTGTAGCTGGTGCTGATTTGTGGGTTCTTTCCTAGAGCCACGCTGCCGGTAAGACTAACCAACTCAAGTTCGTTAAAGATTGCTCCGTTGCTTTCGTTGTAGACAATGAGCGTGCCAAATTCCCAGCGCACTTGCTCGCCCCAGTGGTGGCCGGTGTCTTGCACTAAATAGCCGATATTGCTTGATTGAGGGTCGCCCACGAGCCATTTGTCATACGCCCAAACGATGTTTCGTGCGCGGTACTGGGCAAATCCTGACAAAGTGGTGGTCAGGGTAAACCAAACTTGCTCACCCAATGCCTCTGATGCAGATGCGTCATAGACCACGGTGCGGTCTGGAAGGTGGACGTATAAGTGCTGGTGGTTCTTGTCGTTTCTGGCCTCGAGATTGACCAGGGCAAGTTGCGCCTCGGTGTAGGTCAACAATAGATTGTCAATTTCCTGCGTACTAATTTTCTGAGTCGTTGCGGCTGCGCCAACGTAAATTCCTGGGGCTTCATTGCGGCCACCGCCCAAAAACGCAATGCGCTGAATAAAGACGCAGCATCCTTGCGTGCCAATAACGCCCTTTTGAATCTGCGCCCCATCTATCCTGGCAAAGGGAAACAGATCACCGCCCACGTTGTCAAACACCTCAATGGTGTTTCGGTTCAGCGCATAGATTTCGTTTCGCAGCTTTAGCAAAGCAACCACAGGGTCTGGGTCAACCTCTGAACTTCCGTATTTCAACGGGTTTACTACAAACGGATCGGACAACTCGGTGACAATCAGGAACTCACCATCGGTGGTCATAAAGTAACCGTCCACCCAAACCACATCAAGAACGATGCCCAAGTCTGGGTCAGTCACTTGAGTTAGCGTTGTGCCGTCCCAATAATACAAGCGCCCACCCGATGCAATGGCCAGCAGGTCAAAACTGTAATCAAACGTCACCAGTTCAGTAATTGGACCACCTACATCGCCAAGAATAGTCACTGCGCCTGCGCTGTCAATCTCTACCAACTCAGTTCCCATGACCCGATATAAACTGTCCTCCCAGTTAATACCGCCGCGGTCAATCCCTGGGCCTGTTCCGTTGGCCACAATGCCATCCCCTGGGCGTAAGAATCCATTGCTGATGCCTGACTTTTTTGGGACTGGAACAAGGTTCACCGGATAACTGGTGCGCAGTTCTGGCGTATTGTCAGCAAATATTCCGTTCAAGATTGGGACTTGCATTTACTTTGCCTTATTCCTTGCGGAGATTTTCTTTGCCTTGGCTTGTGCGTCAGCCTTTGAAGATGCTCCCCACGCCCTCAAACTCAACAGCAGGCGGGTAGGCTCCCCGTCTTTGTATTCAGGCCCAGAATTGCCCCCCATACGGGCTAGAAACGATGCTCTTCGCGGATTGTCTCCAGACTTGACCGGAGGCTTTAGGTTCATGCCCTCGGCCTTGGCAGCGGCGCGACCTTTGGCGTTCAAACCGCCTTTAGGGTTCTGGCCTTCTTTTCTGGCAAAGGCTGGCGTTTTCATCTAAACCCCTTAATCTTTTCGGCAACTTTCTTGGGCTGTTTGGCAAACTGCTTTCCCGCTTTTGTAGCCTCACGCTTGGCCCTTGTGGTTGCTGCATACTCAGCCGCTGACAAGGATTTGATGGCCTTCTCTGGCAGATAACGCTCTCCCGTTTCAGAAGATGGCTTGCCGCTTTTAGTTGTCCACCGTTGGGCTGTCCAATCCTTCAGGCTTTTTTGCGGTGCTTTCATTTATAGCCACCACCCTTTTTCTTGTATTCCACTGCCAATAGTTGTGCTTTTCTGGCTGACCATTCGCCAGGGTCGCCGCCCTTTGTCCCTGCCTTGATTTTCTCAAACAGGGCTTTGCGCATGGTTGGCTTTGTGTAGTTCCCAGCCGCATTAACTGTGGATTTGGGCTTGGTAGCCATTACGCACTCACGGCCTTGATTACGGCAAAGGCAATAACAATGGCTTCAGACAAAGACCCCAAAGAAACATTGCGCACGTTAATGCTTGCTGACCCTGCTGCCGATTGAGCATCCAATACATATGAACCAGCAGTACCACCGCTGATGTGATTCATTATCAAAATATCGCCAGATTCAATAACGGCGTTTGTCAAAGTGAAACTGACAGTTGTTGATGCAGCTAATGCAGCATTGTTTAATGTAATTTGACCAGTAGACCTGCTCAATGTTACGGCTGTTGCTTTGCTAGTGAGTTGCGTTACAACGCCACCAGCGCCAGTTGCGTACCCTTGCTTACCAGTGCCACTAATAACTTGATTGCCAGTGGTTGACAGGCTTGTTCCTGTAGCCGCACCGATTACAGGCGTTATCAGGGTTGGGCTGGTTGCAAACACAAGCAGACCCGTTCCGGTCTCGTCTGTCATTGCTGCCAGTAGATTTGCACTTGATGGCGTTGCCAAAAAAGTTTGTATGCCTGCTGCGTAAACCGTCTCGGCATTGATCTGATACCAACTATTTGTTGGCTGATAAAACCTGATAGATGTTGCAGTCCCTGCTGCTAATGAAGTCACGCCACCATAAATTGCTGAAGCGCCATTTAGGGCAATTGTCAACGAGGTGATTTCCTGCGTTGTGGTGATCAAAACCGTAGTTCCATCAGGTACGCCCGTGTTTAGCGGCAAGGTGATCGTTCCGGTTGCCAGCGTTCCCGCGGGTTGCAATAGCATCCATTGGTCATTGCTGACCGGAGTAGGCACGGTGATATTGAAACCGTTGGCAGGCACAAACAAATTTACTGCCAGCGTAGGCGATGCAAAACTCTGCTGGAAGAACGTCAACAAACTGCCGATTGATGTGCGCCTCGCATCCCCGTTGTTGGGCGAGTAAACAGGTAACTGATCGCCGCTGGAAATCGTGCTGAGTACGGGTAACTGGTTGATGGTTGGCATGATTGTCCTTAGTAGTATTCAATAGGCCCATCAGGGCCAGCATTGACTGGGTTAGCAGGTGGCCTGACATACGGATTGTCGTACACCCTCCACGGTTTGTTGCCTGCGCCTGACGGCATTGTTCCAGGAAGTTGCTGTTCCAGCGGGAATGTGGCTCGTTGCAGAAGAATGTCGTAACCCTGTTTTGCAGTGGTCTTGGTTTCCGTCATCACTTGTTTGCCGTAACTTGGCGCCAGCCTAATTGCCAAGCTGCAAATGATGGCTTCATAAGCTGAATCAGGAACTAGCGTTTCCTCGTCCAGATCGCTGTCCTGTGGGCTAGATGGCAATGGATAACCAAGGCGTATGCCCTTGGCGTTCCAGTCGGCCATCATTGCATCTAAGCGCCGCAGGGCAGACTGCAATTGCTCTGGCTGTAAATCAAAAACGTAAGAGGCAAGACCGATTTCTTCAAAGGCTGCGCTTATGAATTGTCGTTTTGTGTAACCCATTGCAGTTCCTCAATGTGTTTTAGCAGTGTCGCATCTGACCAGCGTTTGTCAACCTTCAATCCAATCGCCTCGGCCTGCTGCAACATCTCTTCTCGGGTTACTGGGCTTTCGTCCACAGGGATGTCAAAAACTTCAACAACAACTTCGGACAAGACTTTACGCCTGCCAATTGGCGATGGACAAATCTTTTTTGTTGCTTTGCGTTCTATGGCCTGCGCCTTTTTCAGCTTGCGCTTTTGCAGCCGCAGCTCCTTCCACGGGGCAAGAGCTTTGGTCTTGACGATTGCGGCTGACTTAATCATTTCTTTTTCATTGTCTTAGCGGCTGGCTTTTTCATCATTCCATACGCCATCGCAACAGCTTGCTTTTGGGGCTTGCCTGCTTTCATTTCTTTTTTAATAACGTCCGACATTTTTTTGTCGCTTTTACCCATTGTGTGTCCTGGCATTTTTAGCTCCATGTAGAACAGGCCAACATCTCTGCTGGCCTGCTGGTTGATTAACCTATGCGATAAACAATGAAGGTGTCTGCTGCTGTCTTGCGAGCACGGAAACGTGCGGCTGAACCAGACGTTGCCGCCGTTGCAGCAGAGCCAACAATGGTCACACCTGTGTTGACCGTGATGGTTAAAGCAAATGCAGCCAATGTAAGAACGGTAAAGTCAAAACTTTGGTTAACAGCCCATTCGGTTGCCA
>Ga0181364_1000215_pt1 | contig 10352 bp, 7 predicted proteins | sample Fa13NDMM110SN_FD_130108 | JGI IMG/M metagenome (GOLD analysis project Ga0181364, IMG submission 130108) | Freshwater viral communities from Lake Michigan, USA - Fa13.ND.MM110.S.N | ecosystem: Environmental > Aquatic > Freshwater > Lake | place: USA: Michigan | collected 2013-09-24
AAAAAAAAAATCCAAAAAAAAAATTTGAAAAAAAAAATTTGAAAAAAAAATTTGAAAAAAAATTTCAAAAAAAAAATTTCAAAAAAAAAATAAAAAATATTTTTCCTAAATAAAAAATATTTTCCACAAAAAGTTACCAGCAATTCCCACAGTATTTTCCTTGTATTAAGCAATCTACCATACGCTTACAAGACCTGCATTCTTTGAGTTCAACAATAATTTCCCGTTTTTCTTCTACATTTCGTACTACCATAAATATTTGTTTCATTTCTCTTGCTCTTGATATTGCAGTATAAAACGCTTTGATATCTTGTAGTGTCGCTACATCAATAAATAATTTATTGTATGCGGTTTCTCCTTGAATAGAATGTGCCGTATATGCGTGTCGTATGACAGCACTTTTATCAGGTTGTTCTTCTTGAATGATAATATCACCGTTATTATAATATTCAGTATTTTTTGTGATATACCATTTATTTAGGTCAGGAAATAATTTAGTATAACTATCTTTTGCTTTATTCGTTCCGCAAATAATCATATCATCAACACAATAATTTTCTTTAACAAAATTCATATCACAACATGTAAATAGGTCTTTAAATTCAGGTTCAACTAACATAGATTCTTGACTAATTCTGTCACGCAAAGAATTTAATCTTTCCAATAAAGTATTATCTTTGCATCTATAGTTTGTTTTGAATTCCGTTATATTATTAAAACCTTCTTTAATAAATTGTGTTTTTGGGTCATCAAATGTTGAAATACATGGTAATTGAAAACCAACATCACCGCAGAAGATAAGTTTATGAGATGGATATTTTTTCATCAATAATTCTTTATCTTCATTAGACATCATAGAAACTTCATCAAATACAATAACATTAAACTTCATAATTCGTTTATAATTCATAGGATTTTCAGTAAGTAATGATGCTAATACTTCAACTGAAACATTATATTCTGTTTTCTTATTTGCATTCAATTTATGAGATGGAGCAACATACAATTTCTTAATAAGTCCAGTATCCATAAGATTATAATGTGTTTTACCATTACCTCCAGCTCCAATAAATAATTCTTTATGATAATTTTCTCTTTTTGCAGGATAAACGATTTTCGGTTTTGTTTCAAAAATATTTGTTAAAAATCCTTCGCTTCTAAATGAAACACAACTATCAATTTCTTTCGCTTCAAAATTATTTAATATTTTGAATGAATGTTCTTCATAATAAATACCATCAACATAAATACCAATCAGTTTATCCATATCCATTTCTAACAATTGGTCTAATAAAGAAATTCGTTGATATGCTAATATAAATGCGGTAATGTGACCTAAAGTAGAAATACTTTTTTTTGGAATACCTATATAAATCTCATTATCATTATTATATTTTACTCTTAATTCCGGATTTGAATTTTTCAAAATATTTGCATACTGTTCATCGCCTTTGATAAATCTATATGAATGTGTATTATGACTATCCCATGCTCCAGTTGTTTTTGCATAATAAGAAATACCTTTCATACATAAATCACCGTTTTCATCAACAAACGGTTTTTTGTCTGTTTTTTGTAAAAACTCTTCTCCAAAATCAAAGTGTAACGGTTCTACCCCCCAGCAACCAGCAATAATTTTATATGTGATTTTATAAGAATCTAATAATTTTAATTCTGCCGATGTATAGATATTATCGTTTTTAAACCAATTTAATTTCTGTAATAACTTTGTAATTTTATTATTACCAAATTTGATTTTTGTTATTAAATACAATCCTACACCTTGAACCTTATCTGTTGCACGAAAATCAGTAATTTTTCCAAGAAATCCCTCATATAATCTACAATTTTTAAAATGATAATATGCTTTCTTTTGGTCTATTAACTTTGTATAATCATTTGCATTATGATAAAAATATGTTTCTTCTTTTTCATTTGCAAGTTTTTCAATATATCCTACATTAGTGCGATTAAAACTTATACTTGTATTGTAATGTGTTCCTCTTTTAATAAATGATGCTAATTCTTCATCATGAATATCGCAAATTTTCATATTTATTAATCCGTTCGCTTCTTCAAATTTATTTAATGTTTCTTGAAAATCTGTAGAACAACTCCAACAATCATTTAAAGTGTGAATAGAATTATACCCCATATTATCCTTTGTTGTATAATAAAATTCATTTAATTCATCTAATTCACCTTTTTTTGCATATATAAAATCTCTTGATACATATTCCGGTTTTTTATTAATAACAAAATTACCAACTTCTAAATGGTTCAATCTTGTATTAATAAAATTAAATACTTTATCAGCGTTTTTTAATTTACAGCCATAATTATTTTCTTGATTGCTAAAAGGAAATGAAATATTAATTTTTATATTTAAATCTTTACATACATCTTCTATTTCATCTTCAGGCACACCTAATTCATATTTCTTTGAATATTTATTCAATTTATTAATTTTTGCTTTATATCGCTTTTTAGATGATTCACTTTCTGCATTTGTTAAACGCTCATTAGCCCATGATAGTATAGGAGCAAACACACAGTGGGCAAGTCCGTCTAAAAATGACTGTTTAATTCGTTGCGTAGTAGCTACGCTTATTTGAGGTCTTCCATATATTTTACCTTGAAAATCATTTGCTTCAAATATGCTTTCATTAGAAGTAACCATGAATCTCCATCTTACACCGACAAACCAATCTTCAAATTCATTACCAGTAACATTAGGAATATCTATATTAAAATCTATAGGTTGATTTCCCCTATTTAATACATCTTGACTATTAATTAAATATGTAATAGAAACACTTTTACCCCTATTAACATATAAATAATTTCTAATATTATCTAAATTTGTATCAGGTATTAAATCGGCATCAGCTCCTAAAGGAATTATAGGAGCAACAACCGGCATAACAACTGTGCCTACTAAATCATCTAAAATAGTATATGTTTGATTTGTATTTGTATTAAATAGTTTGTTAAATCCCCGAATACTCCTAAATGGCGTAGGTTGGTTTAAATTTAATAATTCTCGTAGAACTCTTTTTTTGTTAGCGTTAAATCTTCTCATTATATATATTCTATAAAGATTATTTTTTAAATCAATTTTTTAAAATATATTTTTCCTAAATCAAAGTAAAATATTCATAAGTTCTTTTAATTCTTTTTTATAATAATATCTATTTAATGCTTTTTGTCTTAAATCTTCCTTATGTTCTTGGTAATGTTTTTTTGCGCTTTTATTAACATATTCTCTATATTGGTCTTTATGAGTTTCACGCCATTTATAATGTGAAATTTTTGAGTCTTGATTATATACCATTTATATATAATAAAGAGAAGTTTTTAAATCAATTCAATTATATTGTTTCCTAAATAATTCAAACTCTAAATTTAATATTTCATCTTTCAATTTATCAATTTTTATTACTAATGAACGACATGCGGGGTGTTCTGTTTTCATTTTAACTTCATATAACCCTTCAGGTGTTTCAGGAAATCGCCATTTTGTAAAAGTATATTTAAAGTCTTGATTACATATAGTGCATTTATTCGTTTCGCCTATGATTAATCTGTCGCCAAGAGGCATTTCCTCGTACAATCGGTATTGTTCCATTTTTATAAATTATGTTGAGAAAAAATTATAAATCAATTTCCTAAATAAATTTAATCAAGCCAAATAATATCATTTTGTAAATTCATTTTATAGCAATAATAAAAGCAATCAAAATTACAAGCATTCTTCCAATTTTCAGGTGTCTTACCTTCTATCTGTTTTTCAAAGTGTATTCGCTTTCGTGGTATAATAATTTGTAATCCTTTATCTTTCCATTCACGAAAATAAGAAGTATTAATTTTACTACTTGGTAATATTAGAATAAATGGTTTATCTAATTGCAATAATCGTTTCATTATTTCTTTTACTTTTGAAAATGGTGGATTGGAAACAATTATATCACCTAAATCATTTTCAAAAAAATCTACTTCTTTGTGTATTACATTAAAACCTAATTCTTTTAAATAATCACTACTTTTACCATCTCCATAAAATGCTTCCCAAATTACCTTATCCTTTGGAATAAGATGTGCTATATTTTCCCAAGCATATTTAGGTGTCATATAGTCATCGTGTTTTAAGAATGTTTTTGTATGAAATCCAGCCATTATATATATCTAAATAAAAGTAATTGTTGGTTTAATAGGAACGGAAGGTTTAACTGGTTGTTTAACCGGTTGTTTTGCAATCTTTCTTATCTCCTCAAGTGGTGTATCATCATCACTTATTTCTTCCAATTCAGCCTTTTTCTTAATTTGTTTCTTTTTAATGGATATAGCCTTTTTTACTAAACTATCTTGGTACTCTTTTACCGCTTGGGCTTTTAACTCTTCTATCTGTTGGTTTCTTAATACTTTTAAATCTTCCTTAACTGCTTTAACGCTTGGTCTTTCAGCTCTTTTTTTATCTCTTGCTTCTAACATTCGTCTTGTTGCCTCTTTTTGGGCTTCGGTTCTTTCTTTTTTTACTGCAGGTTGGGTTCTCGGTTTATAAACTGGTTCAGGTTTTGGTGCAGGAGGTCTGCCTTTACCTCGTTTTTCTACCGGTGCTTGAATTTCATTATCATCTGTTTCGGCTACACTCTCATTATCGTCTAACAAAATATCACTTTCTAATACTTCATTAGATTTACTCATTATATATATACTAAAAGAAAAGAAAAATCAACTTCAACCAACATATATTTTTTACTAAATATTCTCTTGATTTAAATAAATACATGTTTTAGAATAATATAATGTCTAAATGTATTATATAATGTCTTCAACATCAGGAACTCCTTATTATACAAGTCGGTCTATGAATGGAATAAATCAAATATCGGTTATTAATGAAAACATATCTGTCTTGCAAAACAAAACACAAGACATATCGTATAATGATTTAACAGATACGACAATTATAGCCAATAATACACAATTTTATAATACTACTATTACAAATTCACTTACAGCAACAAATTTGAAAGTAACTGACAACGCTATAGATATGTCTAATAATGGAACTTATACTTTTATTGATGATGGTGTTTCGGCACAAGTAGTAGATACTGTTCATAATCAGTCTATAGGTGGGACAAAAACTTTTACTGGAGCAGTTACAGCAACAAATTCACTTACAGCAACAAATTTGAAAGTAATGGACAACGCAATAGATATGTCTAATAATGGCTCTTATACTTTTATTAATGATGGAGTTTCCGCTCAAGTAGTAGATACAGTTCATAATCAGTCTATAGGTGGGACAAAAACTTTTACTGGAGCAGTTACAACATCAACTTCACTTACAGCATCCAACATAAATGCAACAAATTTGAGGATAACTGACAACGCTATAGATATGTCTAATAATGGAACTTATACTTTTATTGATGATGGAGTTTCTGCACAAGTAGTAGATACAGTTCATACACAGTCTATAGGTGGGACAAAAACTTTTACTGGAGCAGTTACAACATCAACTTCACTTACAGCAACAAATTTGAAGGTAACTGACAACTCTATAGATATGGCTAATAACGGTTCTTATACTTTTATTGATGACGGAGTTTCTGCACAAGTAGTAGATACAGTTCATACACAGTCAATAGGTGGTTCAAAAACTTTTACCGGAGCGGTAGATATAGACACATTAGTAACAAACAGCACAACTTATCCCGATGGCTCTACACAAACATCAGCAAATTATTTAACACCGATACGAGTAGATGCTACAGACAGAATAACGGCTACAAATTCTATGGAAACCAACCAACTTACAGCAGTAGAAATTTATTGCGACACTATTAATATAACTGATTCCATTATTGATAATAATACTACAGGAACAGCTCCAAAATCATTTATTTATAATTCTACTACCATGTGTCATAAAGACGCAATAGTAAATAATACTCCGTTAGTAGTTGCGGTTGGTAATTATGTAAATTCAAATGGTATAGGTTTAATACCAACCGGAGATAATGGAGTAACGGTAGCCACAATTAATACCACAAATCGTTCCATGACTTTTTCAGCCGGAGGTTTTTCATTAACAGTCCCACCAGCCACACAAACATATACATTTTGTGCTATTACATCAACAAATACATTTACTTCGTATTCAACTCTTTCAGGTTTAACAAATTTTGGTATAAGAGGTTCAAGCACAACATCAAATCAACCTTTCGTCAATTCTCTAACTGGTTTATATAATGGAACAACACCAACAACATCTCTTATTTATTCACCATCAACCACTAAAACAGGATATATTAATGCGAATAACCGTTTAGTGTCATTAGATACTTATACCACACAACCGTTTATAAATATGACTGGAGTATCAAATCCCGCTTATGTAAGTGCGACTTTTGGAACAAATGAATTTACGATTTTAAGTAGAAACGCAATTACACCTAATACAGTATCCAGTTCATTTTTAGCGATACCATTATCAAATACCAGTTTAACATATCCCACTTTTGCAGGACTTACCACCGATTTTATTACTCAATTAAACAATATTAATGCAGGAACAAAACCAAGTGTAAATACTACATCAACCGGTGTTTTAACATTAAGTTTAACGCATACCGCCGCAACACCAACTTCAGCTACATATTCCGGTTATGTTTCTTCAAATACATTAAAATTAGAAAATGCTACAGTAATTCCAATAAACCAATACGTAGTAGGAACTGGAACAGCTACAAATGGAATAACAGCAAATATTAACTCATTCATATCAGCAATTCCTACCGCACCAAGTTCCACATATACAATTCGTTCAGGAACTGGAACACTTGTACCAACGAATACAACAGCAACAGCAGGAGTTTTAGGTTATGTACGTTTCTTATCGTCTAAATATTGGTTTATTTCTAATTCAACACAGACAAATAATAATTTCGTTGAAGGCACAGGAATAGCGGATGCTACCCGAATGATTACTCCAACATCCCCGTATGTAGGAGAAACTAAAATTATGCAATTAACACAAGTGAGCGGAAATAATCCAACGAATTCAACCCCCAATTTTACAGCTTTTGGTTATGTTTCAAGCACAACACAAGTAAGACTAACATCTAATCCAACTTTAACCTCGTCATTTTTGTTTGAAAATGGAACAACCTTTAATTCATTAATTCCAATTGGAACACAAGTAGTAACGTATAATTCAGGAACATTAGCGGTAAATTCTACAGGATTAACCGCTTCAACATCAGTTGGTTCTTTTTTGGGTTACATGGCTACATCAACAAGCATACAATTACGAGGACTTGGAACAACAACTCAACGCCAAAATTATTTTTTCACCGGAACAGGAGCGCCTTCAGCGAGGAATTATATATCAGTTGCGGCTACGCAAACACCTTTAACCTTTGGAAATGCAGGTTCAGTAACTGTAGGAACAACAATACCAGGATATACTAAAAACGCAAGTGGAACAGGAATTAGACTAATTACAAGCACAGCAAACAAAACACCATTTAATACAGATACATATTTTGTAACAGGTGGTTCATTAGCAACCGGTATAACAAGAGCAGGAGTATCACAAGGATTAAGTAGCGGAACAGAAACAGATATTATTATTACAAGCGATGGAGAAAGTTTTTCTACTTCAAATAACACAACACAAGAACCAACATCGTCCTCTGTATATTATACTGCATATGCTATTTCTACTACTAAATTATATGTATTAGAAACAATAACAACACTTACCGCAAGTAGTAATTATATAGAAGCGTTAGGCGAAGATGATGAATTTAGTTTTACATTTGGTTTAACCACATTAGGCACTTTTTCTGCTAACGGTTATGATACAACAAATATTATTCAAAGTATAAAATTACAATCATTAGATTCGGCGATTTATAATGGCGGAAGTGGTAACTATTATTATTGCGATAAATATACAGATAATTCAGTTGATAGATTTTTAGTGAATGCTACATTAGCACCCGCTTCTTCGGTTATATATAATACTAATGTTTTTGAAAAGGGTTCAGCTTCTCTGTCTAAATTATCGTATAAAGTTGCTCCAACCGCTTCCACTTTTGTAACGAATTGTAACGCAACAATATCCTTTTTTGTAAAAAGCACAGCAGTAGTTTCAGGAAAACAACAAACCGTTCTTTATTTTAAGACCAATACAAGAGCAACACTTATAACTTTTGACCAGTTCTTTATTATGGGAGGATTTGTAAATTCAGGTTTAAATGGAGGACATATCATTACCTTTGCACTAAACTCAACCGGATTAGCCGGACAATTCAAACTTCAACATAATACCGCAGTAACCGCAACCCCCGTTTCTTTCACTACTGGTAACATTTTTCAACAATCAACGACTGTATTTGACATGTTTTTTACTACATATGTTCCGGTAGTAGGACATTTCTTCCAAAGTGACGATAATACAGAACCAAATTATATTACTGCCGTTCTACCTATTACAAGTCCTTTTACCGGAAATTACAGAGTCACAGTAGCATATCCTATTATATATAAACCAGTAGATACTTATTATTTCTATACACCAATAAACAATAACAGTAGTTTATTAAATACAAGTATATTTGACACGTACGAATCTTCACGATTTAAAGTATTTCAATCAGGACAAACATTCACTTATTATCCACGAGTTTCTTATAGTGCTTTTTCGCCAATAACTATTAATTTTTATGGTCAAACAAATTCAGTCATAACTCCAATTCAATATACTATTAAAACTCCATTAACATATAATTATATTACACCATTAACAATAACAGATTATGGAAGAACTACCTTATCATTTCATCCTACAGAAACAATTACATTTTATACATTTTTTAATATTAATTTACCTCCAAATCAAGCCAATACAACACTCGTTTCAGTAGATGCTATACAGACACTTACTAATAAAACTTTGACGAACCCTACAATATTAGACCATATCGTTATTAGTGGAACTACTGCCGCAACATCTACCGAATTAGGATATACTATAAATCCTACACTCACAACAATATTAACCACTATAACAACTACCACACTAATTAAATCGTATCGCAGTTTTACTCTACCCGCCGGAACATGGATTATATTTTTCAAAGTAGTATTAAATACTTCTCTAAATACCGCAAATTCTTATGTGGAAGTTGCTTTAGGAACAACGGTGGATAGTTTTACGGGGTCATTTGGTACTCAAGTCAGCGGACTAATACCTTCCGCCACATTTCAAACGGTTACCGTTAGCGCTCCGTATTATAATTCAACAAGTAACACGATATATCTCAATATACGAAACACATCAAATAATGGAAATTTAACATTTAATGGTAACACCTCCTGTAGTATAATTCGTATCGCATAAAAATAACTATTAATAAAAATTGATTTAAAAATTATTATCTTTAGTAAATATATATGACCGATTTAATCAACGAAGTTGTGGATACTGAATTACCTCGTGAAGAATGTATTAAAGTAGAGGAAGAGAGAACTCTTTTTATAGAAGATGATATTTATAAGTCTGTTGAAACTTTTAAAGAACAAATACCAGGACTACCGGAATATGTTTATTGGATTTTATTTTTGAGATATAACAAGAATATCATAAGTCAAGATGAAGTGCGATTTGCAGAGGAAACTATTAGTAGATTAAGAAATACTATGAAAGAAGAAAATACTTATTATCAAAAATTATTTCAAGACAATAGCAGTAATCTTATTGACTGCTCTCCACCCACTTTTCTATAAGTTCTTTTTCTAAAAGAACTAAATTTATATCTTGATATATATAGAATGGATATATACCAAGACACGAGATTAATAACATTTAACTCTAATGACGCTTATGAAAAGTTTAATGCCGATAAAAATTCAAGTATGACCTTTAGCATACCTAACATGCTTGTAGATTCGCCCGATATTCTTTTTACGACTTGTGGTTTAGTTAGTGCAGAAATACCGGTTTCATGGTATTTAATTGATAGTGATACAAATATTTTAAACTTTTCGTATTTAGCAATAAATTATCAAATAGTTTTACCTTTTGGAAATTATACAGGTGATAATATTGTTTCTACTTTAATGACAAGATTTGATTTAGCACTTTTAGCAGTTGGAGTTACATCAAATGTAACGTTAGACTTAATTACTGGAAAACTTACTTTTAAATTTATCGGTGCAAGTGGTAATATTACATTTAAGTATATTGGTAGTGATGGACTTTATCGTATATTAGGATTTACGCCAAATAATGATTACACAAGTGTAACAAGTGGAGCATTTAAATTTATTTATGC
>Ga0181364_1000217_pt1 | contig 10312 bp, 18 predicted proteins | sample Fa13NDMM110SN_FD_130108 | JGI IMG/M metagenome (GOLD analysis project Ga0181364, IMG submission 130108) | Freshwater viral communities from Lake Michigan, USA - Fa13.ND.MM110.S.N | ecosystem: Environmental > Aquatic > Freshwater > Lake | place: USA: Michigan | collected 2013-09-24
CGAATAACATCAAGAAGTTTTTCTTCTTTTAGTTTTGCAGCGGCAGCGATTTCTGCATTCGCAGGATAAACCATTTTCTTGACAGAGGTTAAACCTTCGCGCATATGCACTAACCAGAAGCCTTTTTCTAGTCCTTCGTAGGCATCAAAGTCATTGCACAGAACATATTTCTTGCCGACTTTCTTGTAGCGGTCGCGATTAGATTTTTCCAGAATTTGTTGATAAGCTTTCATGCGCGAGAAGAATAGCGTTTGTTGTGAGGTTTGTCAAGAACTTTTTACAAAATTATTTCGCAAATTTCATTCTCATTTAAAATACGACTAATGCATTTGTCGTTTACTGCTGATTCACTGCGATGAAAATGACCGCAAAAATGTTGATCTGGTTCTGTGATTTCAATCAAACGATTCATCGCTAATCTTTCTGCGCAACACTCTTCCCACAAATTGGGATCACGCTCTGTATGCCAACCAATTCCAATTTTGTCGATTGGACCAATCCAATTTGGAGCGGTATGCGTAATAAGAACGTCACACTTTTCGGCGCGAGACTCATCCAAAACAAATACTTCATCTGACCACCACGACTTATTAGGTGTTCGCATGATGCGATCAATGCTAATCGCTCCACCAACAAACAAAAACTTTTTGCCGTTAATTAGCATTTTTGAGTAATCAGCAAGAAGAACAATGTTGGAGTATTCATAATCACCCGAAAAGTATCTTGGGTCATCATGATTTCCGCGAATACAAAACATTTGGATATTTCTTTGAGCAAGCTCTCGATTAACATAATGTAATAATTCATCCTGTTTCTCTGCGTCAATAAAGCCGATGCCAACGTCACCAACGTGCAAAATAATTGCATCTCGAATGCCAACCTTTTCAATATTGTCTAAAGTAATGCTCCAGTTTCCATGAGTATCGCCTAATGCGATTAGTAAATTTGTTTGAAGTCCTTTCATGTCTCAGGTATTGTAGGTTTTGCTTGCTTAGGTGTCAAGGCAATTTCACACAATTCATCAAATTTTTTCAAAGCATCAGCTTCGATTGTGTAAGTCCATCCTTTTGATCCCCAAGATTCATCACTCGGCGCAAATTCTGCGGGAGGTATTACATTGCCCATGATTTCGCGCCCATTGTGCGATTGAATGATGATTACTTCATAGCTATTGTATTTCTTTTCTTGGAAAAGTCCTACGTTACCCGATCTTTTAATCAATAAAAAATCATTGCCATGTTTTCGATAATTAGTTAATTCTTTCATAGTTGATATTCTTTTTCAAAAATTGAATCCATTAATTTAATTTGCTCTGATGCTTCTTGGATTTCTTGAGGATCTATCTCTAGGTCATCTTGATTATAAATTCTAAAACGATAGGACTGTTTACTTGTCAATTCTACAATCGGCATAAGATAGCGGCGATAGTCACCCATTGTCCAAGTTTGCCCTCCATCGTCGGAGTATTCGTAATAATAAAATTTATGTTTCATTTTGTTGATTAATTGTCGGAGAAGAGAGCGATGATTATCGCTGTTGCGTATGCAGCCCAAACAAAAAACAGTTCAGGATTACGTTTGTGGAATTCCCACTCTTCTCGCAGATGTTCTTTGTAGTCTTGCCATTTCATAATTAAATCATATCAGAGTTCGTTATGCTAGTTCAAGATTATCCTCGAAATACTTTTTCGCGACTAACCATTGGTCGTCATGATTGATTGGATTACGAGCAATCATATCACCGATCTTTGGTGATCCATTGTCACGATCTGCTGCTGAGATTGAAACGCGAGATAGTTCTTCTCCCTCTACATAAGGACGCATTTCAGATAGTCCTTTTCTTTTGTATTTCTGCCAGTTTGGTGTCATATTTTTTATTGTTTAAAATTCAATAGGGTAAAGAATAACTGCCCATCCTGCTTTACGTCCACATACTAGGCAATCTCGATGCGCAAATTCTTCTCGTTCGCGAATGCAACTTTCGACCTTTCCAAGTCTCACATTTTCATCTGTATCTTCAAACTCTGAATCACAATTTCGACACGTTCCGCGCCAGATTCCTGTGTGTTTGTTTCCTGCTTTAATTAGTTTCATGGTTATTTTATTAGTGTTCGTTAATAGAGTTTTAAATGTCCAACCAACTCGTCTAAGTTCTCGTTCCAATCAGGACCAAGTGCTAGACAGGTCGGGGTGGGGATATTATTAAACACAGTGCGACCATTGTCAACAACTAAATGAGCCATAACGCCAAATTCTTCTGCTTTTGAGAGAATCTCCCTCAGCTCCTCTTCGCTGTCAACACCAAGAACTACTTTTGTGAAGCTGTTTGCTAGCCAATCACGTATTGCGCCATTGTGTTTGTCAATGCAGTCGTTATCATTCACAAAGTAATCAAGAAAGTCAACATTCCAGCTTATGCGCCCTTCGCGAGTAAGAAAGCTCATTGCTGCATGTGCAACTTGAGCCGCCATCTTACCGTGTTTCATTTTTAAATCGCGGCGCACTATGATGATTTGTTTAGTCTTTACTGCCATACAATAATTATTCCGTTTCTTCTTTTAGTGTTTCATAGCCTTGTCGCCCCGCTTCACCATCCGATAGTGTTTTCAACCAACCATAGCCTTTACCCTTAATACAAAGTTCGCCATCTTCACCAGTGACTTCGCAAATCTTAAAACTACGCTCTTCAGCATCATGAATAAGATCGGAGATTTCATCAACTCGATCACCTTCATAGCTATAATAGAATCGCAGTCCTCCAAACTTTTCTTTGATTTGACCAATCTCGAAAGTTAGATTATGCTCGTCAACAATTTGCGCGACCTTAGAGCATAGCTCTTCCACCATAGGTTGCCATCCAACTGGACACCATGCTCCACAATCAGGCTCTCTAGGTTTGCCATCTGCATCCTTTGGAAAGAGTTGTGGATATGCACTCATCAGCTTCTCTACAAATCTCTCTTGGATATTTTCTTCTTTTGCAAAATAATCCAACATCTCTCCTACGTTTTTAAATGTTTCGCTCATAATTTAATTTATATTCTTTATCGTTTTAATAGTTCAGGGTTTTCAAAAATGTTTCCGACGACTTCTCCACTAACACAAAGGCGAAAATGTTCTATTCTAGGGTGATGATATTTGTTATAATAAGGACATACTGCAACCCATTGAAACAACTCAAATCTAATCTCAAATCTTAAATCATTCTGCCTCAAAATATCACCTTCGAAGATCATTTTTTCATTCTTATCTTTGAGACCAGTGAATTGTTGGATAATTACATCTTTACCGATCTCTTTATCACCTCCAACATAGTTTTGATACAAAGTCTTACCATCAACAGATATTGCAACACTTAAATGTTCATTGTAATCTGTCTTAAAAAATCTTTTGGTTGCTTTGTTCCATACGCGAAATTTAAGTTGTCTATTCATTGTTCTACGGTATGATATTTTACTTCTTTTGTTTGCTGGGATCTGATATATCCTTCTGCCTGTTCTTTGCTTATACAGGACATATCATTTTCCCACCACCAAAGAAATTTTGTTTGAACTCTAAACGAGCTGACACCATTACCATTAATTGTTTCTTTTATTCTGTATTTCATTTTCTTTTTCCGTGTTAAATCGTTCGATTAGAGCGTCAAGCATTATAGTATGATACTCGCCTTTTGCAAGTTCCCAAGCGTCAGCTTGTAGTATGCTATAGCGAGTTGACATTCTTTTGTCGCTATGAGGATCTTCAATTGTAATTGTTATAATTTCGTCTCCGCTCATATTATTAACCGTCATAAGCTCCTAGTTGTCTCCACCCTCTACGACCATACACATAATTGCATATTGAATTATGAACCAATGCGCCATAGCTATTATCAGTTGCAACTACCATTCCGCTATCTAAATTAACCAAGCGTCCACAGCCTTCACACTTTTTAATGTTTTTAGGTGCTTCTTTTATCGCTCCTTCTGGCAATGGAGGGCATTTTTGATACTGCCACCATTCACCGCCATCATATTCGCCGCGATCACTCCATGAGCCATCGTTATACCAAATTGTGCCAAAGAGTTCTTGATGACCATAGCCCATATCATAGTCAAAGTCGAGACGAGGCAATACCTCTTCAAGAGTTCCTTCGATCTTTGTGTTACTATCTCCCCAGTCGAGTTCGTGGTTGATTTGAACATACTTTACTTGGCGGTTTGCAATGTGATTCAATAATTCTCTTTTAGCATTCATATTATTGTTTGATAGTTGGTACAACGCTTAAACTTTCTCTGATTTCAGATCCCCATGCGTTTCGTCTTTTGGTGACGAGAATGTCGCCTTCCACATTATCCCATCGCATGTTGTCTGAGATAACCTTATAGTTCAAGTCATCGCTATAGAATAGTGAGAAGTTCTGATCGCTAATTTTTTGAGCAGGATAACGATAAGCGGTGTTTTCACCTCCAGTTGTAAATCCAATCAGGAACAGCATTCCCGCAGCGATAAAACATGTAATGTGAGCGGCAATGCTATGCTTATACATATGCCATAATCCTATTGCTAGTAAGACCAATGGAGTTGCGATGAATAATGTTACGCCTTCTGCGGTTAATAGTTCTGAGTTCATATTGTTATTATTGTTTGATGTGTATGATTAGTATATCTTTTATCGTTTATTTGTCAAGTGATATAAATTGTCTTAATTTTACCCGATTCATCCGAACAGGTTATTTCAATAGTTCGTACTTTGCGTTCATAGTGTTTTTATTAGTTTTATATGCGATGTTTCTTCATTCCAATATTGTAAAAATCGCCAACATGACAATCAACAATATTGCTGGAATCCAAAGTGGGCTAAAAACCCACCACCATGACCATTCGATCTGCTCGGTTAATTTAAGTGCGATAAATACACCTGTCAAGAAATAAAGCACTCTGGCTTGTTTAATTTCTTCCATATTATTTTTTTTGTTTAAAACGCTTTCCGATATGTTTGCTATTGTTGTCAGAAACAAAATCATTAAAAGAAACAATGCAGCAAGAATAAGACCACTTTGTTCCCATAATAGCAGCCACTCCACTAATAGCATCGCACTCTTCTCTTGTTTCTGGAATAAGCCACAAAACTGTGCTGCTTAGAGGCAGTGTGCAGCCATCTTCTTGAACTTCTTCGTGCGTGTCTATCACAAACGCTTCGCATATTGCCAAAGAGCCATCGTCCAAGTATTGAGGTTTGCGATCAATACATCCAGACGACATATTGTATTGCACGTAAAGATACTTATGATTTTCACTATTAAAATCCACCAACCATTGACCTTTTTCGTTTTTGGTGACATTGATTTTTTTGATGACTATTTTGTCTTCAGGTTTAGCGGTTTTGTGTGTTCGTGTTTTTTCTAAATGGTATTTCATATTTTATTATTTTTTATTGCATTTACGCCATCTTGAGGATTTTTTAATGTCGGTGTTCTCAATGAAGAAATCATCACCTTCAAAAATTAAATGACCATCTCCATCCCAGAGCCAAGCTATTTTTATGTTGGTTTCTAAATCAATAAAACAATTAATACTTTCGCGCTCTTCATCACTGCACTCTTCGATATACAAATGTTCGCCTAAAAGCATGGGAGCATATTTATCTACTCCATAAGGAAAGGGAACAAATGAATCGCGCAGTTTGAAATTGGAGCAGCAGCCTCTGCCCTTGTCAGGAAAAGCATATTCCAAAAAAGCTTCGCCTAAAATGCATTCATCTTCTTTTGCGAATTGTAAAATGTAATCGTCAAGTTTCATAGCTGCGGAGGAAATGTATGTTGTTTGGGAGATGTCGTCAAGATATTTTTTTATTGACCGCGCAAAACTTGCAGGATCGCTTCGTCTTTGCCTTTGAGTTCGAATTCCCACACGCAATCGTTGTTCATAGATACTACAGCAGGAACGTGAGATGCAAACTCAGCGTGACTACGAGGCTTATCAGGCAGACCTTCGCTCCAATGCATTACAGGAATGTGAGAACCCCAAGTAGACTTGAACAACTTGAGCAGAGAATGTTGATCTGTGTCTGATTGATTACAAAGATCGTGTAGATTGTCGAACACAAGCGGAATGAGTTTGCCAAATGACTCATAAAGATTCTGGCAATTCCAAAAACCTTTGTCCTCATTCTCCAATACTAAACGATTTTGAACTGATGTCGAGCATGAGAATAGCGCCGATACAAAGCGATCAACATAACTGACAAGATTTTCTTTCTTGAAGTCGGGAGAAAGATTGAGATGAAGGCACATTGGCGCAGAATAGTTTTGCGGCAATTTCATCAAGTCTAAAACGTAAGCTTGGTGATTAAGTTCTTTGATTGAGCGATCAACAACATCTGCATTGTATGACGTAAGCACATTGAACTGATCAGGATGAGAAGAGAGAGAAACGCCGCAGCGTTGTGCAGTAGCGCCAACATCAGCTAGTGTCGATGTAATCGCTGGCATATCTGGCAAATCATCATACGAGATATTGAGAGTGCTGTCTGTAACGAGCGGAGCTAAACAGCTAGAGATGCGGTAGTGAGAAATGCCATTAGCGGCACAGTGCAAAATAATTTGTTTGGTTAGTTGGCAGTTGTGAAGAATACGCGCCGAAAGCTCTACGAGCGCAGCTTCTCTACCAAGCTCCAAAAAGCGTTTGCGAGTCATGGTTTTGAAAGCGAGAGATTTGTCTTTCTTTTTGAGTATTTCGCTGATGCATACAAGTCCTAATTTCATGTGGCGCACAGAATACGAATTTCCAACCACTTGTCAACAAAAATCTTGCCGCGAAAATTTTTTCAAAAAACTTGTTGACATGTCCCCAATTTCTGATTACTATTGCCCCCGACATGAAAACGCAACTAAACACATCACCTATCTTCACTCAAGGAATTGAATCTTCGCAAGTGTCCAATATGGATATGGATTTGGAAGGCATGAAACAAGCCTGTCAAATTTTCCGCGATAATATCTACACTGACAAAATTCTCGCTGTTGTGCGCGAATGGGTAAGCAACGCTGTCGATGAGCATTTGAAACACGGCATCGAGAATCCTGTTCAGACTGGCGTAAAAGAAGGTCGCTTCTTTGTTCGCGACTTCGCTAACGGTTTGGATGACAACGGCATTCGCAACGTGTTTGGCAAATACTTCCGCTCCACAAAATCAAACAGCGATCAACCTATCGGTGGCTTTGGTGTAGGCGCAAAAGCGGGTCACTGTTATCAAGATGTTTTTTACGTTACTTCTTTCTATAATGGCACGAAGACTGTGTATTCGTGTGTTCTTGGCGGCGACGAATCTGGCGCATCTATTGGTCAAGTGATTGAAATGTCACAAGAGCCAACTACTGAAAGCGGTTTGTTGGTAGAAATTGACATCAAAGAAGATCGCTCTAATTATGGCGATATTGGCACGTTTTTAGTTTACGCTAAAACGATGGCTGCTACGGCTACCTTGGCTAAAGTAGAAGTGGTAGATGATAGTGGACATGCCGACATAGTTAAAGAAAGCAAAAAAACCCTGATTTTGGAAAAAGACGGCATTCGATTCTATTCGTTTGAAGATACAGTAGCTTCGTTTTTTGGTAAAGATTACGTTATCACCATGGGCGGAGTGAAATACAATACTCCAGATAGCTTTAGTGAATTCGCATTTGAAAAAAACTGCTATCCGCAAACATCTATTCAGATTGATGTTCCTGTTGGATTTTTTGAAGTTCCTATTTCGCGAGAGTTTTTCCGTGAGACTGCAAAGTTTACCAACGGTATCGCCAAGTGCGAAGCTATTCTTGGGGATTTTATTAATCAACAGAAACAATCTCTTGGAGACTTGTCGCTGTCGCAATTGTGCCTCAACAAAAATAATCAATCGCAATTTTTTAAATTTAAAAATTCAGCATTTGTTCACGCTAAAGTAGCAATGCCTCTTTTAAAAGTTGGTGTAGTGGGCGATGTGTCTCACTCAGCCCTAGAGCATAAAGGTCGCAAGTTTGTTGCTATTGTTTCTAACTCTCACCATCATCGCTGCGATCAAGTTGAAAAGCTGAAAACATGGTGCGCTGACAATTCTAAAACTGTTTTCTTTGTAACTAAAGATTGCATGGAGCATATTTGCACGGCAGTCACACATCACCAAGTTGATTCTGATTTGGTATTCCGAGCAGTTTCCTCGCTTTACCCCAAACAAAAAGGCGGCGGTTACACTGATGGAAAGTTTTCAGTTTATCGTCGTGGTTATGGTTCATCTTTCCGCGCTTCGGCACTAGAACTTCATAATCGTTATTTTGGTGTTGATCATTCTTTAGACGATGCAAAAGCTTTTTTGGCTCAATTAGCTCAAAGTGATTCTGTTTCAGAGTTCAAAAAAATTATTTTGTATGCTAACGGATTTGAGCGATCTTTCTCATTTGCGTCTGTTTCCTTGAAAAAAGATTTGGCTACTCTTGGATATTTGAAGTATGATGATGGCGCTACGAAAGACACCTTGAACAAATTGAATGAAATCAGCGGAAAAGTGCAGACTGCTCGATATGCACTACGCGCTCGATTCACTGCGTGTAGAAATCTATTGACAAAGGAAACGCAAAGCATTTTATTAAGCAGAATCGACAAAGATGTTTATAATCCAAAACTTTCAAAAACAATGGACTGCATTGAAAAGATTGTCGAGAAATTAAAAAACAATAAAAATGAACTGGTATCAACCTTTACGAACTTAGCGCTCAACAGCTACCACTTCCAACCTTCTCGCTCTGATGTAAGAAAATTCATCAAAGCCGCAAAATAATCCTTGACAAATACACAAAATAACAATACATTAATTGCGCACGAGCTATTAAGCAATCAAACATAAATATGAAATACATCATCAATCAAACAGGAATCGTCCTATTCATGAACAACAAACCACAAAAGTTTGTTAGCTCAGACCCCAAATACGCAGCTATTATCGCGGCACTACGCTTGCCATCCGATGAACAAGAGGCGGCAATTAACAAAGCTCTGCAAGAAGCAGATGTGAATCATAACATTGAACAAAAAGGATTTAGTGTTAATACAGCAACAAAAGAAGTGTCATATTATGGAGAACTGCTTCCAGCACCATTGGCGCAGAAAGTGTTTTCTTTGATTCAGCAGAATGTTCCAGTGACTCTACTAGAGAAGTTCTGGGAAAACCTCAAGCAGAATCCATCATATAATTCTGTTCGCGAACTGTATGACTTTTTGTCTTACAAAGAACTTCCGATCACAGAGGATGGCTGTTTCTTGGCGTATCGTGGTCTTCATGACAACTTCTATTCTGTATCTGGTAATCTGGAAACAAAAGTGCTGCAAGGCGCTGTAAACAGCAAAGGACAAATCTACAATGGCGTAGGTGAGCATATCGAAGTGCAACGCAACTGCGTTGACGATGATCGCAATAACCACTGTTCGTTTGGTATTCATGCTGGTTCGTGGGACTATGCTCGCGGATGGTCTCGCGGCAAAATGGTCGTCGTAAAAATCAATCCAAAAGATGTTGTAAGCGTTCCTTCTGATTGTAATTGTCAAAAACTACGCTGCTGCGCTTATACTGTCGTGTCGGAAGTTCAAGGCGAAATTCTTGCTCCTGCCACAGATAATGATGGCGAAGCTTTGGAAGATCAATCTTTTAAAGAAGAAGTCGGCAATCGTAACAAGGTGATTGATAGAGTCGAAAAATACTTGAATCGTAAACTCGATGACGGTGTTGAGGATGTCGCTTTTAGAGCAATCCAAAGCTGCTTCTCTCCTGATTGCCCTAGCATGGCTGAGATTGCTGATGCTGTGAATGCTTTAGGCTTCACTTGGTATTCTCAAGAAGGTAAGAAATTTGTTGATTTGCGTTAACTAAAATGAGGGGGTGAAAGCCCCCTCATAAATTACTTATGGCTACAAAAAATAACATTACAGGCGACGAGATAAAGAGCAAAATTCTTTCAAAACAAGGTCGCGAAAATTGGGATAAAGCTTTTGCAAAAAAGACAGCAATCGAATGGGCGCAGCTTGATGAAATCATTATTTTAGATCCTGATGGATTTCGAGACGACGATGGAATTACATTCGAAACGCCGATTTCTTATGCTGAATATAGCAAACGAATTCCATTCTCGACTGTGATGCTGAAAAAAAATCCTATTTAATCAATTTTTAAGTGTAAAAATAGACATGACAGAAGTATTTATTCCTATCGTCTTGGATATTGTTAAAGCTTACCCGTGGTTTCCAGTGGTAACAAGCGCTGTCGCACTAGCTTCTGCTGTGGCTGCTGTGACTCCGACACC
>Ga0181364_1000218_pt1 | contig 10306 bp, 10 predicted proteins | sample Fa13NDMM110SN_FD_130108 | JGI IMG/M metagenome (GOLD analysis project Ga0181364, IMG submission 130108) | Freshwater viral communities from Lake Michigan, USA - Fa13.ND.MM110.S.N | ecosystem: Environmental > Aquatic > Freshwater > Lake | place: USA: Michigan | collected 2013-09-24
GCTAAAAACAACAGATCAAGTTAAACAAATTGTAGCTAAAAATTTAGGTAAAGACTGGAATTACTATGCTAAAAATGCTCAATTCGGTATTAAAGGTATTGGCTATACAAAAGAAGCACCTGGATTAGGTGAACCTAAAGAACCAAAAGGCAAATGGAAAGCTAGCGGATACGGCGATTTGAACTTTGAAACTGAAAAAGTAAAAGCTAACACTAAAGATACACTTGGCGCAGCAGAAGCTAAAACAACTATGCCTAAAAAAGTAACGGAAATGCCAGTAGCACCTCAAAGTTCTAAAGGTGTAGGTAAGATGAAATTACCAGGCAAACCTAAAACTATTAAAATGCAAGAATCATATATGGATACACTTGGGGGCGAAACACCTTATAGCAAATCTGAAATGGTTAAAAATATTGTAGAACCTAATTTAGGTTCTAATTATAAAACATATATTATGTTTGATCCTGAAGGAGAATATGAAAATATGAAAAAGAAATACGCATCTAATACTGATGATTGGAAAAATCTTTACCGTTCTTCAAACTATCAAGGATATGCTGATATGTCTCTTGATGGAAATGTAATTAAAGCTACAGTTTTAGATAAAGGAGGAATTGTAGGAGCAATATATGTTAAAGATTCAGTTCAAGAATCACAAATTCGCAGTGTCATACAACAAATTATTAAAGAAGAACTTAATATGAAAGAAATTGATAATGCTGGTAAAATGGCTGAGTATGAAGCTAAAACTAAGAAAATATCTGAAGAAATTCTTAAACGTAAGAAAAAGCTTAAAGCATTAACTACACTTGAGGAAATTGAAAAAGGTTCAACTAATAAAGACATGATGAAAAGTCTTAAAAAGGAAATTAAAACACTTGAAAATCTTAAAACAAAATTAGACAAGAAATTTACTCCTAAAGAAGAAATAATCGGAGAAGAAACACCAGTACCTTTAAAAGAAGGATATGGTGGTATGTCTCTTAAAGATGCTAAAGAAGAAGCAAAACGTATTTCTAAAGAAGAAGGTGTAGTACAACATGTTGAAAGAACAGAAGAAGGATCAAATAAATATAGAGTATCAGATTGGTACGATAGTGATTTAACAGTAGCATCATATAATAAAGGATATGAACAATAATATGAAACAAGTACTAATAGAAACAATTCCATTCACCGTATCACCTCAACAGCTTCATGAAGGTGTTAAAGCACCATCTGGTAACCCACTTGTTGAAGGGATATTAGCCACAGCCGAGGTAAAAAACGGTAACGGAAGATATTACCCAAAAGATTTATGGGAACGTGAGATAGACAAATACATGTCTTGTGTTAGAGAAAATAGAGCAACAGGTGAATTAGACCATCCCGATTCGTCTATCATTTCATTAAAAAATGTATCTCACATTATAAGAGATATACAATGGAATGGAGATAAAGTAATAGGTAAAATAGAAATTTTACCAACAGTGTCAGGTAACATATTAAAAGCACTTATAGACAATAATGTAATGGTAGGTGTTTCTTCACGCGGTATGGGTAGTTTAAAACCATTAGGTGAAGGTACAATGGAAGTACAAGACGACTTTGAATTATTATGTTGGGATTTTGTTTCTACACCTTCAAATCCAGGTTCATATATGAATTTAGTTAAAGAAGGATTAGAACATAAACAATCTTCATATATGAAAGTTAATAGTATTTTAACTGATATCCTTTGCGCAAACGGGACTTGTCCTATAATATAATATATTTATAAAAAAATAACAAAATGAATAATTTTAATTTAAAAAAATTTTTAGTAGAGAATAAGCTAACTAGTAATTCAAAAACACTAGCTAAGGAAAATCAGGAAATCTCACCAGAAGCAGCAGCTGCAGGAGCAGTAAAGGCAATAGATAAGTTGAAAAATGATCCTGCTATAAATAAAGCTGCAGATGCTATAGCAAAAGATCCCAAAGCATTAGAGCAACTAAAAAGCGTATTAGCAAAAGCAGGAATCAACACTACAGAACTATCTGAAAATATAGATAGCAATCTTGTACAGAAATTAGCTTTAGTAATGGCGAAGAAGTCACAAAAGATGACAGAAAGGTTGTCAGAACCGGATTTCTCAGCATCACCAATTATAGGAGCCGTAGGAGGAGGAATACTTGGAAACATTATTGGCTCTATGGGAGATGTTGTAAATACTGCTGAAAAGTTTATCATTGGTGCACACCCCTCTCATACATCAGAAATAGTAGTAGGGGCAATAGTAGGAGCCATATTAGCAGTTATTGCTCAAAAGGTAATTAATAATATTCAAGATAGAAATCAAGATAGCTAAAATTATAAAATGGCAAAACAAATATTAAATGAAGAATTCTGTAGAATGCAACGGTTAGCGGGAATAATTACAGAAACCCAATATTTACAATATATAAATGAATTTGTCTTTAATAATAGCCCTGATGAAGATACTCCTGGAAACAAACAATTCGTAGCATTTAAAGAAGATGATAAATACGATGTAGAAGGTAATACTCATGGAGAATTAAGTCATGCCATTAAACATTTTGGAGAATTTAAGCCAGATGTTCTTAATAGTGAATTAAATAAAACTATTGATTATATTAAAACTATATCAAACCCAATATTAAAAAATGTAAACGGTAACAATATAGCCTCTGGAGATAATGCTAAAAAACAATTAACTCCTAATGCCATATTAAATACTTTTGATCTCATAAATGATAAAATTGCTAATAATCAAGAATTAACTCCTGAAGAAAAAGAAATAAAAAGTAAATTTTTAGATAAATTAAATAGTGATTATAATAAATTAGTTCAAGATTATATTGATGGAGGGATTGATGTAAATAACATGAAAGAAGATGAAATAAAAAAATTAATATCTTCAAATAAAAAAATTAAATTTAATGGTTCTTATAAAGGAAATGAAGTTGAATATATATTAGATCTATCTAATGCTGGTTTATTAGCAAAAAAAGGAGATAAGGTTTCTACTTTATTTAGAATAGATAAAAAAGGAAATGATATTAATAAAATAGGAGCTTATCTTAATAGAGGAGTAGAAATAAAAAATCCCGAACTTAAAAAATCACTAAATATTTAACTAATAACCCCCACTACTTAACAATGTCTTTTCAAACTTTATATAAATCTTCTTTTGAATCAAAACAAATATTAAACGAAGAATTTCGCAGAATGCAAAAACTAGCAGGTATTATTACTGAAGCGGTAGATAAAGCATTAGAAACAAAAGTAGGATTATTATTAAAAGATCCAAATATAAAAACATCAATTGATGATTTAATTAAAAATATGCCTGCTGAACCTAAAGGTAGTACTATGACTAAAATACCTGATGATAAAATGCATATAACTTTAACAAGTATAAAATCGTCTAAACCTTTTAAAGATAAACTAAAAGATTTTCAACTTCCTGAAGATATTAAATTTCCTAATGTTGAATTAGGAAACGCGGGATTTGTATATAGAGAAGATGGAAAAACTACATATGTTGCTGCTGTTAAAAACCAAAATGATATAAAAGAATTTGTTGATAAAATATATCAAAAAATAGGAGAAACCAATCCCGAGCCAAATAGATTTTTTCATATTACCTTAGCCAATAATCAAGGTGGTGATCCTTTTAAATCTATAGGAAATGTTGAAAAATCCGATTTGATTAAAGAAAATAAAAGTTCTTCTTTACATTTTTTCTTTGATTTAGATGGAGTATTAGCAGATATGGAAAAAGGACTACAACAAAATCCTGAAATATTATCATTAAGAAAAATTTTAGATGACTTAATAAATAATAACTTTCCCGAATATAAAAATTTAGTAGATGATAAAATTAAAGAAAAAATAAAAGCAAATCTACCTCCAGACGCTCCTGCTAATCATCCTTTAAGACCATTGAAAAAAGCATTTAATAATTACACAAATAAAATATTTAGTTTAGCTTCAAAAGAAGGTTTTTATAAAAATTTATCATTGATGCCTGGTGCTAAAGAAATGTTAAAAAAAGCCCAAGAAATATCTGGTAAAAAACCGGATATATTAAGTTCTCCTGTCCAAGGAGAAAATACTTCTGTTCAAGAAAAAAAAGATTGGGTCAATGCTAACTTTGGAGATTTAGTTGATAAAATAATTATAGATACTAATAAGGATAAATATGCTAAAAGTAAAAATGATATTTTAATAGATGATAGACCTAAGTATGTCGATGCATTTGAATCAGCAGGAGGAAGTGCTATTTTACATAAAAATTATAATGATACTATAAAAGAAATGGAGAAATTTAAACAATATTTAACAGAAAACAAAATGAAAAAACAAATACTAAACGAAGAATTCTGCAGAATGCAGTTATTAGCTGGGGTAATAACTGAGGGTCAATACAAACAAAAATTACTTAATGAACTCCAATATTTTCATAATGGTGCTGAAATGAACCAAATTATTAATTATGATGATAGTGATATTACTGATGATTTAGAGTTTTTAGGTCAAGGTTCAATGAATGGACAAGATTTCACCCCAGGTAGTATATATAATATTGGAGGGCAAGAATATAAAATAGAAGCTCAAGGTGATGAATTTAAACTTGTATTAGCTGAAGTATTAAATGAAGCGGTAGAAGTTCCTACTTGGTTAAAAGGTAAACTAGAAGATGTTCATACTAAACCAGGACAAGGATCTATTTTTTCTAAATCAATTGATAGTGTTTTAAAACTAGCTCAAGATACTTTAGATAAATCAAAAGATATAGACAAAATAGCTAATAGCACCGGCACATTAACCGTAAAATCTCCAGGTATTGGATATAATTTAGTATTACCTATAGAGCAAGCTAAAAAACTACCAGGAGCTAAAGAAAGTGAAGTTGAAAAAATTGAAGGTCCTAATAAAATTAAAGTGCCTGCTATTACAACAACAGCCCCATTAACTCAATTTAAATCAGATGAATTAACAGTTATTGTTCGTCCTAAAAAAGACGAATCTGGAACAGTAATACCTAATGAATATATTGTATTATCTGCATTTCCTGGAGATCCATCAATCCCAAGAGCATCTGAATGGAACGGTAAATATGCTGTAATCATCCCAGGTGGAAAGGAAGTAACCGAATCGATTGAAAAAACTGTAAACGAAGTATTAAAAAGATATCGTAAAATGTTAAAAGAAGATAATTTTAACACTTTAGATAATTATTTTTCTGGACGTGATTTAAAACAATATACAGGAGTAACTTCTTTTGAAACTTGTGATGAAGATGATTGGGATAAAGTAAAAGATTATGTTGAAAAAGATAAAAAAAATTTTTTAGAACAACACCCTGAAATAACAGAACAAGAATTCGATAAGTATATGGAAAATTGGATAGATAATATAGAAGATGCAAGAGGATATGAAAGTAGATATCAACAAGATATGAATTATGGATATTAATTACGCATCCCTTTTATATATTTATAATAAACAAAATGAAAAAACCAATAATAAACGAAGAATTTCGCAGAATGCAACTATTGGCTGGGGTAATTACTGAAGGCGAATATAGACAACTTAAACCAGAAAAATATACAGCTATTCCAATCCCTACAGAATATAAATATAGATTAATTTATATGTATTCGGATAAACCAGAATATCAAATATTTTTAAAAGAAGAACCAAAAGACGAAAATCTTCAATCTTTTTTAAAAATTGCTCCAAAACCATTAGAAGAAGGAGATGGTATGATAGTATTAGATAATAATAATAAAATGATAAACCACGCTATATTAGATAAAAAAGAAATATTATGGGCGGGTCAACCAAAACCAGGAGAATTATCCCCAATGACTGTATAACTTATATTTAAAAATAACCCCTCTTGGGATAGTATCCCTTGACCGACCCTCCCCTTAAAAGGAGGGTTTCTTTTTTGCGTTTCCATTCCCTCCCATATATGTATATTAGAATATGCAATTTCCTATATTGCATCGCTTATATATATTTTATTACGCTTCACAACATTCTAATAAGCGTACTCCCTACAAAAAATTTGAGGAAATTATGGCAAACAGAGACATTCTGAAAGAAGCTATTGCCGATGCTAAAGCAGTAAAAGAAACAGCAATCGCCAATGCAAAAATCGCTCTTGAAGAAGCATTTACTCCATTTTTACAAGAAAAATTCGCTGCTAAATTAGCGGAAATTGATGAAATGGAAAAAAATGAAGATGAATTGAGTGAAAACAAAGACGACATGGATGAGTACATGTATGAAGAAGACATGGATAAAAACATGCATAAAAAAGGCATGAAAAAAGACATGGACGAAGACATGTACGAAGAAGACATGTACAAAGAAGGCATGCACAAAGGTTCTATGGACGAGATTGACTTAGATGAACTTCTAAGAGAACTTGAAGACATGGAAGATGACAAAATTAATGAAGCTGAAGAATCTAAAGATGAAGAATCTGAAGATAAAGAAGAAGAATTTGACATCGAAAATATGTCTGAAGAAGACTTAAAATCCTTCATCGAAGATGTTATCTCTGACATGGTTAAAGACGGCGAATTAGAAGCTGGACATGAAGGCATGGAAGATGAAGAAGATGAAGAAGACGAAGAAGAAGTTGATTTAGACGAACTTTTACGTGAAATGAGTGATGAATCAGGTATGTACGAAGAAGATAGTGACATGTACGAAGAAAAACATAACGCTATGGATGAAGCTAGAAAAATGAAGAAAGAAAAAGTTGAAATGAAAAAAGAATTAGACGAAGCTTATAAAGCATTAAACAAAATCCAGTCTGAACTAAACGAAATCAATTTATTAAATTCTAAACTACTTTATTCTAACAAAGTCTTCAAAGCTAAAAACTTAACTGAATCACAAAAAGTTAAAGTATTAGCCGCTTTTGATAAAGCAACAAGTAAAAAAGAAGCCCAACTTGTTTACGAAACAGTAATGGAAAATTTAAACGCACAAACAACTACAAAGCGTCCCATGACTGAATCTGTAAGAGGTATGGCATCTAGAGTTATAGCAGGTGCTCAAAACACCAAACAACCGATTATCGAAGTTAATTCAGCGTTTGAAAGAATGCAAAAATTAGCCGGTATTAGAAAATAAAATTAATTTAAAAACTAAAAACTAAAATTTAAAACAATGAGTCAAATTCAAACATTACTTGAATCCGCAAATCCATATAAATCACTACAAAGTGATGCGGCTCGTTTATCGAGAAAATGGGTAAAAACAGGCCTTCTTGAAGGATTATCAGGAGGCGAAACCGACAAAAACAACATGGCTATGTTGCTTGAGAATCAAGCAAAACAATTAGTAACCGAGACATCTAATGTAGGTGGTGGAAGCGGATTCGGTTCTTTCTCAACTGGTAACGGTTCAGAGTGGGCAGGTATCGCTTTACCTTTAGTACGTAAAGTGTTCGGTCAAATTGCTGCTAAAGAATTCGTTAGTGTACAACCAATGAATTTACCTTCTGGTCTAGTATTCTTCTTAGATTTCCAATATGGTACTAGTAAGAATCCTTTCTCTGCTAACCAATCACTTTATGGTGGTACTAGCACTTCTGCTTCTCAATATCCTTTCTCTACTAACGTTGCTGAAGGTGGTCTTTACGGAGCTGGTAAATTTACATATTCTACCAATCAATTTAGTGCTTCATTTTCATCTTCATTAGCTGGATACGCTACTGCTGCAGCATCTTGGGCTGAATTAAATTATGATAGTGATCTTTCAGCTTCTGTTGCTGCTGGTACAATTAGAGAAATTACAGTTCCTTCAGCTTCTACTTTATTAGCTGGATTTGATCCGGATGCCGTTCGTGGATTTATCTTAACTTCAGGTTCTACATTTACTGTAAATACTTTATTACCTGCATTCACAACTTACAATTATACTAATAATAATATTTCATTCTATGTTTCTGGTGCTGCTCCGGCTGCTGCTTCAACATTTGTTGTTAGTTATAATAAAGCAACTTCTCTTGGTGGTAGTCCAACAGGTGCTGGTAACTATAATTTAGGTGACTTTGAAGATGGTAATGCTTATGCTACACCAAACTCATTAAGTAGCACTGTATCCCCAGCTAACATCGTTTTACCTGAGATTAACATCCAAATGCAATCTCAAGCCATCACTGCTAAAACTAAAAAATTAAAAGCAGTATGGACTCCTGAGTTCGCACAAGATTTGAATGCTTACCAAAACATCGATGCTGAAGCTGAATTAACTAACATGTTAAGTGAGTACATTTCAATGGAAATTGATTTAGAAATCTTAGATATGTTGATTGAAGATGCTGCTGCTGGAACAGAATATTGGTCAGCGGTTAATAACCAAACAATTGTATCTCCAAGTGCACCATCTACTAACACATCAGGTTTCTATAACACTCAAGGTCAATGGTTCCAAACTTTAGGTACTAAAATCCAAAAATTAAGCAACAAAATCCACCAATTAACTTTACGTGGAGGTGCTAATTTCATGGTAATCAGTCCTACAGTTGCTACAATCATTGAATCTATTCCTGGATTTGCTTCTAACTTCAACGGTGAAGCTGAGCAAATGGAATATGCTTTCGGTGTACAAAAAGTAGGTACTTTCAATGGTCGTTTCAAAGTATACAAAAACCCGTACATGACTGAAAACACAATCTTATTAGGATTCCGTGGTACTCAGTTCTTAGAGGCAGGTGCTGTATTTGCTCCTTACGTTCCATTGATCATGACTCCATTAGTATACGATCCACAAACCTTCACTCCAAGAAAAGGTATCATGACTCGTTACGCTAAGAAGATGTTACGTCCAGAATTTTATGCGAAAGTTTATGTAAGTGGTTTAAACACTATCTAATATAACATAAGTATATCTTAAGAGAAGAGCCGCGAAAGCGGCTCTTTCTTATTTTATCATATTTATAACTGTATTAAATGTTACATTATGAAAGAACCTAACCGCGTTAGAAAAAATGATATAAAATCTATAAATGCTATCCAATTAAATGAGGAGCAAAAAGAAGCAAAACGCTTAATTATAGAAAATCAAATTGTTATAGTAACAGGAAGAGCAGGTAGTGGTAAATCACTAATATGTGCTCAATCCGCTCTAGATTTCCTAAAGAAAAAACAAGTAAATTGCATATACAATACTCGTGCCGCTATTGAAGTAGGTAAGAGTTTAGGATTTTTACCTGGATCTTTAAATGATAAATTTGACCCATATATGGAAGCATTACTTGAAAATTTAATTAAATGCTGTTCAGATAAAAATGAGGTAACTAAATTAATTGAAGAAGAAAAAGTTAAAGCATTACCTATACAGTTCATACGTGGTAAAACTGTTGACGATATTTTAATTGTAGAAGAGGCTCAAAACTTAACCAAAGCAGAAATGTTAGCCATACTTACTCGTCTAGGTAAAACGGGAAAAATCGTGATAAACGGTGATAACGAGCAAACTGACATAAAAACAACTACCGGTGAAATTAACGGTTTATCTTACGTTATTGAGTTGTCTAAAAAAATAGAAGAAATAAAGTGGATTAAACTTAAAGAAAACCACCGTTCAGATCTAGTAGGTAAGATACTTGACTATGAATATGGAAAGTAACTACTTCCCCCATATTTATAATCAAAAATCATGGCGACTTTAACCTCAAAGATATATGAAAATATAACATTAAATGGAAATGATCTAGGAGCATACACTACCTACAACATTGACAATATTAACAACATTGACAATAGGACTTTAGTTTGTACTTCAGGATCATGGACATCTTTATTTTCATTTTCTTCTTCATTATATCCAACAAACGTTGGTACTTTCTCTACAAGTAGTTTCAAATACGGTAGAGTAACAAATTTATCTAGTGTTCCTGTTTTAATAAACATACAGACAGTAGACACAAATAATATAACATACAACACTGTATCAACTGTAACAACAGGAAGTTCATTTATTTTATCTTCAACAGCGGGTAGAAATAGTGGATCATTTACACCCTCCGCAACAACTTTTACATTTGATCAGTATATCTACAATATACAAGTCGCTCCATCTGCTTCAACAGCAACTATTGAATATTACATAGCAACAACTTAAAAATATGAATATACCTATCTGGCCTGGTTCATCATCATTTGCCCCTGGAGATACTCCATTTGGGTTTTACGATTATGATCCTCAATTTCAAACAGATGCTGACAAAGTATCTAAATTTTGTGCTCAACGGTTAGGATATCCTATCCAAGAAGTTGAATTGCAAGATATA
>Ga0181364_1000219_pt1 | contig 10303 bp, 5 predicted proteins | sample Fa13NDMM110SN_FD_130108 | JGI IMG/M metagenome (GOLD analysis project Ga0181364, IMG submission 130108) | Freshwater viral communities from Lake Michigan, USA - Fa13.ND.MM110.S.N | ecosystem: Environmental > Aquatic > Freshwater > Lake | place: USA: Michigan | collected 2013-09-24
ACCACACCTGTTGCAGTTGTGTGTGCTGCTATGTATGCCGAACTTGTTATTAATAAATTATCCCCTGTCGGAATAGTTACATCAACTGTATAGAATCCTGTTGCAGTTGCACCATCTCTTAATGCTGCTCCTGTTATTAATTGATTACCTGCGGTTGCATTCCAAGTACTTGGCATATTATTTATTTTCTAGTTCTTTAATTCTTTGTTCTAATGCGTACACTTTTGCAACTAACACCTCACGATAAGATAGGCTTAACATATCATCACTACCTTTTGAAACCGCACTATCTAACACCCCAACAAAATCTTGAGCATAATAACCTAGTTCAACCTTTCCGTTTTTAGTGTAAAGTTTTGGAGTAATTGATGCTATACCTTTTGTTTGGTAGTTATCTTGGATAAGTGTTTTTAATCTGCTATCGGAAGATTCAAAGAATGATGTTGCAGTAACGGAACTACCAAAAGTTGCAGCATTAGTTGACGCTAAAGTTAATGCCGCAGTAGCTACACTTGTTGTTTTAATTTCAAGTTGTTGAGTAGCATTAGTATAAATAATTCTACCCAATAAATCAGTTCCACTTGTAGAAAAATCAATTAAGCTACCAGTTGCACCATTTAATTGTATTTGAGCATAATTGCTTTCATAGAATAAATGAACCCCATTTCCTGTATTAATACTTGTTCCACCACTTACATAAAAGTTTGAACTAAACCTTCCTGTACCATTAACATCAAGTTTATAGCCTGCATCAGTAGTAGTTCCTATTAATAAATTGCCTCCACTTGTAATAACCATTCTATCAGTATTACTTGTATAAAACTGAATAAAGTTTGCATTGTTTGTACCTATATAAAAGTTTCCTGTATTTTGAATAGTTGAAGAATTAATTGACATTGAACCCGTAGTTACACTACTAGAGAATGTAGCACTTGTTCCACTCAATGCACCTGTTAAAGTTCCCCCTGCTAATGCTAAATAAGTTGAAGCCGCAGCACTTGTTGTTAATAAACTACTTGTAGCTACACCGCTATCAGTTAGAATGTTGTTTGTTATATTAGCTATTGCCATTGTGTAAAGTTATTTATTTTTATTATAACATTGTAATTGAGTGCCACGCTGCACCGATATATAAATATAATCCTTGTGTTCCGTCTGTTTGTACTACTATTAAACCCTCCGCAGGGCTACTAATAGCCGTTCTTTGTGCTGATGTCATTCTTGGTGGTAGGAAGCCTTTAGTTGTGCTATCTGCTTGTAATTTAGCAGATGCGTTTACTGATGATGCACCTAACCCAAGACTTCCCAATAAATATGATGCATTACCTGATTGAGAATAAATATCATAAGTTCCATTAACTGTGGTATTCCCACTATCATTAAATAATATACCAATATTTGCAGAACTTCCTGCCGTTAAATTAGCTATTCTTAAACCAAATTGTCTTGTTACTGCACCACTTCCTGCCTTAAATACATCATTATGGTCAAATCCTACATAACTTGTTACTAAACCTGTTCCTATTACTGCCCCTCCCTGCCTAAAAGCGGTAACTGTTGATGTTGTGTTAGCACTAACATTAACTGCTGCATTAAAACCGTTCATTGAAGTAGCAGTAGATGGATTGTTTACATCTGAATTTATCCCATTAAAGTTTCCTGTATTTGTAGAAGAAAGAGTTGCAAAACTACGAATACCATACATTTGACCTGAACTACTTGCAGCAGTATTAGAATTTACTATAAAAGCAGAATCGCTATTTACCGCAGGTGCAGCATTTATTGTTGTGAAACTTTGCACCCTTGCAGTACCATTAACATCTAAAGTATATCCTGATAAAGTTGTTGTACCTATGTTTAATACCCCTGCCATATAGTTAGCAGCAGTACCATTCATATACAAGTTCCACCTGTTAGTTCCACTTGCTATGTTACCATAGAATCCGTAGTTGTTAGTTGCACTTGTAAGGTTTTCTACCCAATATCCCGTTTGATTTGTTGCAGAACTACCTGCTCCAAATCCACCTTGAATTACTATATAATGTATTAAATTAGTAGTTGTAGCACTTGCAGCTAACCCAATCGAAGAACGAAAGGCATTACCATAGTTTGTAGAATCTGCTTGTATTATTCCATCAACAAATACAGAAGTTGTACTTGTTAATCCTGTTAATGTTTTAGATACTCTTAAATTATACCCTGTTAAACTTGTACTACCTATTCCTAATGAACCTGCTAAGTAATTGTTAGCAGACCCGTTCATATATAAGTTCCAATTAGTAGCACTACTTGATACATTACCATAAAAACCAAAGTTAGCAGTTGCTCCTGATAAATTTCCTGTAATAAAACCATATTGATTAGTTACAGTAGAACCTGCCCCAAAACTTCCCTGTGTAGCATAATAGTGAGCTAATTCAGGTAATGTAAATGTAGCCGCTTGAGTTTGTGCTAAAGTTCTATTTATATGATAAGATGTTGTTACACTTGACAAAATAACTCCATCTAACATAATGCCGTAAGCACTTGCTGCACTTGGGTTTATACTTACTCTTAAATTATATCCTGTTAAGTTTGTTGTACCTATTCCCAATGAACCCGCCATATAGTTGTTAGCAGTACCCCCCATATACAAGTTCCATCTATTACCACCACTAGCTATGTTACCATAGAATCCATAATTGTTAGTTGCACTTGTTAAATTATCTGCATAATATCCATATTGATTAGTAACTGTTGAACCTGCACCAAAACTACCTTGTGATACACTAACTAATCTAATATTGGTTAAAGTAAATGCAGTAGCTTGTGTTCCTGCATTTATATCTAACATTATACCATTACTTGTTACATCGGACTGAATTTGACCATAAATACCTGCGGCATATGATGTAGTACTACCTGTAATTGTTTTCCCTAATCTTAAATTATATCCTGTCAAACTTGTACTACCAATACCAACTGAACCAACTGAATTTATAGTTAATCTTGTTACTGAATTAGTAAGCAAATTAAGAACACTTGAAGCACCAACTGCATCTATTCTTAATTCATTTGCAAGGCTATATAATTCTCCATAAAGAACATTGCCTGTTTTTAAATCTAATACTGAACCATTTGTTCCATTAATAGTTAAAGTAGTTAGATTAGTATAGGTTGAAGGAGATGCGGTATTTATACCTATATTAGTTCCATTATCATAAACTAAACTATTACCTATTGTACTTGCTCCTGTAAATTTAGGTAAGTAGTTTGTTGTACCTGTTCCTGTTACAGGATTAGTTAAAGCACTTTGCTTATTGTTGAATGTTGTCCAATCCGCACTTGATAATGCACCTCTATTCGCTGCACTTGCAGTAGGTACATTTAATGTTATAACAGGAGTTGTTGTACTTGTTGCAACTGTTGAACTTAAATCCGTTCCACTTGTTCCTATTGTTAAAGCAGCTACGGATGTAACTGTTCCTACAAATTGGTCTGCATATTGTGGTATGTTTAATACCCCTGTTGTGTTGTTGTATGTTGCTGCTCCGCTAGTTCCTGTTGTAGTTAAGCTAATAGCTAATCTTGCCCTTGAATCGGTAAAGTAAAGATTTGTAACTTCAGTAACTTGTGCGGTTGTATAATCTCCACTCGTTGCAACTACTGCTCCTGTTCTACCGAATACCGAAGTAACAGGATAAGATATGTCGCTAGTTAAAGCTAAAGTTCCTGTTCCGTTTGGTAAAGTAACTGTCCTATTTACACTTAATGTAGGCGGTTGTAATACCAAAGTAAACCCTGAATTACTGAAAGTTAATCCGCTTGTAATATCTACTGTTGATGTAAAGGTTGTGTAACCGCTAAAGGTTTTAGCACCTGTGATTGTTTCCGTACCTGCTAAATGAACTACTAAACTATCATCAGGAATGTTACAAGTGGCATTAGGAAAAGTATAACTCCTTGCAGCAGTATTACCTGATGTAATAAACTTACTTAAATATAAGTTACCATTTAACCAACTTAAATCCCCAAGAGTATCAGCAAATAAAGACACCTCATTAGCCGATGCGGTTGCACTTGCTGATTGATGCTTTAATCCTAAATGACCAAGACCTCCTGTTCCTTTAATATGTAAAGATTGAGCATTCAATTTAAACGCACCTAAATCAACATCTTGCGTTGCACCTGTGTAGGGAACATAGCCTGTTAATATCGGAAAGGTTGTTAAGTTTCCTGCTCCGTTTACATATTGTAAATTAGTTCCGTTGAATCCTATGTTAATCGTTCCGCTTGTAGTAATCGGTGAGCCTGTGATATTTAAAGAATCTCCTGTTTCGGTAACCGCTACACTCGTAACTGTTCCTGTTGCTCCTGAAGCCCTTTGCCATATTGAACCGCTATATATAGCTTGGTCGCCTACAAAGAAAGCAATAGGCCCTGCACCGAAATTAACAGTACCTGCAACATTACACAAATAAACATCACCCTCATTAAAAGCACCACCATTAGTTAAGGTTGGGCTATTAGTAGCAGCATTCCAAACTCCCTTGTACTCCATAACCGAGTTTGGTAATTGAGCAACTAATATCTTACCATTTACATCAAGCTTAGGAACTCCCCCAGCTACATCAAAAGCCAATGAGCTTACCACCCCTGTAGTACCTACTAAAACACCTGTAAGACTTTTAACCTTTGTTTCCCCTGTTATTTGTATTTGACTGCTCATCTATATTAAGTTAATTTATTATGCGAAAATAGCCCTTATAAACTCATCTGATTCAAGTGGCCTTGCAGTTGCAAAGGTAATAACTCCTGTGGCACTATTAAAGCTAACATTCTCATCCGTTGGTACACCGCTTGTAGCTATCGTTCTAACCTCTACACCACCTCTTGTAACCGATATACAAGTAGATCCGATTGCAGCTACAAAGGTTACTGTTGTTTCTCCACCTGCTGCCGTATAAGAATAACTATTCATTGATGATACTGTTACTGATGAACCTCCACTTATAACCTGAGTTCCTGTTATTGCATAAGCACCTGTCCCCTGTAATGCCAATGAATAAGTAGACGCACCCTCTACAGGAGCACTTAAGCTAATAGATGTAATGTTAGCAGTACCACTTACTATTGAGTAGCCATAGGTATCACTAGCATCTGCATTGTCATTGTCTATTGAGAATCTAACATCTATTGAAGCTCTGTCTAATTGCTTCTGCATTAAAGCAAGATAGGAGTAACCACTTAAGGCTATAAACCCATCACAATTAACTGTCCATGAAGTAATGTCATTCTTAAACTCTCTAAACCAAGCTGATGTCTGAGAGGTTACTTCTACTTGTTCAGTAGATGCCTCAAATGAGCAACTTGTAGAAGCTCCCATTGGAGTTCCTAGTGGTATAGTTGTAGTTACTTGAGCTTCATTAGTTGATTGAGTATAAAGGGTAATTTGGTTAGTAGTTGTACCTGCGTAAATAACCTTAATTAGAAGCCTATCTGTGGCACTTATAGTCGTTTGAGTAACTGTCATTGCCGTAGAATATAAGGTCTTTACTAGGGCTGTTAAGGTCGTTGCTGCCGATGTGAACAATAAGGTAGCTACACTACCATTATATTTATATAATTGGTACTGAACTTGAGCACCTGCAAAGGCAGTTAAAATAGAATAATAAGCACTAAAAGTCCAAGTACCTGCTGGTATGGTTGTAACACCAGGATCAAGAGCATCCGTAATAAACGAAGCTATTGTACCTGCTCCTGTTTTATTAAAGTCAACTGAAGTACCTGCTACTTGGCTTCTGCTTAATTCCTTACACACAATACTATCAAAAGTACCTTGTGCAGTACCTCCATTAAAGTAATAGATAGCGTTGCTATCATATTCGTATAAGACTATATTCGTTCCGTTTATTACTGATGCCATAGTTAAAGTTATTTAAGAGCCTAAATATTTTATTGTTTCTACTGATGCGTTATCGGTATTTGTAATCTCTAATAATTGTAATGATGTTGTTCTATCTCCATAACTATCTACAGTTAATCTATTAGCCATAAATGTTTTATTATTATAGCTTAAGGCATCTGTAGCAGAATCCACTACTGCATATTTCTTATTCAAATATATGGTAGTATTAGTAGATTCAGATATACCTAAATCACCTTCTAATGTAGCAAGGTTTTTATTAAATATGTTTGAGTATTGTCTGCATATTAATTGTGTTAAAGTACTATATGTTCCAGCCTTGCCATATCTATACCAATTTTGTAATTTAACCAATGAACTACTAAACAATGAACCAACATTATTAGATACTGTTAATTCAGGATAGTTTGCTCCGTATGGAGTTTCTATTTCTTTTAATAATGCTTCGTTTGTACCTAATTTTCTTTGAATCTCAAGTCCATTAAATACAGAATTTGATTGCGTTAAGGATAAATTATTAAATCTAAATAAACTAGAAGCAGTACTTACTAAAAAGCCTATACTTACATATCCTATTGCTATATCAACATTATTAAGAGTGTTTTTACCAAATGGTATCTCTAATGAATACGATTGCCTTGGTCTTCTATCGCTTATCCCCCCTATAAGCGGATCTGATGGTGGTATTGTAATAAATGTATTTACATCATCTGACCATTCCCCATTTGAATTTAAACGATATTCATTAGAGCCAACAAATAATCTTACAAATAAATTGCAAATTCCTACAGTTCCATAACCTAATGTAGAGTATAGATTATATCTAAAAGATAATGTTCCATTATAATTACCCATTTTAGGTAAATACCCCAGAGCCCCTATTTCACCTGTTGTCTTAAACGAGGCTACACCTGTTCCTGATTGTTGTATCCTAACATCATTAAATTCATCATCTGTATATTCGTAAACAGTTAAAGAGCCTGTTCCTGATAACCCAGCAGTAAATCCAATTGGAGCAGTAGTAGGGTTTGTGTATTGCTTAAAATCACCATCATTTATATAGTTTTTAGCATAGGAATATGGTGTTGTTACCTTAAGCCTAGAATACCCCTTTTTTGTTATTTTGGTTTGACTATTATTAATAAAGTGCACATTGCCTTCACTATAAGGATCAATAGAAATGCCTGTGGTTAGTGTACCTGATTCTGTTAAATAAACAACGGTATCTAACAAGTATTTTGTATAATAGTTTGTTGTACCAGCCATTTCATTTATAGACATAATCCACCAATTACCTTGGTATTGGAATAATCTACAACCAAAAGATTTAACAATATTATCTACTATTGTAAAGTAATCTAATCCTACAAAATCTCTTCTGAATTGATATGTTTGCACGAATGGTTCGTTATCCGTAGAAGTCGCCCTATCCATCATCCCTTCTGCAAAATAAGAGCAACAAGAATATAGGTAAGTATAAGAATCGTAACCAATGCTATATAATGCCGTATTTAATACACTCAATAGATTTGTTATTCCGTTTGTATTGCCTTCTAATGCACTATATGTATTATATTTTAAATATGATAAAGCATCTACACATACAAAATTAACCTCTTGGTTTGCTGTTGTAAATGGTAAGTTTATATAATCATTAAATAAAAACCCCTTCCACTTTATATTTGTACTTGCTCCTACAATATTTACTAACTCTACATAATATTTCCTATCATCTGCATTTAGCAAATCGGGGAAATTATCATAATCATCTTGAGTTGATATTAAAAAAGAAACATTTAATTGAGATGATATAATCCCTCCCAATGGATCTTCTTGACTAGAATTAGGTTGCAATAATATACTTGTAGGCTGATATGTTTTAACAGTAGAAGTGTAATCTTTTTCATAAATATTTACAACTAATGTTGAACTATTACGAAGTGCTTGAGTTAATGTATATCTTAATCCGTATGCCATTATACTAAACTTATATTTTGTCCTTTAAGATTTGATGCCTTTTGTGCCCTATTTACAGACAAAAGTAGGTCTTGTCCTCTTAACATAAAAGTTCCTCCTCCACTTCCACCAATCATGTCTTTAAGCTTGTCTAAAGGAGCAACTACTTCAGGGTTGTTTTGAGCACCTGGGTATTCACCCATTAAGCCATATGTAGGCCCACTAATAATACCGCCATTAGCAAAACCATCAAACATTGTAAGTGGTTGAGATACTCCACCTCCTGCACCTGCACCCATTTTAGGCAATCCCATTCCTTGAGAAACAAGCATTTTAAATGTAGAACCTATAGCCGCAAAATCTACTAAGCCAAGTGCAGCCATTAATGCAACCGCAATAGCAGCGGTTACTATTACTTTTGCTAATTGCTTTAATAAATTTGTAAAAACTGATTCTAATGCTTCGCCTATACTAGCCCCCTTCTCAACCATCATATCAAATGCAGGAGCTAATGCAGACATGATTGCCATACCTAATTGCAATGTTGCTTGTGCAGAAGATTTTATAAGTGCATTATTTAGCCCAATTTGTTGCTTCGTTATTTCTCCTGTCTTTTTTACATAATCTTCATAAGAAATTAAGTTAAACCCATAAAGAATATCAAAATATGCTTGTTCTTCTTTTAATATTGCTATTTGCTGATTTTTGTCACCAGTAGCAAGATTCATCTTGTTTTTATAAAATTCGCTAACAGTCTTTAAGCTATCTTCATAACCTTTTTGTCCTCTAGCTATTCTTTCTTTATTCCTTTTTTCTTCTTCCTTAACTTCTTTATCATACTCTTTGGCTTGTTCAACTGCGAGTTTACTTTGCTCTTCAAGAATCTTTCTGCCTGTTTCTGCTTGTGAATTTAGTATTAACTGATTATATGTATCCTTAATTGTTTGTATATCCTTACCGCTTTTGCCTTCTATTTGTGCTTGTCTTACGGCTAAATTCCGTTGTGCTGCTAAAATCTCTTGCTCGTAACTAGCAAACATTAATAAGTCATCTTTATAATACTTTTGCTTAGCCTGTAATAATGCAATATTGGGATCTTGTAAAGTAGGGGTACTTGTTTTACCGCCCTTGCCATCATCCAATCCAATAGACGCTTTTGTGCTATCGGTATATAATCCGCTTAATCTATTTAATTCTTTATCTATTATATTTACAAATGATTTTATTTCATTCTCTTGCTTCCTTATACCTCCGACACTAGCATCAATTAAACCTTGTAAATTCTTTGCAGATGATGGAAATTGTTTTACAAAATTTACTGCTGCTTGAACTCTAGCAGTTTTTTGTAATGCTAATTGATAAAGCTCTTCATCTTTTGCAAACTTTTCTGCTGATAGTTTGTTTATTTTACTTGCAATAGCAGTTGCTTTTGCTCTTTCAATTATCGCTGTTTTTACACCGTCTGTGGCAGTCGCAACATCTCCATTTAATATTCTTTCTTTATCTAAGTTTCCAAAATAAGAAGGATATTCATCTTGTAGCTTTTTTACTGCCAATAGTCTTTTATTCATTGAAACCTCTTGGTCACCTGCAATAGATACTAATGAATTCATTTTAGCTATCTCTTCACCAGCAGATCCCATTGACGATTTAAGTGTTTCATTATATTCCTTTTGAGCTTCATTTAAAGCATTTGTAGCATTTTTTGTTTTAAATAAACCTGCATCCCATGCAGTAAATAAAGCAATAACTGCTGAACCAACTAAATATAATGGCCCTGCCATTCCAGCCACTCCGCCCATAAGAGCAGGTAAGTTGTTTTGAATACCTCTAAAACCATATGGTAAATCTTGTATAACTAATGCAAAGTTTGTCCATTGCATATTAGACTTCTTAACAGAACTAGCTGCTGCTGCACCTACTTGTGCTGCCTTTGTTTGTGCGGTTGCTAAATGACCAACACTAGAAGCTAAAGCATCCGTACTTGCTTTAGTAAATTTTAAATCAACTCCTATACTTTTTAAATAATTAGAAAAAGCCTTTGTTGAAGCAGGGACATTCCCTAAATCAAATTGAAAGTCAACTTTAATCATTTGATTATCTGCCATTATATTATAGGTTTAACAATTTTATATTTATTTAACACTTCTTTTAGCTCTTCTTCCGTCATTACTCTTTGCTTCACAAAGTTACGAGTATCGCAGTCTAATTCAATAAGCTCTTGTGGCTTAACCTTCTTACCCTTTGGTAATTGAATATTGATTAGTAGTGTTGTCTGCCATCTAGCTCTAACCCATTGTTGTTCTTCTTCGTGCCTGTATCCATACCACACAAAATCTAACTCAGCCATGGTCATCTCCCAAAACAAATGGGGAAGCACTTTGCACTCCCCCATTGTATATCTTTCTATGTCAATCCACTCTAATTTTTTTTTACTCCATC
>Ga0181364_1000222_pt1 | contig 10256 bp, 13 predicted proteins | sample Fa13NDMM110SN_FD_130108 | JGI IMG/M metagenome (GOLD analysis project Ga0181364, IMG submission 130108) | Freshwater viral communities from Lake Michigan, USA - Fa13.ND.MM110.S.N | ecosystem: Environmental > Aquatic > Freshwater > Lake | place: USA: Michigan | collected 2013-09-24
CCATTGGGGTCTGCAAATCCCGATGTTCTTGTAACTGTCCCACTTGATGCATCAATCCACGCCCCATTTGAAAATGTTTGAGAATAGGTTAACATATTCCACGGCGTAACCTCCACCAACCCCGCACTATTTATTCGGGTTCCGTTGGATGCTCGAGTGAATGATAAATCCCCGCTTCCGTCGGTTGGGACTGCACTATAAACTTTGTCTTCGGCGTACCCGCTCGGTATTAAAACTAGGGAGGCACTATTTAATAAGTCGCTCATTTTATAAGTTGTTTAATTTGTTTAACAAACAGCTAACGCCTTCGTAATAACCGCCGTCGGCAGTTACCCTAGCTTTGTACGACTTTACAATAGGCCAACCTTGCCCTAAATATTGTGCGCGTCGTATGCCAATGCCTAATGCGCTTATTCCTATCATTTTAATATGCTATTACTGCGCCTGAGTCAATTACAAACCCCGTAATTTTAAAGCCTTTGCCTGCTGGCAAGTACGCGCCCATTTGGAAAGTAATTCCAGACATGCCCCTTGCCGATAGTACGTTGGTTCCGCTGGCTGCGTTGTCGCCTTGCACTGTGAAACTCGAGAATACTGTATCTGATTGAACGCTTAGAGCGTCGTAACTAACGCCCGTAACTGTTGCCGCTGCGTGGTATTTAAAACCGTCGTAGCCGCTTACTATGTCTATTGATGCTTCTGCCATGTGGTAAAATTACAAAAGGCCCCACTGTGGCGCGTTAACAAATTACACGCTCCCAACAATATACCACTGCACGCCGTTACTTATAATTGTCTTGCTTTGGTATAGCGAGTTCATTGTAGTTGTAGTGGCCCCGTTTATATTATACGTTCCGCCGCTTATAGTTACGACGTGAGCCGTTGCCGTTTTTATAAAATAGTATTTTTTGCCTTTACTTTCGGTTGCGTTTGGCAGGTTTACAACTACGTTGCCGTCCGTGGTATTACAAATAATAAGCTCGTAGCCGTTTGTAATTGTATGCGTGCCGTTTGTATAAGTTACAGATGCGTTATGCTCTTGCAAGTGCCACTGTACAACCTCGCTGCTATCGACGTACTCGAGCATAACCTCGTAACGAGTGTTAAGCGTGGGCTGAGTAGTTGGTGCGCCGTCGGCGTAGTTAACAAGGTCCTCGAGCACTTGGTTAGGCACGTTCTGAATATAGCCGCCAAGGTTTGCAATAGCTTGCTCTTGGTAGTTTATTCTGTCCGATAATACTTGCGTTCCGCTTTTGCCAATCCGCTGCCCTTCGCCGCTAGTAGTTAGGTTAATATACACTGGGCTCACTGCAAGCCACTCCCCCGCCCATTGCTCAGCCCTTGCAGAATATTGAACGCCATTTAATAGCCAAGTATAATTATCAAAGTATAAAGATTTAATAGGCGAGTAGGAGCCAGTATCTACCCAAGTGCCTTCAATAACTGGAACGAAATTCGCATAAAGTCCGCTTAAAGTTTTGCCTAGCATTGCCGTTAGCGTGCCGTGTGTTATACCGTCAAAGCCTGCAAACCAATCTGTTTCTAAAATTGTATTCGTTCCATCGCTTACAAATATGTTGCCGATAGAAAATTTATTTGGCGCGGTGTAATAGCTTGCCTCAATTTCCACAGAGTTACTATTAACAGAGCTCGAAGCACTTGGGTAAAATGTTTCTGCTAAATCATAAACAAAGTCAGGATTTTTATAGCTAGAAGTATCGGCAAAGGCTGTTTGAATAGATCCCCAAAATTGCTTATTAACCAATGCAGATGAACGCCACCCCCTTAACTTTGAGTAAGTAATTACAGCGGCCTTAACGTAATCAATTTTAACATACAATTTATCAAAGCCTATCGGTGCGGTTGTTAAAGATTTTTCAAAAATGACATCTACCCAAGTGCCTAAATTGTCTACTGTTATTTTTTCTACAAGCTCGCCCGTAGCAGTTGCAACCGCAACCCAATATCCCGAGCCGTCGGCTTGCATTTTTGAACCTGCTGAATTTTCAATCCATACTATTACATTCATAAAAGTACGGTCCTCTTTCATGGTTCCACTGGCTCGGTATATTTCAGATTTAGAAACAACCCTAATCCGCATTGGTGCGGTGTCTGGGTTTGAGCCTGTGGGTATTTCAGTTGCTATTAATTCAAACGCTGCCGTACTTGCACTATTATAAGCTCTTACTTTACGCAAGCCCATCTGTCGCTTTTGGTTAATTACCAATTTTTGTACAGCCGCTTGGTAGTATAGTGAAGGCTTAGCCATCCATTCAGGGCGCGCGTGGCTGCCAATGGTTTGCCTATGCGAGTATGTCTCACTGGCTAAATATTGCATAGTATAGGAGTAACGCCTATAAGCAATAGTGCTAGCTACATAACCATTGGCGGCAAACATCCAATACCCTGCCTTATCCTGCATGAATCGAGTGCCTAAATTGATGCAAAGATTTTCTATTGCCTGTTTGCAATTAATCATATTTAACGGGTCGTAAATTCCGTTTATAATGTCAATAGATTTAATGTCTTGGAAAGGGTCAAACTCTGGCAGGAAAGTATTAATATCTAAATAAACAATATCTAAACCTTTGCGGACGGCGTGGGTCGCATAAATTACAGTAGCATCGTAAAAATAATAGCTATTAATTCCAAGCGTTACCCAATAATTATAAAGCTCTAAATTCTCTAAGCATTTCCTAATTAAATAAGTGGCCGTAATTTTGCCGTCTGTAAACCAAGCCTCTTGCACGTTATAAGCGTCTAGCAATTCTAATCCGTCTACCGCTGTTAAGTCAATAATAGGCTGAGCTTCTATGGCCTCCCTTAGTCGTGTCATTTGGTCTGCCACAATACGCCCAATAAAAAAAGGCACATTATCGCGGTATACTATTTTAGTCCAATAGGTTTCTAGATTAGTTGACAAAGTTACAAAGTCGTCTAATACTATTTGGCTAGGCATTACCCATTGGCTTGCTACCTTTGAGGGCCTTATTGGAGACTCGTACCAAGCTGAGCCGTTACCTTGTATCTCTAAATCAAAACCGTTACCAGCTAAAGTTAACTCAGTGCTACTATTTAAAGCTTCTAGTTTCGTGCTTAAACAACTGGCCCCCTCTTGGTATCCACCCGCAGCAGTTACTCGAGTTGCATACGCGCCGCTAATTATTTCGGGCGTGGTTCCGTTTGCGCCATCCCACAACTCTACCCTGTAAGTTATATTTTGTATACTCTTAAAAGAGCCGTAGTAAATTCGTGCCATTATCCGCGCTTGCTATCTTTGTTATAACGCTCTAAAACTATTGCCAAGTCTCTGCCTTGTATACTTGTAGAAGCAATATAACCGCTATTGTTGCCAGTGTTTAACATTCCTTTTAACTTATCTAACGGAGCTATAACTTCAGGGTTATTGCGAGCGTTAGGATATTCACCCATAAGGCCAAGCGTTGGACCGCTGACAATACCACCCTCTGCAAAGGCTGGAACTGACGGCCCTTTTTTCATAGACGATTTAATAGCCCCTCCAATAGCAACCAATGCAATACCTGCAATCAATGCCTCTGTCGGGTTTGCAAATGCAGTTTGCAATTTTTCAATACTTATAGCATAAGCAATTAACATTTTACCAACTTGCGACATAAAGCCTCCAAGTGCAGTTAATATAGCATCGCCAAAATTTGCTAATACGTCTTGCTGCCCAGACATTGCACCGCCAATAGCTTCACCAAAAGCAACTGCAATATCTTCGCCCATTGAAGCAATGGCGTTACTTACGTCCGTCATTAACTTATCAAAGTCTTGTACTATTTGCGAAAAAGATTTTGGGTCAATTTTAACCTGAATTAAAACAGGCGCAACCGCCGTGCCTGCGATCATGTTAGCCCCGCTAAATTGCTTTGATTTTAAAGCGTCAGCAGCGGCTTTTTCTTTGAGCTTTTTATTGCGTTCAATGTTAAACTGCTCCGCATCGTTAACGCCTTTGCCGTGGTCTTTTATTAATTGCAGCTCTGTCTCTAATTGTTTTTTACTAAGCGCAATATTTTTCGTTACCGATTTGTCTTTAGCCGCAATCTGGTTGTCTAATCCCTTTAATACAATATCGTTTTCTAGCCCTTGTATTGTCTGCGTTAAATCTAATTTTGATTGGGAATCTTCAGCTAAAGACTCTTGCATAGTTCTCAAAGACTTAAGCCTTTTATTCATGTGCTCAAGTTCAATCTTTGCAATATCTGCCTCTGTCTTGCCCGCTAGTTTAGCCTGTTTTACTGCAACGTCTTTTCTATATTCTAACTGCCTTTCGACAAATTTTATAGCCCTTTCGTTACTTGATTGTAGACTATCATTATATTTCTCTTGCGCATCCTCGGCAGCTTTTGCCGCCTCTGCATTGCTTTGAAGTGCAGAGTAGATTAATACCAAGCCCGCAATAATAGCCCCCGCTCCAGTAGCTAATAAAGCCGCAGAATAAACACGCGCTGCAACCGTAGCCTGACCTAAAACGTAAGTTTGTATTTTAGTTGCCGCCGTACTTAGGCCTACCATCAAAGCGCTTTCCGCCTGCAAGGCATTTTGTACCGCCTGCAATCCAGTTACTAATGCCATCGCCCCCTGCAGCTTAACCATTGTAGCCTGCAGTTCTTTATTCTCTCCGCCAAATAAAGCAGCAGCTCCTTGCGCAACTCCAAAACCTCCAGCAACCGCTTGCACTCCACCGAGCACCGCATCCAATCGCCTTGTGTCACTTGAAAAATACCCCACCTCAGCCCGCGCGTCGCCGATTGAATCCTTCATGCGGCCCGCCTGTTTAATTATTTCATTTGCAACGCTGGCAAACTCTGGCCCTAAAGCCCGCGCTTCCATTGCTAATTGGGTTAACTGCCTTACGCTTCCCATTGTAGGGTTACGCGTAGCGATAGCAGCCAAACGCTCTTCCATCGACTTAGCCGACTTCGCAACCTCTGCACTCATTTTGCCGCTGCTGCTTTGAACTACTTGTATAGCCTTGTTAAAACCTTCGCGCAGTTTCTCAATGTCTGCACCGATTACAATATTTAAACTCTTAGCCATTACCTAGTAAAGTTAATTATATAGTCCTGAGAAATTTGGTATAAACCCGCAAAGGCTGCCGTATCTTCGGCGGTTTGTATTTCGTTATCAAACTCTATCGTTTGGCATTTAATCCCGTTAAAAGTATTCGGCAAAGTAACCGCCTCAAACGCTGTGCGAATAGCTGAAGATACCGACTCGGCACTTGCTAAAGTAATCCCGTAAGCATTTACTTGCACCCTTACAAACTCCGTGCGACTATGCCCTGACTTTGTAGGGTTAGGTATGTCGCTAATTAACTGGTAACTCACAGCAGGGAAAGCGCTTTCCTGTGGTATTCTAACGGGGTTTAACCGCGTAGATATTAGCGCAGTAAGCGCCGCGTTGTTACTTAGGATGTTATAAACTATTTTATTTGCGCTCATGCTTTGGCGTCTGGGGTTAACTTATCAAAGACATGCGAATATAGTTTTAAAGCGTCGTGTATTGATAGGTAATCGGACTCCTCCCAAGGAAATGTTAACAGCCGTTTGGGCTCAATAGGTTTCTTTAAGTGTGGAGCCATACCCGTAGCAACCGCCCAGCGGGTTATTTCCCAATGGTTTCTGTACTGCTGCTGCTGAGCTTCGCGCATCCCATCCAATCTTAAACGCCAATAGCGAGGCGTAGAAAGTAAAAACTCCCTTTCACTCATTGACATTTCGCCGTAAGCTATGCGCTCAATCTTGCGCCAAGTTAGCGGTGCGCCTTCGCCCTTGGCATTTACTCCCCCGCCTCTTCGTCAGCAGGTGCAAAAAATTCTGTAATTGCAGCCGTAAAACCTTCCAACGCTGGGCTAATCTCTTGGAACTTTTTAATCGCCGCGCCTAACTTTTGAACTGTCGGGTAAGGCGTTGGTTTATCCTGTGCTTCGTAACCCTCCAAGATTCCGTAAAACGCGCAGCTTAGCGCAAAATCCATAGACTTGGCTAAGTCCTTTTGCAGGTTTAAATCCGCAAAGGTTTCCATCCCCGCAAGTTCCATAACATTGCGAAGGCTATTCATGTTAAATAAAAGGGGATGCTCAGCACCCCCGATTTTTATTGTAGTGCTCATCGCACAAATATACTTAAAGTTTTAAACTATTACGCAACAGTTCCCAAAGTCAAAGCTCCAGAACCCTGCAAGGTTCCCGTCCAAGTTGCTTTGTCGTTGTTTGGTGCGCTAAGGCTTAAGCTGCTAAAGAAAGCAGTACCAGTATATTTTTCGTCGCCTGTTACGTTTGATGTCATTACAATAGTAACTAAAGTACCCGCTAACAAATCTGTTACCAAATCTTTGTATGACATTTGCCCAGCTCCAACGCTAGAGTCATCTTCAAAAATTGCCTCCACATTTAGCGTGTAGCCATACTCGCCCGCAATAAATTCCTTTGCGCCTGCGCTGTCTTTTGAAGTTACATCAATCATGTCCTTTGAAATGTCGAGGGAGTTAGAAGTCGCGTTTGCGATTTTTTTAAGAGTTCCGCTTACATCTTTAAAGATGCTTATAAGCGTGCCGTTTACTGGTCCAGTAGTTGCCATTTTATTTGTATATTAAGTTATTTTTTTTTGCTAGTTTAGCGAGTATTTTATCTACTCCGTTTATAATTCCTTCAATTACCCTGCCCGCGTTTTGGTCCAATGCAGGGCGCATAAAAGGCCGCGCTTCAATAATGCCAGTATAGCGGCCCGTTTTTTCCTGTATACGCCCAACTGTTCCAAATTCAAACATTGGGCCTAGGTAATTATTGTAATATTCTTTGCGCAATCCTATCAGCACTTTTGTCTTATTGTCTTTGTCCTTTCCAGTAATAAAGCCGATGGACTTGGCAAGGTCGCCGCTTTCCTTTGGAGCTAGATTTTGCGCCGCTTGGATTATTGGCATTGCCTGAGCTTTAAGCATACGCTGATATTCTGGGCTGTCAATTTCTGCACCCATCGCTTTTAAAGAGTTAATAACCTCTGCGATATTTTCAACATTTGCGCTCATTCTGTTAGTTCCGTTTCCAACTTCAAATATAAATTGCGCGCTATGTTTGCAATGTTAACAATGTTATGATTTAGCCCTGCGTCAACTAATCTGTCCTTAACTCCGATTGCTGAATTATAGCGGACGGTATAATAAACTATTTGCTTATGCTCGCGGCGGTCCGCATTTACTTGCTCGGTTCCGTTTTCCTGTTCTACGCGCTGAGCCCAAGCCGTAGCGTATTGAGTCCACGTCTGCAATTTTTCGCCTGTATTGGTGTCAATGGTTTCTGCATAACTCTGCAAACTAACTAGTACATCCATCGCGCCCGCATTCATTACAGTATAATTTGGATTTTGTAAGGGTCTAGAAGGTACTCAAAGCCTAGGGCCATCGGTGAGTTATTCGCTCCAATCGTTACGGCATTCCTATTGTCGTAATACTGACCTACCAATAACAAAGCAGCGTGTTTAATCGCCATTGGAAATATTGTATCGGGGTCAACTGCACTAGTTCCAACTGGATTAAATCCCTCAGATACTTCGATAATGTATTTAATTGTATCGTCGGTAATTGAGTCGGGCGCGGTATTGATAAAGATATTTCGCGTATAGTTGCCCATTGGGTCAGGCGCTACTATCCAATCGCTGCCTGCAAATGCTGTTACCGCTTGGCTAGAGTTTACATAGCTCACAGAGTTTACAGCCAATACGCGGCTATTTACGCGCAGATAATTGCCTGAAGGTATATTGAGCCCATTAACGGGATTGATTAGCGCAGGCGAGCCCGTAAAGCTATCAAAGCCGTATTTTGCCGTACCCTTCTTAATCGAGTAGCCCAAGTAATTGCTGCAAGTATCTACGGCCATAGAAATAAGCCCACCAATATAACTGTCATCGTCTGAGGCAGTAACGCGCAAATGCTGTTTAGCGTCGGCCAAACTTAAGTAGTCTGTGGCGACATTTGCAAAGGCTGTGTATCTTCTACTTTTAAACATTATTCGGCGTCTAGTTCGGTCTCTGGGTTAGTCGGTTTCTTTTTACTCACTTTCGGCGCAGCCACAATTTCAACAGCCCCAGCCTCAAGTAATAACTCGGCCTGCTTTGTTTCAATGTCTACCACTTCGCCCAAGTTATAACTAAGGTTAAAGTGCCCTGTTGGATTAATCAAAAATTTTACTAACATTTGGCCCGAGGGGGGTACAGTCAAGACCCCCCACAGCACTCGGAATTTAACGCCCCCGAGCGGGCAAGCTATTAGGCTACGATGTCCTTACAAACTGCGAAGGCCGCAGGATTCAAAAGGGCAGTATCCAAATAAGCGTTAAGAACTACGTTAGTCAAGCCAGCAGTAGCACCAGAATAAGGGTCAACTGTCAACTCCATTCCGCCCCAGTTTGCAACAGCCATTTTAGAGAAGTCTCCAAAAATCAAAGCTGACAAAGTAGAACTAGAACCTTTAGACAAATTGCTAGGAACCAAGGTAGTAGTTTGAACATTGTAACCGTTCAAATCAGTACCACCCGCAGGCCAAATGAAATTACCTTCAACGCCTGAAGATTGGCGGCTAGTAGTTTGCAATTTAGCTTTTACAGTTGGGTTAGTCAAGTAAGCAACACCGTTACCGTTAGCGTTCTCTACTGCTTTCATTAAGTTAACAACGTCTGCCCAAACTGGAGCTGCACCGTTGGGGTTTGTAGCGTTAGAAGCTGCACCACCTGCAAAAGTTACGTTAACGTTAGCGTTTGCGATAATACCAGTAGGCTCATTTGATCCACCGCCTTTAATAGCAGCAGTTTCCAAAGATTGTGCCATAGCATTAAGCAACCAATTACGTACGTACCCGTCAATGCTATTAGATGATTGTAGCATAAGCTGGTTAGATACCTGAATATAGGCAGCCAAACGCTTAGGGCTCAAAGTGATTTTGCTGAAGGCTGGGCTCTTCTCAGTAGCAGAACCATTTTCAGTATTCCAACCGGCTGAAGGCAAAGTGCTGGCCGTTGGTAAATCCAAGTTCCCAACCAACCCGCTCAAACGCTGTACGCCCAAACCTGCTAAAACAGTTTTAGGTAGCAAAATGTCGATAATAGAACCTACTGAAGTTTGGATATTTACGCCACCTTCAGAACCCGCGCTTCCGCCTGTTGCAGTCATATCGCGCTTAAATACTTCAGATGGGATTTTAATAGAGTGAGCAGAAACAGAAACTCCAGAACGCTGGAACTCTTCGCCACCCATTGCAGAAAATTCACCCTCAACGCCTTCACGACGGCCAGTAATAGCCATTTCCATTGCGCGTTTGAAGCTGTAATCTTTAGCCATGTTTGACTTTTCTTTTTCCTCGCTACGGCTTGCGCTGTGGCCTGCTGCCTGAGCTGCAAGATTTTGCAATTTCTCTAGGGTTTCAACCTCTGCTTTAATCGCGCCTAAACGGGCTTCGATTTCGCTTAAGCGGTTGGTTTCAGTGTCAGCCATAGAACGCGCTTCACGCTCGATAGTTGACTGCAAGGTAGACAATTCGCCGAGCAAACGTCCACGCTCTTCTTTTAGGGCTTTAATTTTATTCATGATTTTTGTTTTTTTTAATAGTTTGTATATCTGGCTAAAGCAAGTTTTAAAATATCCGCGCTTACTTGGCTTTGTTTTGCGGCTTCAATCTCTAGCTCTTGGTCTCTTATTGCTGCAATGCTGCGAGCGTCTGCCTCTGTATCTTCATAAGCAGGATAAGTAACTGGGCTAACATCATAAAGACTGTCAATCATTGTTATTGAACGCTTGCCCATGCTGCCGTATTTTTCGCTTTCGCTCCAGTTCTGTTCTTTAATTGTAAAAGCAAATGAGCTTTGCGTAATGTCTCCGCGCATAATGCTGCGAACTACTGACATGTGCGTAGGGTTCTCGTAATCTGGAACCCAAGTATATTCTAAATTACCGTCGCCATTTACAAACACTCTGCAAGTGTCTGCTTTTGTGCGGCCTAAAATTAAATCGGCTTCGTGATTAAATAAACAACGGATATCGTAATCTTTGCTTAAAGCGTTATCGAACGCCCCCGCCATTATAACCTCCTCAAAATATCCAAGGTCAGTAACTGAATTAACAACGGCAGCAATTCCGCCGACTTCTTTAGGCATACCTTCGCCGTCTGCTCTGGTGTGAACGCTGCCCGTAATTGTGCGCCTCTCTTGTTTCATTTTAATTATTTTCTAAATTATTTACGCC
>Ga0181364_1000224_pt1 | contig 10246 bp, 18 predicted proteins | sample Fa13NDMM110SN_FD_130108 | JGI IMG/M metagenome (GOLD analysis project Ga0181364, IMG submission 130108) | Freshwater viral communities from Lake Michigan, USA - Fa13.ND.MM110.S.N | ecosystem: Environmental > Aquatic > Freshwater > Lake | place: USA: Michigan | collected 2013-09-24
ATGATGCCTACAGATATACTTCACCACGTTGCCTTCCAAGAACCCAAGATTATTAGCTGTGATAAACTCTACAGGCTGTATCGCCATGTCCTTGTAGTGGTTGCCACCTTCTTGTTTGTCTAAAGCAGTTAGTTCTTGCTCTACCAAAACATCTTCCCATTCTTTATCTGCTCCGCTTCCCATAACTTTTACTCCATTCACCCATTTATCATAACTAATTTTAATATCCATCAAACATCCCCATACTACTTTGCATCCCACTATACATACTCTTACGTTTAGATTTTGGAGCTGGAGGTAATGGCTTTCTTAACAATCTAACGACGCGAGCATGAGGCACTGTAGGTTTCAATTCAATTGTGTCTTCCACATCTACTTCTGTTAGTTCTTCATCTGTAGCTTTGTCTAAAAGTTTAGAATAGTTTTTTTCAATATATCCCACACTTGTGCGCCCATACAAATATGAACAGCCAGTTAAACGTTCCCTATAGATATGCCTAGAGTTACGCAAGACTTTTATGAAGTGGTCTATCTGACATTTAGATAGGTTTAGTGCTTCTTGTATTTCTTTACTAGTTACTTTTTTACCTTCCATGTAGTCTAGTATTCGTATACGGTTGTTTTGACCTTCGATTGACGCTTCTACTTGCATTACTATTCTCCTTTTACGTCATCAAGGGTATGCCCCATAATCACATGCGTTTCTTTACCTTGCGCAAACTTAACAATACATCCTTTGTCGTGTTCACGATGTAATTCAACCATCTCAACAAGATACGCACCACAGATAAAACTAAATACCATACATGCTCCTACGAACCTATCCATTGATTTTCTCCACAAGTTTAGCTAATAAGTATCTATCACCAAGATATTCAATTGCTTCTTTTACTTTTTTGTCTCTGTCTTTAATTTGTTTAGTTGTTGGGCTTAATGTTACTGCGCCGTATAAGCTAGTCATGCTGTTCTCCTGTTGATGCCAGTTCCATTCTTTTAATGTCGGCTCTAAAATTTAATACTGCTCTTACATCGCTCGGTGTGGATGGCACGGCTGTAGTCTTCCCTGTTGGGGATTGTAGCTTGACGTGTTTGTTCTTGCGGATAACAACCCACCCATGTCTAAGTAACTCTTTAACCATAGAGTTAATATCTTTGTTATGACTGTATTTCATTGTATAGCCACTCTTCTAACGAGTCTACGTTATCCTCATTGATGACAGCGGTGCTACCCTCGTTGAATTGGATTTTCTTTAACTCGTTTTCTTGTAGTGCGGTCAGCTTACCTTTGCCAGCCTTACACTCTATACCAATAAAATGCCCTTGAAAGCATACAACCACATCGGGTACACCACTCCTACCATAGCCACCTGTTGCGGGAAAGAAGTAATAGCAGTTTAACTTGTCTAATACTTTCTTAACCTTGGCTTTTACTTTTGCTTCGGGTGTCATTTAATTTCTCCTCTCATGGCTCTCTCATATCCATTTCTAAATCCAGCTTCATATGAAAAGCGCATAGCGTCACGTAATACAAGATTATCACTTCCTTCATTGCGTTGAACTACTTTTATATACCACTGTTTAAAATCTTTAGCTAAGTCTGCGTATGTCATACCTATCTCCTAATAGAATTTCTCACCACACAAATCATTTAACTCGTGCTTATCCATGACTACAATATACATAGACTCGGAAGCCCGCCATGCTACATCGCCCATACCATTACCACGATATATATACATACCAACCTCATACAGTTCATTATCGGGTAGTATACGTTCGCAAGCCGCTTTAGCCATTGTTAACCTACTTTGTATAAATGGTGGTAGCTTCTCCTCTAGGAATATCCGCTTGTAGTCGGGCTTAACATATATAGAATATCTCGGTTCTTTATGCTTGATAGGCACTCTATAATGGTCTGCTAGTGTTTCATGTAATACAGGTGATAAGTTCTTAAATAGTTTCATACCTTGCGTGTTGATTATTTGTTCCTTTAGCACCGCGTCTACTAACTTGATATGATTTAGTCCTATTATCTCGTGCCTTTCAAGAATATCTTTCAAGTCGTTTATCATGGAGTATTCATGTATCCATTTATCCATGTCAATAATTGTGTTTTTTAATTTGGTAGACATAGCCATATACCTCCATCGTAAGATTGTCCATCTGTGTAGTATGAAGCAATATTTAAGTCGGGGAGATAATCATCTTTACAGTAGAAATAGTCTTTAATGATTCTTGACCTATCTAGTCCTTCTAGATGCACTTTGAACATAGTAAGTAGTCCTCCGATGTCTGCAAAGTTTTCATAGTCGTGTATGTCAAGGTAGCGTCTAAATGGCTCAACAACATCTATTGACCTTACCCTATCTTTATCTGCGTTTAACTCTAGCTTGACTTTGCCAACTACAATCCCATCAGCTTTATCTGTATATAAGATGTGCATCTCGTTACCTAATATAGAGTTCATATTCTCTTGGTATGTTTTGTTATCTTGGTCTACTCTCTGCCACTTGTCAAGTATAAATTTACAATGGTTAAGAGTATCATGAGACATAGCGGTGTTATCGCCAGCCAGTATTGATGCCAGTGCTTCTTGAATATGGTCGGGATTAACATCATACGGATTCTTGCGTGTCTCCCTTACGGCTTGCTTATTTCTTATCTGTGCAATTATCCCATTTATTGCGGTTTTATCTGTGAGTTCCTCCATTGATGTAGGCACGGCATTGTTTTTCTCAAGCGTTTTCATAAGGCTAGATAGTTTAATAGATGATAGTGTTTTGTTGTCACCATTACTACTTGACCTAGCCTTAGTATAAAATGCGCTACGATAGCTATACTGTGGTATAAACACTTCATTACCATCGGCATCTAACTTACTAACTTCACTGACATCTACTCGACAATAGGGGAAGCCATCGAGTGTCATCATAAATGCGTTGTCTAGTTTATTACCACCATACTCATCGTATACAAATCGCGCGTATGCTTTGAGACCAAACTTGTGGAACATCTCCATGATTAACGGCTTAGTCGGGCTACTCTCGATAGCATCCTCCAACTCTTGAGTCCACACACTTTCATAGATATATGCTTTCATCTTTATCTCCTATCCTTTATATTGATTAATTTCTTTACCATTGACCAAGACTTCTACACCCCATGTTGACTGAGGATATGTCTCACCATACTTATATACTGTCTTATTGAAAGTATCGTTTTCCTTGTATACCTTGCGTGAGAATCTAGATTTCATCAGTTCATACCATGATTCGGGAGTGTAGTTATCACTAGAGTATCCGTTCCATGTATTAGTCTGAATCACTTTCTCCATCGCACTACGCACCCAGCCTACGTTATCCGCATAGCATAGTAACAACATAGCACCATACTCATCGGTGTCAATTTTATCCATCGCGACCTTAGATAGTGATTCAGCCTCAGCTGGGCTTATCCACCGATTTAATTTTGCATCAGCCTCGTTACCAAGTGCCTCTTTAATTTCTTCATTCATATCAACTAAGAATTGTTTTCTATCGGATGCTTTAGCCATAGTCTCCGAAAGTTTTAGGAATTTCTCATACTTCTTAAGCGCAACATTACCTTGCTTACGACTGACGCGTCTTAGAATAATCTCATAGTCATCGACTGGCTTAAATGTCTTATCATCTACTTTCATGCCTTGATACAAAGGCATAATTATATTTTCTGACCGCTTATTATAGATAACACCACCGCGCCTACAATCTGCATAAATATAACCACCGAATTGCCTTGTAAGAAAATGCCTTATACCTTGATGTAAACTAGTAGCTACAAACTCAAATGTGTTGTCATCACGAACAATCGCAATCTTATTTGGTATTCTTTCCCACGTTGTCCACTCTGTGGTGCTGTTCCATTTTCTTGAGTATTCATTTTGTTGCTTTGCATTTAGCTTGTCATACTCTGCATTATTTATAACGATGTCTCTCCAATTATTACCATAGTAGACATGATACTCAGTCTTGCCATCTACTATCTCTGGCACGAAGTGCTTATAGCTATGCGCCCGATTTGTTGTTGGGTATCTACTTGACCCCCTGTAAGGTTTAACATTTTCATGCACCCACTTTAATGATTCATAAGATAAAGCCATTTTGATTCTCCTTAATTAAGTTTATTAACTACTTTGCCACTCGCTGGTGGTATAAAGTTTTTACGTTCAGTAACAAGCCAAAGCGTTGGTGTAGATATATCCCACTTGATGTCTGACTCTACATAGCCATCAGTAAAGATAATCACTCCCTCAGCTGAGATTTTATTAGCTGATATATACTCTGATACACAAGACACATGAGTCCCACCACCACCTAACGGTTTGAGTAGCCCACCGCTGTTTTGGTAGTTGTCCTCAAACTCTTGTTCACCATGCACTTGCGTATCCCACCATAAAACACGAACCTTGCTTGGGGAAACCGCATCGCATATCGATGCCAGTTCTGTCGCAAACTCGGTAAGTTCCTTACTTCCAATAGACCCCGATGTGTCAATCGCTACTACTAACTCACCGACTGTCTCGTTCTCTACACTTGGCATATACAATTCATTAGCCATCATGCGCTTATTAAACTTGCGCCATGTAAACTCATCAGTCCCACGACTACTACTTGTAACAAAGTCTCGTAGCACTTCTTTCCAATCGACTTGTGGCTCAAGCATCTCACCAATTGCTCTTGGCACTTTCGCACCCATGCGACCCGCTAGGATACCACCCTCACGCATAGCCTTGTCAATCTTATCGCTGAGTTCCTGTGCCTGTTCGGGAGTCATGTCATTTATAGCTTTCTCGAAGTCATGCTCATCGAACCCATGACTCTCATACTTCTTGCCATTGACATCTACCTCGAAGTCGTTACCTAGTGATTCAGCCTTGCCTGTTTCACTACCACCACCGCTTTGACCTGTGTTGTCTTTATCACATGGTGTGTTAGCATTTGGTGGTGGTTTAGTAGACTTAGCGTTCTTGAGTAGATAGTTGTATACCTCACGCACACTCCAATCATGGAAGAAAGGCTCGTGTAGCCCACCATCGGGTAACTCACAAAATCCCTTATCATTCAATGACATAATAATATCATTGACCACAAAATCAGCCGCCATGTTGATTAACTGTGGGTTAGCCTTAAACTCTTTCTTAAATCGTATAAGATGTTTCAACGCTACATGCAAGTTCTCATGCAATACTAGACCTCGTATCTTTGAGTCATCCTTGATTTTAGCCATAAACTCCCGACCATACTTTTTATTATGACCATCTGTATATGCGGTAGGTATTCCATCCTCTACGACATTCGTACCCATCAAGAAAATACTAGAATACAGCGATGTTTCTTGATGTTTCATCAGCGCGACATGCGCTTTCTTAAGTCTTGTTTCTTGAGATATATCCATTTGGTTTCTCCTTAGTTAGTTTCTTAGAACAAGTCGTGGTTATCTAAAGCCCACTTCTTAATCTGTTCGTTGTTACGCGCTAGCTTCACACCATTCTTGCTACGCATCATCATAGTAAAGAACACCGCTTGTAACTCGCTACTTGCTACACGATTAACGAATGTCATAAACTTACTGAGTTCATCTTGCGATGATAGTAAGTCTGTCGCTTGGAACATAAGCATCAATGTAGCTACGATTTCATCGGGGACTTTAATAGTAGACGGATTGTCTAGGATGTCCTTGAAGTCGGGTAGTTGTTTCTCTAGCGATAGGAACGCTGACATCTGACCCGCCGCGCTTGCACCTAGTGTCCCAGCCAAAGCAACCATAGTAGCATTGTCACCAATCTTGTCTTTCATATCCACGATGACCGATGACTTCGCTAGGCTACGAGGACTGACAAACGATAAAGCTGGTTTGCTTGGTTTAAAGATATATGGATTGTCCTCTTGACCATCATCTAAGTAACTCGCTAGACATCTAGGATTCATATGAACCCACGCACGAATTAACGGATTGATACCATTTTCAGCCGCCCACTCCAACCATGACGGAGTATTTGGTTTCTCCATACGCACGATACAAACACGATTACCCGCATGGGCTAACATACTATCACCGACACCATCGCTTGCATTGTTTGAAGTTGCGAACACGATAGAACCTTTAGGTAACGGGGTATCACCTACATATCTTTCAAGACATAATCTAGTGAAGATAATCTGTAAGAGCTTGGGGGATTTCATCATCTCGTCAAGCAAGATGACTTTAGGTTTTGGACTATCCAACATGAACAGACTACCGACATACGACTCTAGCGTTTTGGTATCGTGATTTGGAATTGTCATTGCAATGTCTGACATATCTTTAACAGGACAATCTACATAGATGTAGTCATAGTCATCACCTAAGTCTTGTTTCAGCATTGATAACAATGAAGTCTTGCCACAGCCTGGCTCTGATTGCACGACTATAGTTAGTGCCTCACCTATTGCTGAGATTAAAGTGCGTAACTCGTTGATAGTTACTGTTGGTGTTGTATTGATTGAAGCCATTTTGAATCTCCTATAAATTAACTAATAAATGATACTGATTAAAATTTAAACTTACCTAAAATGTTACTTACATCGTTTTGAACCTTTGCTCTCACCGCTTCGCTTTCACGAATAACCTCAGCATTAACACCCGATAGGGTATTCTCTAAACTTGTAACCGCTTCTTGCAAGTCTTGGTTATTGGTAAGATTAAAGTCTTTATACAATTTGCATAGTTCCCTCGCTTTCTCAATTGTTGTATCGTAAATCTTGCGCTTCTTGGTTTTAACTTCACCATTAGCTGAATCACTAACTACTGAAACACCGCAACAATGTTCGATGCTTTCCATCACTTCGACCAACCGTTCGACTTGCTCTGACATGATGCCAGTTATGATGTCGCTAGCTTGCCTCTCGTATTGTTGTTTTAAGTCATCAGCGATGTCATCACTAATGCTACACCGCCAGTCGTGGTTAGGCACTTCAGCTACAAACAACCTAATACCAAACTTAGCCCGAACCTCATCTACACTTGGGTAGTCATTCCGATTGAACATGTCACCTTGCTTGAAAGCCATGTCACTCACGATACTTGCGTAGTTGTTCGTGAAATTATCTAACAGACGATGAAACTCTGCCTCATGCTCTTGGTATTCAGTCTTAAACTTCTCTAGGTGCATTACAGGTAGTAAGTCTTGCGAGTTGTTCCATCTGTATGTGCTACGCTTGAGCCAGTTGTAAATAGTCTGACGATAGTTCGCTACCTTTTTGTGATGTGTGTCATCTGCAAGTAAGTTCTTTACAAACCGCCCCGCGCTACTGTCCGCGTTCTTTGAGTGCGTAACCTCATCGCTGATAACTCTGTCTTGCTTGGTAGCTGACCACACATTAACATCTACACTTACTAACAAGCCCGATGATGCTAGGCTAACTATGCTACTTGGTTTTTGCATTTGGAATTGTGATTCCATTTTGTTTCTCCTTAATTAGTAGTTCAGCTAACGCTGAATTGATTAACATACTACGTTTGCTTCTAACAACCATTACGCCCACTTACTCTCCCATCTAACTTCTATTATACACTAACTTGACATATAAAGATACACTATGTCCTAAAGTATTTCAGGGGGGGAGGATGTACTAATTATCATCAAAGAGTATCTGTCGTGACACATAGACTAAATCATATCCGTTGTCGCTAGCATACGACTCAATATCACCCTCTTCCTCACCTATCCGAGCAAAGGCATACTCCACCTCTTTTTCTGCCTCGTCTCGATACTCTTTTGCTAGGTTCAATAATGCTTCATGCGCCATGACATCGGGGTAAGTCTCATACCACTTCCACGCACTCACATCAAATTTAATGTGCAATTTCTCCTCATTTATTTCTAGCCCCTCTTGTGTTGCTTTGTACCACTCAACATCTTTCAACGCTTCTTTGTATTCCTCTTTTGACTTAGCCTCAGTAACAAACAGACGCATGGTGTCGATGTCAAAGAATTTAATTTTGTATGCCACACTACTTCTATACCCCATCATCGTTCTCCTTAAATTGTTTAACAGCCCACTCCCCCACTTCGGGGGACTGATTTAGCTTTGCTTCCCATTCCTCAACGCTGTTAGATTCAAACAGGTCATCTAAAAACTTTCTTACTAACGCTTCACTTTTTCGTGTTTTATCTAAACACTCGTGGCACTCAGTTATGCCACGATTTGAATTGTGTATTGCTATCGGTTCACCACACTCACATATCTTTCTCACACTCAATCCTTTCCATGCTTCAAAGTTTTTCATTTGACTAGTCCTCCTTTGTTGTTGATGCCAGTTAGGTCATCGTGGTTTGTGATAAGAACATAATTGCTCTTGTGCATCGGTGCGACTGTCCATGACTTCCTAGCTAGACTAGCCTGTGCATCACCACATGACATACACGATGTGTAGCCCGCATACCATCGCCTACTATCCATAGCCGCGCCGCATTGCCTACAACAAAAACTATCTTTACTCATACATCCTCCCATTTAGCCATTAACGCACCTAAGTCTGAATCACTAATCATTGCGCCATCATCATGTGTTGACCACAAATCCCACTCATCACGAACTGCCACGTTGTTCATCTGTTTCATGAACTCATCACGCATAGCCCACCTTTCATCACTTATTACATCATCTAATATCACACCATTCTTTTCTTGCTCAGCTTGCCACAATGCTTTCATCTTGCCCATGATTCAAACCCTCCAAAAAATGAAACAACTAAATAAACTACGAACGTAACTGCGCCTACCCAACCAACTACCCTATCCCAGTCATCTGCACTCATGCCATTCTCCTAATAAAGTTATTGATAAAACCAAACGCTTCATCACGTGTCTTGAACACTTGATTTTTTGTTGCCGATGTATATGGGATACTTACACGATACATAACGTCTTTCATGCTGCCGTAACCGTTAGTGAGTTTCTCCATATAAGCATTGTTCATACAATTTAAAGCACCGTTACCACCGACATAACTGAACTCCCACTCGGTATTGCTTTCGTCACTTATTGCTTTGACTCCGAAAATTAACTCCATTTTGCAACCTACCTTTCTGTGCAATTCGCACTTAGCTGAACCACTAAACTAACACCTTGCTAACTACCCCTACCGCTAACTCCACTTAATCTCCCATCTAACTTCTATTATACTATAACTTGACATATGAACATAGTGTTTGGGGTAACTACTTTGGGGTATGGTTTGGTGTGTATTCTCAGGGGATGTAGTTAGTGATGTGTGTCATTTAAGAAAACGGTAGATGATAGGATTTAGGTAGATTTGTGATGACTGGGTTAGTAACTTTACATACTGTAACGAGGGTGGAGAAAAAGTGTTGTAAGTCATTGATTCTATTATGTTCATGCTGTTCATGCCACCTTACTTTACATACTGTAACCGATTTGGGTTAATTTTGGCGGTTTGTGTTTTGCTAAGTGTTTGTTTTGTCTATATATTATATTTATATATATTATATTATTATTAGTTTGTTCAATTGTTCATGTGTTTTTGAGAGGGGGTATGCGGTTTGGAAAATGATGATTTTGTGTAAAGTAGTGGACTTTGCATTTGCTGAGTTATCTCGAACGGACAAAATTCTTGCAAAATCCCCCACCCTATGTAAAAAACGCATGAACAACATGAACAAGTTTAAAATCAATGACTTGCGATTGAACAAAATCACTTTACGTATATGAACAAGTTTATAATCAAGCACTTGCGATTGAACAAGGCACTTTACATATATGAACAAAGTTAAAATCCCAATTCGCACCTAGCTGAACCACTAATTAGTGACGATGCTCATTGTTATGCTATGTTTCACTTCGTCAGCTATGATACTAATTGAGCATAATGACGTGTGCGTGGCGTGCGCGGGGTTAAAAACTGGTATCAACTAATCTGTTCTTGAGGTATGAGTATCATAGATGATGTAGTTGACTAGGTAGACGTCCTAACGGACTTAGTGAATTATCACGCGCGCGCTTAAACAACTGGTATCAGTAGCCCACAAAATTTGGGCGAAAAAAAACCTAGCCCGAAGGCTAGGTCTGTGTTGCTAGAGCTTACTTACTTTTTGCCGTCGACTTCAGCAATTTTTTCCTGCATTGCTTTAAACCCTGCGAGCAGTGCCTTTTCGCTAGGCGCTGAACTGTCACCTCTAGCGTCGCTATTGGTTCGGCGCTTTTTGA
>Ga0181364_1000225_pt1 | contig 10244 bp, 6 predicted proteins | sample Fa13NDMM110SN_FD_130108 | JGI IMG/M metagenome (GOLD analysis project Ga0181364, IMG submission 130108) | Freshwater viral communities from Lake Michigan, USA - Fa13.ND.MM110.S.N | ecosystem: Environmental > Aquatic > Freshwater > Lake | place: USA: Michigan | collected 2013-09-24
CACAACAACCGTGCCAGTCTCAACATCGTCACCTTGAACTACAGTCTCAGAGCACTGGAGCACATGAATGCCAACTTTGATCGTGTGTTTTTTATTCCTGGCAATCACGACCTTTACTATCGCGACAAGCGTGATATACAAAGTGTAGAGTGGGCTAGGCATTTGCCCAATGTTGAAATTTGTAATGATTGGTTCAGCAGTGGTGATGTGGTCATTGCTCCTTGGCTGGTGGGTGACGATCACAAGCGTATTCCCAAACTAACGGGCAAATACATGTTTGGACACTTTGAACTGCCCGGATACTTGATGAACGCCATGGTAGAGATGCCGGATCACGGTGAGGTTCGCAGAGAAGACTTTACGAACTTTGAACATGTGTTCACCGGTCACTTTCACAAACGCCAGACCAAGAAAAACATCACTTACATAGGCAACTGCTTTCCTCACAACTATGCAGATGCCGGCGACGATGCTCGTGGTATGATGATATTGGAATGGGGACAGGAGCCTGTGTATCATGAGTGGCCCGATCAACCTAGATATCGAGTGCTAGGGCTGGCCAACATCATCGACAATGCAGCCACTTTACTTGCACCTCGCATGCATGTTCGTGTGAACTTGGACATTGAGATTTCATACGAAGAAGCCAACTTTATCAAAGAAACATACATCAAGGACTATAGTCTTAGAGAGATGGCCTTGATACCCAACAAGAATTCATCTGTGGACACAGACATGGCACCCGGCGAGATCAAATTTGAAAGTGTGGATCAGATCGTGACTGATCAGATCACCAACATTGAATCCGAATTTTACGATAATCGACTACTACTGAAGATCTACCAAAATCTATGATACATCTACGCGATCTCACAGTAAAAAACTTCATGAGCGTGGGCAATACCACGCAGGGTATCGACTTTGACCGAAGTGACCTCACCCTGGTGCTGGGCGAGAACTTGGACATGGGCGGCGATGGATCACGCAATGGCACAGGCAAGACCACCATCATCAATGCACTCAGCTATGCCCTGTACGGGCAGGCATTGAGCAACATCCGCAAAGACAATCTTGTGAACAAGACCAACGCCAAACACATGCTGATCAGCCTGGACTTCAGTGTGGGCGGGCAGAACTACAGAATCGAGCGTGGACGCAAACCCAATGTGCTCCGGTTTTATGTGAACGACGAACACCAAACCGCACAAGACGAAGCACAAGGCGATTCAAGAGAAACGCAAGAAGCCATTGAGCGTGTGCTGGGCATGAGCCACGACATGTTCCAACATATTGTTGCCTTGAACACATATACGCCGCCGTTCTTGAGTCTCAAAGCCAACGAACAACGAACTATAATTGAACAACTGCTGGGCATCACACTGCTGAGCGAGCGTGCCGACCGCATCAAAGAACTCAACAGACAGACCAAAGACTCCATCCAGGCAGAGGAACTGCGAATCCGTGCTGTGCAGGAAGCCAACCGGCGCATTGAAGAACAGATTGCCAGTCTAGAAAAACGACGGACCTTGTGGCTACGCAAGCAAACAGAAGACACGGAGGCATTGGCACAAGGCATCGCTGATCTTGAGCACATTGATATTGCAGCAGAGGTTCAAGCACACAGAGATCTAGATACTTACAATGTTGGTAAAAAAGCTATAGACGAGGCCACACGCTGGATCCGGCAAATCGATGCCGACGATGCAAAACTGCTGAAGCAAATGGCCCAGATTGAAAAAGATCTCACGCAGATTGCCAGCCACAAGTGTTTTGCTTGCGGCACAGACATACACGACAACAGCCTTGACACTGTAAAAGCACAGCGTGAGAAGACTCTACTAGAAATCTCATTGCAAGTGTTGACCAATGACACTCAACGACAGGAACATCAGGATCGACTCAAGGAACTTGGTACATTGGGCACAGCACCAAAAGTGTTTTATGATAGTCTGGAACAGGCGCTGAACCACAAAAACACTGTGGATACCTTGAACAAGGATCTTGTCACTCGATCCGCCGAGACTGATCCCTACAGCGAACAGATTGCAGACATGAACGAGCAGGCATTACAGGCAGTTTTGTATGACACCTTGAACGAATTCACTAGAGTGCAGGAGCATCAGGAGTTCTTGCTCAAACTGCTCACCAGCAAAGATTCATTTGTGCGTAAAAAGATCATTGACCAGAACTTGAGTTATCTCAACAGTCGACTCACACACTATCTTGATCGCATTGGATTGCCACACACTGTGAAGTTCCAAAACGATCTCACTGTGAGCATTGAAGAACTAGGTCGTGAACTGGACTTTGACAACTTGTCGCGTGGCGAACGCAACCGACTGATACTCAGCATGAGTTGGGCGTTCCGCGATGTGTGGGAGAGTCTATACCAGCCCATCAACATCTTGTTCATTGACGAGATGATTGATTCGGGCCTGGACACACAAGGTGTGGAGAATGCCCTGGCCTTGCTGAAGAAGATGAGCCGAGAACGACACAAATCAATCTGGCTTGTGAGTCACAGAGACGAACTCACCAGCAGGGTAGAGAACATTCTCCGGGTGGTGAAAGAGAACGGTTTCACCTCATACTCAACGGACATAGATCTTGCATAAGTACAATTTGTATGGATAATATCAGCAAAGTAATCGTTGAGTTAGAAAACAAGCAATTAGAAAATTCCAGCTTAACCATCAACGAGGTAGAAGTCACTCCAAATAATATTTCCACAGCAGCATGGACAATCAAGTGGTCTGTCCAACCACAAGAGATCTGCATATACTTTCAACCGTGGGGTCTGAATCCTATCTTGAGAATCAACGGATTTTTAATTAACAAATGGTTGGCCAATGTAGAGTTACAAAATCACTGCATGAAGTTCTTCCTAGATCAAGATTTTTTTACAAAATATCGAGATCGAGATCTTCAAGGCCGACTGAATAGTTTAGGTGATAACCCTGGTGACATTGTTATCGATCGAGTGGTCGGCCGGCATAGCAATAGCGACATTGTAATGTTATTAAAAGAGAAACTAATTGAAAACAGCCATATTAGTTAGTATCCCATTGGCTGAATCATTGTATCCTTCAGCGGGCCTGGCCGCCATCGTTCCGGTTTTTAAAGCCAATGGATTCAGAGTGTCGATCAGTGACCTTAACCTAGAGATACACAATAGACTGCAGGAGGCAGATTTAGAAAATATGCATGCCTGGTGTGAATTGATAGCACCATTGGAACACCCAGTAAAAACAAATATCACATCGATATTACAAGAAAAAATTAGTGAGTGGAGTTTGCAACAACCGGCATGCATCGCGGTAAGCGTATTCACTTTCCAAAGCATAACATTTGCACAATTACTATTGCCTATGATACGGCAGGAGTTACCCACTTGCCAAATCATAGTAGGCGGTGCCGGTGTCAGTAGTTCTATGAAAAGTCTCACCGACTACACTACATTTGGTCAACAGATACTCGACCAAGCCTGGGCAGATCGTGTTATATTTGGTGAAGGTGAGCAAAGTCTAGATGCTTTGTTGAAAAACTCAACGCATCCTGGCATAGACAAAAATGATCCTATTCAGATTGATGACCTAGATCAGCTGATGTTGCCTGACTACAGCAATTTTAATTTTGCGGGATATCGAGACAATCGGTTGCTTATCACCGGCAGTAGAGGCTGTGTGAGAAAATGCACATTCTGTGACATTGAAACAATTTGGCCGGCTTTTCGATATCGATCACCAGAAAGCCAAGTAGCAGAAATAATCGCACATGCCAAAGAGTATAATATCAAACGATTTGAATTCACCGACAGCCTCATCAACGGCAGTATATCAGGGTGGATAAAGTTCAATGGCTTATTGGCCGAAGCTCGCGCACGAGATTCGTTTTTACAAGACATAACTTATAGCGGACAATTCATCTGTCGAGATCAGGTATCTCAACCTAAAATAATGTATGAATTGATGCACTATGCTGGAGTGAGACAAATATCCGTTGGCATAGAAAGTTTCAGTGAAAAAATACGCAATGCCATGAAGAAAAAATTCAACGACGCCAGCATTGATTATCATCTAGAGCAATGTGGAAGATGGGCTATACCAAACATTTTTCTTATGATTGTAGGGCACCCAGAAGAAACACAGCAAGATCATGAGATCAACTTAGATCGTTTGCATCGTTATAAGATTTATGCAGACATGGCAACAATTTTCATGATACGATGGGGCACTACCATGCACATAATAAAAGATACTCCGCTGTATCGAGATCGAATGTATCAAATTGAAGATGCACATCAGAATGAAAAAGATTCAGATACGCTTTATGCCTGGATCAACCGAAACAACCCAGATCTGACTTTACCTGAACGGATACGTCGTAGGGTAGAGTTGCACGAAACCAGTTTTGCGTTGGGATACAGCCAACCTAATTCTCGTGCAGAGCTGAAAAAAATACTAAGTCTTTTAGAAACTTATCACATTCACCCAACCAAAAAGAAAAAAACTGTATTTCAATTACATCAACAACAAGCACAATAACTTTTTATTTAAAATTCACCTGCAAGGCATAACTATATGACTCAAGTAATAAAACTGCAACATGACATGGCTATATCAAAACACTCCAGTGGAGACATTGCCCGAAACATGTGTGGGGTTTGTTTACTTGATCACAAATAATCTCACTGGGCGCAAATACATAGGCAAAAAACTGGCAAAGTTCTCAAAAACCACTTACAGAACAGTCAAACAAAAAAACGGCATCAAGAAGAAAAAACGCATACGCAGCAAGATTGATTCAGATTGGCAACAATATTATGGATCCAGCGCAGAACTATCCGCAGACATTGAAAAACTAGGCACCGACAATTTCACCAGAGAGATACTTTTCTATTGTGCAAGCAAGAGTGAATGCTCATACATTGAGGCACGCGAGCAGTTCAGTAGACAGGTATTGGAATCACAAGATTATTACAATGGCCATATACAGGTAAGGGTACATGGCCGCCAAATCCTAAACAAAATTTAATCACGACCTTGTGTTGAGTGACATGACTCAACCCCATTGAGGAACGGTGCGATACCCGGTCTGGACTTGGGCGTCAAAGGCAATTGCTAACTTAAGGCAACAAATGGTCGGGGCTCTGTGAAACAGATACAACCCCTGCTCATAGGACTTGGATCAACGTCGGGTCACTAGGGTTCCGTTGATATGTGAAGCTTGAGTAGGGGGTACCGGTCAACCGCCTCCGCGTGGAAAACCACAATCTCATTACCGTAGATGACTGCTGTCACTCAGATGATGCATTTTTCACCGTGCATACGGTGAATTATGACCACAGTATCTAGATGATACTAAGTCAAGAAACAAAAAAGCATTGATGAGCGCAGCGATATCAATAGACTTGCATCGCAAGTCTTGAATGCTTAGAAGAATGGCAATCCGGATTTTTTGGTGGTTTCTAGATTGTCTTTGATAAGTTCATTGATCAATTCGCGTTCCTGTACACCCAAGGCCATGGTCTGATCATATGTGATACTTCCGCGCATGAACCAACTGATTTTCAATGCTTCCTGGCGTATGCTCTGGCAATCTTTTTCCATGCGGTCTACTAACTCACTGATTTCCCCAGGGCTGGATCTCAGGAGTTGTTGGCGAAAAAACTTGACAGATCCAGGGTGAATGGCTGCTTGTATTTGTGACTGCAACTGCTGCAAGTCATTTCCAGTGGTTTGATTTCACTGATTTCTCGTTGTTTGATCACATGATCACGCAGTTGATTGAATGTGGAGCTGTCACAGTTGTGTAGATAATCCAGGATGAACTCATGTTCTGTGACCATGGCAGTGGGCGATTTGATAGCGCCAATGCTGTGTGCCACGGTTTGGATAGTGATCTCATTGATGGTTGCTATGACTTCTTTTAATTTTTCTGTTTTGGTTTTATCATCAATCTCTGTGCCAGAGATAGCATTGATTTTTTGTTGTTGTTCAAGCTGGATCTGATTGTTGTGATTCACAGTTTGATACCTGATGGGATTTAGATAAAATTCCAGGTCACCCACATGCACCGGAGTTTCGTAATCTCCTAGAGAAATATTGTCGTTTACTGCACGTAGATCTATGTTCACATCTTCTATCTCTCGGCATTCCGGACACACGGGTGAAATTGGCATGCTGTGGCCATAACTGGCAATCCTGATACCCACCAGCACAGCATCCACATCCACAGCAGGCATGACCCAGGGATCACGTATGGCAGGCACACAACTCTGTATCACAGCCACTGTGGCAGCACCGTTAAACAAGGCGTCCGGAGTTCGATAAGTGATCTCGTCCACTGAGGTCATGGGCAGCACTGGTATTTCACCATTGGGCGGCAGACTCAGGGCACCTGGGGGATAAAATTTACCTTTTGATGGCAAACGGATATAGATCGCTGGTTGGCGAAAGTACTGGGTCAACGGGTTGTTTGGTAGCATAGATTTCCTCGATAAATATAATTATGACAAAATCTCTCCAGGAAAAAATTCAAAGGATCCATCAATGGCCACAGTAGAACAACTACAAAGAGAAATAGCCGAGCTCAAAGAACAGGTCACCATGCTGAAACGCCTCCTTGGCGAAACTGGCGGAGCAGTCCGCAGTTTGGGAGTCAGTGCCAACAGTGTGCTAAAACCATTTTCTTCCTTGATTGATGCAGCGTCCAGCGGTGCCACTGGTCTTTCGGTGTACAATGCAACACTGGCAAATGTAAACACTTTGGTAGCACAATTTGGAGACAAGTTAGGTGCATTTGGTGGTATACTGGCAGCCATGGGCGATGCCGGCGGTGCCTATGCACAAGCTGCTGCCCAACAGGGAGATGCACTATACAAGACCTATCAAGAACTTGCCATGGTGGGTGCCGCTGGCCAAGAGAAAGCTGATGCACTCACCGGGAGGCCGGAAGGAAGCAATCGTACATTTGATGTCATAAACGATCTTGCCAATCAGTTTGGCATTGTGAGTGCTCGAGACCTGCCAAAATTTGCACAGATGATCAGTCAGAGTTCAGAGTCTCTGGCCAAATTTGGTGGCACTGTGTATGATGGCATGAAGGCGTTTGGTAGCCTTGCCAATTCTGTACAGAACACAGGTCTACAGACCGAGTTTCTAAACATGGGCATGACTGTTGACAGCATCAACAAAGGTCTAGCTGGTTATCTCAAAATGCAGACACTGGGCGCTGCCGGGCAGATGAAGACTCAACAAGAGTTGAATGCTGGCGCCGGTGAGTATCTCAGAAATCTAGACATGCTCAGCAAGCTCACTGGTAAAAATGTAGAACAATTGCAGAAAGAACAAGAAGACGCCTTGTTGGATGAAAAATACTCGATCCATCAACGACAACTGGAACAAAAAGCTGCTGCTGGCGACCTAGAAGCAAAAAAACAACTGGCAGAAGAAATGAAAGCCATAGCACAGGCACCTGACAGTGTGAAAAAAGGACTCCAGGCTGCATTCACTGGTTACGGCATGCAGTTTGAAGAAGGTCGTAAATTGTACATGAGCGCACCTGAGGCCTTTAATCAAGCAGCCAAGGGAGTTGGATTCAACGCCAATCAGTTTTTTGACACAGCCAAGGGCGAATTCAAACAGACCATGAACACATTTGGTGACCTTATTATGGCCGCTGGCAACAGTCTGTTTGTGTTTGTGGGCGACATGAGAAAAATAGAAAACATGCAAGGCACTGCTGAAGAAAGAGAAGCCCGGGCTCGAGAACTAAAGAGACGACAAACAGCCGAAACCAGCGCAGACGTGGCAGGATCAACTGCCTTGGGTCAGATACAACGAGATGCCACAAGAGATCTCACTAACTTTGTGAACGTTGGTGTGTTGCCTGCTATACATTTCCTGGGACAACTGGCAGAAACAGCAAGAAACGTGACCAGCAGTTTGCCTGGAGCCAAACCGCGCACAACTGAACAACAGCAACGTCAGGGCTACGGTCCTCAAGTTGGGCAGACTGGAACGTCGGGTGCGACCGCAGCAGATGTGCAAAGTGCGGCAAAAAATGCTGTCAACAAAAATATTGAAGAATACGATGCCAGAATGAAGAAGTTAGACGAACAATTAAAAGAGTTAAGAGACCGAAGAGACGCTGTCAGGAACACTGGCCCGGAAGATGCCGCAGAGCGAGCAGCAATCGATAAGGAAATTACGGATATTGGTACTGTAAGATCAATAATGAGTGATTTTTTAGCAAAAATGCGACCAGCAATACCTCCTCCTCAGCCACCCAACGGACCACAGAGGCCGGTCATAGTTCCAGACTCTAGGCCAGCGGGACCATCAAGAACTGGTGCGCTACCTTCATCAGAGGTGTTGGCAGCAAACATCAGTCGAGGCATAATCAACATAGCATCAATCACTGGTGCGCTACCTTCATCAGAGGTATTGGCAGCAAACATCAGTCGAGGCATAATCAACATAGCATCAGCAGACATGCTCACCTTGATGAAAGAACCCGGCAAGACTTCAGAATCAGTGCCGGTAAAAACTCAGGCTGATTCTGATGTGATTGCTTCCAACACCATGCTGGCAGGAAAAATGGACCAGCTTATTACCCTCATGCGTACCAGTGGAGGCTATCTGCAAAAGATCAGTCTCAAGGACTACGCATAGCAATAAATAACACACTATGGCAGAACCAAAACAAGGCTGGAAAAAATACTTTAAAGTTGCAGATTTATCTGGACAGATGAGCCCAATCGCAGGCGGCAGAGATCAGGGCTTGCCCGGATATCCCAAGAACGATGGCAGACGTACCAATGCTGAGTCTGACTTCAGCTTTCGCAACTATGCCAGCCGATTGCCCGAAGTGTACTCTGGACATCCCAACCGCATCGAACGCTACAATCAGTATGAAAACATGGATGCTGATTCGGAGGTGAATGCATGCTTGGACATCATTGCAGAGTTCTCCACACAGCTAAACGAACAGAACGACACACCGTTTGACATAACCTACAACGACGATCCCACAGATCACGAAATTGAAATCATCCGCAAACAGATGCAGCAATGGGTCAAGCTGAACAAGCTGGATCAGCGTATCTTCAAACTGTTCCGCAACACCATCAAGTATGGTGATCAGGTGTTTGTGCGTGATCCAGAAACATTTGAAATGTTCTGGGTGGACATGAGCAAAGTGGTGCGTGTGATCGTAAATGAAAATGAAGGCAAGCGCCCAGAACAATACATCATACGTGACATCAATCCCAACTTCCAGAACTTGACTGTGGCAGCCAAGACCACAACAGACTTCATGGTGAACCCAAGTTCAGGTGGTGCAGGTGGCATTGGCGGCAGCATGCAGGGAGGCGGCTACACAGCACCCAGTTCAGCCATGAGTGGGGTCAGCAGATTCAACCGTGCTGTGAATGAAACTTGTATTGATGCCAAGCATGTGGTGCATATGAGCCTGAACGAAGGTTTAGACACATTCTGGCCATTTGGTAAATCAATCTTGGAAAACATTTTCAAGGTATTCAAGCAGAAAGAACTGTTGGAAGATGCCATGTTGATCTATCGTGTGCAACGTGCTCCTGAGCGTAGAATGTTCAAGATCGACGTGGGCAACATGCCCAGCCACATGGCCATGGCGTTTGTGGAGCGTGTGAAGAATGAGATGCATCAACGCCGTATACCCACATACGGCGGTGGTGGTCAAAACATCATGGATTCAAGTTACAATCCGCTGAGTATCAACGAAGACTTCTTCTTTCCAGTGGGTGCAGACGGCCGTGGCAGTTCAGTGGAGATGCTGCAAGGCGGTCAGAACCTGGGTGAAATTGACGATTTAAAGTATTTCAACAACAAAATGGCTCGTGGTCTGCGTGTGCCATCCAGCTATTTGCCCACCGGCCCAGACGACTCAGATCGTGCGTTAACTGACGGAAAAGTAGGCACAGCATTGATACAAGAGTACAGATTCAACCAGTATTGTGAGCGACTACAGGCCTTGATAGTGCAGAAATTAGACGACGAATTCAAGATGTTCATGCGTTGGAGAGGGTTCAACATTGACGCTGGCCTGTTCCAGATCAAGTTCAATCCACCGCAAAACTTTGCCAGTTACCGTCAAGCAGAGCTAGATACCACTCGTATCACAGCATTCACATCTTTAGAACCACTGCCTTACTTGAGCAAGAGATTCTTGTTAGAGCGTTTCTTGGCCCTGACCGAAGACGA
>Ga0181364_1000226_pt1 | contig 10212 bp, 13 predicted proteins | sample Fa13NDMM110SN_FD_130108 | JGI IMG/M metagenome (GOLD analysis project Ga0181364, IMG submission 130108) | Freshwater viral communities from Lake Michigan, USA - Fa13.ND.MM110.S.N | ecosystem: Environmental > Aquatic > Freshwater > Lake | place: USA: Michigan | collected 2013-09-24
ATCTGGTCGAGGTAATCCTCGCTCACCCCCCTTGGGATGCTCCACTCGCTGGTAAGACCACGAATAAACAGCGAAAGCATATCCTTTGTGCTCGAACTACTAAAAATGAATAATTGAATTGGACGGGTGATTCCTTGCGTTCTCGTCCCCATAAAAGGGTCAACGGCAGATTTTGTCCAGATAGAGCGTAAGCCTTTGGGATTCACATAATACTTCCCTTGGTCTCCCTTGAGTGCCTTCCATTTATAGCCCGACTCCACAATCGCCTTATAGATAGTGGCGGTGCTGTATCCGCTGTCGATGGCAACATTTTCGTCTTGCACCGAATATTCCGTTATCTTGTGTTTGATCTCATCGAAGTTGAACGCTTTTCCGTATGCAATAAGCCGACTTATCCCGCCAGCTCCCCAAGCTCGCACGACATAGAACATATGATCTTGCTGTACATCTATGCTCATAAGTCTTCTCTTTTCCAGTTCCCACTTTTCGGCGGGGTCATAATCCAACATTCTTGCGATCAGATGATCTTTCTTTTCCGTATCCCCAAACCGATCTTCCCACGACTCGCCCAGCGTCTCATTGATAAAAGTCTTATGGGGCAGATGATCGCCCCACTTTAGAGCCTTATAGCTACTAATAAACTCTTCAACCACGCTTCTCCAGCTAACCCAAGTCGGAAGCATTGCGTTCCAATGGAAAGACACCCGATTTCGGGGGGCGAGCGGATTCTCCTTTTTCCATATACCCTCGGAGCAAATATGTTTTCTGACCTTGGGGATGTCGAAATGCTCGTGTCCGCATTTGGGGCAAGCCCATCGTATTGTTTTTGCCAGCTCCTCAAAATCCCACTTTTCGGTAGGCTTTGTTTTTTCGTTCGTATCCCACTTCATATTCGGGAATAGCAACTGATTATACTCTCCACACCCCATACACGGCCAAAACCATTTACGCTGATCTCCACTCATAAAGGCGGTGTGAACAGCATCCTTCTCCGTACAGGGGGTGGATATAATTACACGGCGGGCGTTCCAATAGGCACGAGTACGCTTCAACACCATATCCAAAGCCCCCGCTGGGTAGTTTCTGGCCTCGTCTAATAGAAGCCATCGTATTGGCTTGGATTGTAGTTTTGATGGAGAGTTCGAGCCAGTAACGACAAAAGGCATCGAGGGGAAATTGATTTCAAGGGAGCGAATTTCACGAGTGTTTGTCGGTAATTGCATAGCGACAGGCTTACAACGCATAAGGGTTGGCCAAAGGCGGGTTCTGCAAAAGGTCGCAGCCTCATCCTGAGCCGCCGTCACCCACATCATCGGCCCCGCATCTTCGCTTATAGCCCAGCAGACTAGATTCATAATGGTCTGCGTTTTTGCGGATTGTGCTGAACACATCACCGCAATATCTGTGACCCGATTGTCGGCGAACACTTCCATAAGCTCTTTTACCCAAGGCGAGGTGGCGGAACGCCAGCGACCAGGAAAAGGGGATGTCTTATCGACAATAATATGCTCCTCGCACCACTCCCAAGGTGATCGCCGATCACTTGGTTTCCACGCTAAATGAATAGCGTTTTTTATTTTTGCTAATCCGTCCATTGCCTCTGGAGTTGTGCTAAGGATTCATCCACAATTTCTCGTAGTCGTATCTCTGCCTCTGGAACACTTAGTCCCACTACCTGTGGAGAAGCGTTGGATGGTAGTGCAAGGAGTACCTTTTTAGCGTTCTGAACCATCATCACAAACATTGTTTCAACATCGTCGTTGTTGGTGTACTCCCCACGCTTGACTGCCAAATCAAACTCTAATTTCTGATTAATGAGCAGAAGTCGCTTCGCCTCAAGTTTTAATTTTGTCTCGTCATCATCATCCCCCTCATCGGCTACCTTGAAATTATTGTTTTTAGCCCAAGTCCTCCACTCAGTTACATTATATCGACCATCTGATGCCGTTACTGGGCAACCCTCAATCTTAATCCATCTCTGAATAGTTTTGCGATTTACCCCTAATTCACGGGCAAGGCTGGTCTGATTCTGTACCCACGCAACACCCGTCGGCGAATTATCTGGTTGTTCAACGAAACCCTGAACAACTGCAAGTTCTGTGCTTGAAAGGGTCTTACCATCCTGAACCTTCCTGACGATGTTCAATACATTTCGTCTTAGAATCTTATCTGCTACCCCAAGAACACTTTCTTCAAGATTCTTGTTGCCATCATCTTTATTTTCCTTCAACATATACAAATGATATACACATCACGATTCACGCTGGCCTCGAAGATGCCTCGGCACAAATATATCATTGTCCGTGCCAGCCTTGGCGGATGTAGATTCTGCAAATCCGACTTTCACTTTTCGGAGATTGCCCCGACCCGTGAAATCTTCGCTCACAAATGCTTGGATAATGGCGACATCCACCCAACCTATAAGCAAAAATATACCGAGCTTCTGGATAGAAACGCATCCCAAATACTTGCCAAGATGAAAGAATTTCGTCAAACAGGAATGATTGCTTTGATATGTTGCTTTTGCGATCTGGAGGAGCACGATTGCCATAGAAGACTCTTTGCAGAGTGGTATCACTCTAAAACAGGAGAAATTGTGCCAGAATTTGATTTTGCTTTTTCTAGGAAAGCGTGAAGAGACCGCCCATCAATAAAACGATTATCTTCTTGGCCGATTAGCTTGCAGAACTCCTCCCGCTCCTTTGCCCCACGAAAAACAACCACATTGTAGTAATCCTGACCCTCTGGAACTTTTTCGCTAAAACAACTCAACTTGTTGGCCGTTTCCCTTAAATTGTGGAGCGTCTCGGCCATTGCTATAACCCCATCATTGTCCAGCGTGTCGGGGTTCTGACCTAAAAGCTGGTAAACATCGGCTAAATCGAATCCTGTATTAGTGAGGTCACATTCGGGTATAAGGGATTGTAGCTTTTCCAAATCCCAATCCCCTTGAGCCTCGGGGTTATTCAAAAGGATGTTTAACTCCTTCTCGGTCTTTTCATCCACATCAATGGCGGAAACCATTAGTTTATAATTTTGGTTTTTCTCGAGATCATCCAAAATGCCCACCCGCTGATGTCCGCCCACAATATTCCCGCTTCTTTTGTTCCAAACAATAGGCTGAACAAGCCCGACATTTTTGATGGCGTTCTTCAGCTTATGCTTGTTTTCATCTTCCATCACCCTTGGATTATAGGGAGCGTCTTTAAGCATATTTCGGTCAATTTCTACCATTGTGAACTTCTGATAATTTGTCATCTGTGGAATACCCCTTTTTTAAGTGTCGGCATCGAGACAATCATTATAAGCCTTTGCCCCATACCAATCCCGCCGACACACGGCAGCGTGAGCGTATGGAAACCAACGCAATAGCTTTTTATAATCCTCTGGATGATTGTCGTGTAGATACCAAATAGATGGGTCGGTCAAATCAATGCCTGTGCCGTTCTTTGTCCTACCAGTAGCACCCGTTGTATGCCCCACGCTCATATGGGGCATAGGTATCTTTTGCATCCGCATATAAGCCATAACCGCTGGCTTAGTCCAAGTTTTAATCGGGTAGATAATATCAGTCCAAGTCTTTGTGGCGTTAAACATTTTACGCCTCCATAAGCCGTCCGCAGTTTTCGCTCCGTGGGCAATGTAATCCACATTGAAATCTTGCCTTACTAAATCATATACATCCCGAAGCGTCCAATCGGGCAGCTTTTCCGTTTCCTCGGTTTCGTTGCAATATATTCCGTTTTTAAGTGCGGTAATGAAGGCGAAGTGGGGGTAATGTATAACCTTAACCCCATACCTTTGCTTCCCATACTCCATCTGATCTCGGTCAACCTTAAACCCACCGCAAAACTCCATATTGTAGCAATAGATCGTCTTAAACACCCTGCTACATAAATCTAAAACACAAAGGCTATCCTTACCGCCAGAAAACCCAACAGCTATCTTGTCCGTCTTTTCGGCGTATCCCTTCAAATAATCTATTGTTTCGCCCCAGAGGTTCATAAGGATAAAAAAAAAGCGGGAGAGGATTGCTCCGCTCCCGCTTTTTTGAATAGCCGTTAAGGATTACGCTCCTCCGCCACCGCCACCCTTACCTTTTCCGCCTTTCTTGCCCTTCTTCCCCTTTTTGCCTTTTTTTGCTGTTGCTTTTGCCATTTGGTGTAATCCTCCTTTTCAATTAGTTATGCTGTCAACCCACGCCCCCCCCCACCCTTCAAACAGCTACTTTCTAAATTGCAAAACTGAGTTGTAAATCGTTGATGGACAACGACTTATTACCACCCCACTCGAACTAGCACCTTTCGTAACTCGTTGACTATCAACGAGAAACATTTTCCGATATATCTCGCATATACAGCCCATATACCCCATACTATTAATAGTTCTTTGAGATTCCCCAACCTACGGAAACTCTCCCCTCTCTGATTACAGAGCTAGCCAAGGGAAAAGTCCGCAGAACAAGTTGGGCGAGAAAAAAAGTGAATCTGAGCAAGAAGGATGGTGAACAGGAGTTTCCACTTGAATGATTAGAACGAACGATAGCCCCAAGCGTCTTCCCTAATCCACTTCAAACCGCCAAGTCGGTAGCCATTTGATGGAACGAAAATAGCCCCAAGCGTTTTCCCCAAAAACTTCTACGCAATCCACCGAAAGTGGGGGGCGGTCAAATGCAGATTCTTTTCGATCTCAAATAAAGGATGCGGTGATTCTTAAAACATTCCATAAGCCATCATAAACTAAGCCTATCGGCTCTACGATGTCGCCCAAAAAGTTTTAAGAGCTGATTTCTGCCTACGATAAATTGAAGTCCTTAAATTCAAGCCCATCCACAAAGCTCCTTATGACCTTCAGGTAAAAGCTGTTCATTGCAATAGGTCGGAGCGTAATGCGACCCGATGCCTCTTAAGAGGTAGCGGAGAGTCCCAAGTCTCTAAAAACGCAGAGGGGTAACACTAACAAAAGGAAATAGCAAATATGACACTACAAAAAGCAACATCGGTAATCAAAGACACACTAAAAGGCGGTGATCTATTCGGTAGGCAGTACGAGACGGCCAAGAAAATCATCAAAAAAGATGCGGGGCTTACGAGCAAGGGTGCTCTCAAAAAGAACGCCTCGTTTCGATTGTACTGCGATTTGATCGAGTGTGAGCAATCGTACTTCACATCAGACGCTGAACGCCGTGCGTTCGGGATTCAGATGGACAAAGGTGGCCTCCGTTTGGGAGGAGTGATGTACCGAAAATAAAAAAAAGAAAGAAAACAGCAAATATGAAAACACCTAAAATGACTCGCTCACACTTCCAACTCATAGCCGACACCATCAAAGATTTCGGCAATGGGGAATATAAAAACCTCGCTCATTGTTTGGCGAATGAATTTGCCAGCAAATTGCGAGCGACTAACGCTCAATTCAATCGGGACAGGTTCTTGCGAGCCTGTGGAGTCGCAGATGCTACCCGATAACGCCCCCAAGTGGATGAAAGTTGTAGTCGATGTCGCTTATGACATTGACGATCTTTTCGAGGAAATGGCACGCCTCGTGAATGAATACCCAATCAGAAGTGCCGTATTGACCATAACCTCTGCCATAGAAGTGGCATTGGTCGTGGGTTCGTAAAAAAGGAGAAAACAGCATATGAAAACAGCAACCCTAAAACAACCCGCCAAGGTTCAACTTGGCAACCTAAACAAAACCACTCCCGCCAGCAAAAAAGCGGGCGTAGTAATCCGAGGACTCGAAAAGCTAGTGGAGGTATTCACCGAAGCTAAGTCAGCCTTTCAAGTCGCCGAGGGGCGATTGGAAACGGCCAAGGCTGAGCTGGTCGATGCTTCCTTGCCGAAGTTCTACCAAGAGGCCAAGGGCGAATCCTCGGCCACCTTGCAGGGCTTGGGCAAAAACGCCACGCTAGTCGTTCCGAATAGATACAAAGTTCTGGACGATGATATGGCTCGCAATGCCCAAGACGCAATCGGGGCGAAGGTGTTCGGGCAGTATTGGGAGCAGACAATCAAGCTCTCGATTAAGTTCGATCTAGTCGAACCCTCGAAGCGTCAGAGTCTAGTCGATGGCTTGTTGGCACTTGCCGAGAAGTTAGACATTCCGACATCTGGAGTGGAATCCCCCATTGCGGTTACTGAGGGCGTTGCTCCCAACGCTCAATTCCACGATGAGAGGTTCAAGCTCCCTCTCAAAACGATTCTCGCCGTTCACCAACACGGCGGATTGGGCGGGTATGTGCGATGAGTGACACACTCTATCTCATCCACACAATCGCCAGCATAAACCTTCTGACGATGGTTTGCTGGTGGCTTGCGGTGAATATTCGCCGTGAGTTGAAGAACAGAAAATAAACTAAACCGAAAGGAAACAGCATATATGGCAACATCAAAAGTTAGAGCAAATGTATCGGACATAGTTGAGGAGATTGTAAGCAGTCAGAATCATATGGACGCAATCGCAAAGCAAATATCGTTCGATGAGAGCGATGTGATGCCACACATCAGCCCTCGTCTTGCGATCATAGATAATCGGATTGCCGATATTATTCAGGCAGTCCAGGCACAACCGCAGGGTGTAAGCGTCAAACAACTTGAAGAGAACTTCAAGACGCTCGATGCCAAAATCGACAAGTCGCAGATCGACTCCCTAAATAACTTCGCCCCGCTTGTGGCGAAAGAAGTTACCAAGGACAAGATTCTGGAGGCTCTGCAAGGCTCGGTGGGTCGGGCAGTATTGTCGGGCGTGAAGAGTGGCAACACTTCTCCGCTCCCCTCACTTCGCCCTGTGGCGAAGGAGTATTGTTCCTCGACTACCACCAGCGAACTCATACGCCGTAGCATCAAAGCTGGTCGGCATATGATGATAAGTGGCCCCGCTGGTTCGGGTAAGACCTATCCGCTCCATCAGGAACTCAATGCAGTCAAACGCCGACACATCACCATCTCTTGTGCGGATGGCGTGTCTTATGGCGATCTGATTGTTCGCCAAGAGTTGCGTTCCACCGCCAAGGGGAACGAAACGATTTGGCGACTAGGGTTACTCCCCTTCTGTATGGAGAATGGGATTGCCCTAGTGCTAGACGAGGTTGACCAACTCGCCCCCGAACTTCTGCAAGTGCTAAACGCTTGCTTGGAGTCCCGTGAGTTGCTCATCCCCGCAACTGGCGATGTCATCAAAGCGACTAAGGATTGGATTGTCGGTGTGACGCTCAATTCGTTGCGTGACGATACTGGCGTTTACTCTGGCTTCCGTGTGGACGAAAGAACTTGCCAAAGGTTCGTGTTCGTCCCTGCCGATTATCTCCCCCTTCAAGAGGAAGTTAAGGTAATCGAATCTGCGACAGGGCTGACCGCAGGCGTGAAGGAAGTTGTGGATATTCTCACAATTCTTCGTTCTGCCCACTTTGCGGGTCGCCTCCGTGGTGCTCCCTCAACTCGTATCGCCATCAAACTGCTCAGAGTAATGAATGGTTTGAATGACGATAACAAGAAAGTGGAGGGGTCGATGGCCACGGCAAACGCCCTATCGTATTGCTACCTCGGTGGGATGCCCAAGACGCAAACCACAGAGGCCGTCAATGCGTTAAATTGTACCGCAGGGACAGCTAAACTTGGCAAGGAATTGACCAAGCTCCTGCTCAGCTAAAAACACCAACCCGCCCCCATCGCAATCCTGCGGTGGGGGCAGAAAGAGAAATAGCATTATGAGAAATAGAGTAACACCACTAGGGCGGGCAACCGCTCACAAACGCAGAGTTGTGCATTTTCATTTGCCCAAAACTGCACGCAAATCAGAGTCGATTAAGAACTCTGTTTTTACTGGCACAGAGATGGGAAAATACTTGGGGGCACTTATGCGTGACGATACTGGCGTATTACCAAGGCTGTTCCCAGCTATCATTCAGATGATGCGTACTAGCAAAACTCCCCTTGTACGCAAATACGCCGAGCGTGCGTATATGAATGAAATTCGGGGCTGTGGTATAAACATCGAATGGAATAAGCGAAATCAGGAGAATCTTGCCTCCCGATGTATGCTCGAGTTGATAAATAAATCAACTCCCGCTGTTGCCTTGTGGCTTCAGGAGGAATTCGGTGTCCAAAAACATACGCCCCCTGCTGGTGGCGGTAGGGGCGGAGAAATTAAGGATGGTTTACCAACCGATGAACCCCCAACCGAATCGGGTGGAGGCAAGGGCTACACAATCGAAGACAATGCCGTGCAACTGCCTAGTGGAGTCCCCCGCAGATCAGCCATCAAATTAGATACTGGCCGTTGGAATATGTTAGGTCAGTCGATTGTCGATTCCGCAAACGCATCCCGCCGTGCTTATACACGCCGAGATTGTGATAGTGGTATGCTCGATAACCGCAAGCTGACTGATATTGGTAGTGGCACTAATTTAGAGAGAGTATTCATCCAACAGAAACCCGCACGCTCCAAGCGTGTCGCCGTTGAATTACTCATCGACATTAGTGGCTCTATGGAACATCAGACAGATGGCGAGCACAACATCCACACGGCTGCTTCGATGTCGAAGTCGATTGTCGATGCCTTCAACAAGGGTGGAATAGATTGCCGAGTTGTTCTGTATAACCACAACTGCTATGTGGCCAAAGCGTACCATCACAAACAGGCTAAGTTTGAAACCCTGTGGTGCGATGGCAACACGAGACTCGGTGACGCAATGGTTAACTCGCTGAACTCAATCCGTAAGCGTAATGCTGACCGCAAGATCATCATTGCCGTATCGGATGGAGATGCGGGCTGTCACGCCCCCGATGTCGCAGTCTCCGCTCGAAATTATCGAGTCGAGACTTATGCGTTCTTTATCGGGGTGGGTGTGCCCGATGAGGTGAAACAAAGTTTTACAGAGGCGTTTGGCGAGCTATCGCCGAAAGCCTGTGTAGGAGAGGTATGCGGAGCGGTTCGCCGTAGCCTCGCAATTAAATAAAGAACCGATAAGGAGAAACAGCATAATGAAAGCAACAACAAAACCCACTATCTCGAAAGAGCTAGTGCAAGCGGTGGGCGATGCCCTCCGTGATGAGGGGTTTGATATAAACCTCGAGGAAGCGGAAAAAACCCAAATCGTAAACGGGATTAAGGCTGAGCTTCGGACAGCCCTCGAAAACATCACCCAACGATTGGTAGCACTAGAAACAAAAACCAAGAAATAAAGAAAGGTAGGGATTGGGGGGCGTGGCTTAAATAAGGCTTGAACGCCCCCCATTTCTTATATGCGTATATGAAATATGACCAGCTAACAGATAAAGAAAAAGCGATAGCAGCGGAAGAACTCGTGACCAGCCCGAGGGGTAAGTATGTAATCGGACAAGCCTTGGCCATTGCGTCTAAGGCTTTGAAAGATTCAGAACCATCCAACTCTGCTGACATCGCCTTGATCGGCTCGCAATACTTCGAGCCGTTCTTCTCATTCAACGAATCCACATTCATAACCAGCACGGGAATTCTCACTTCCCACGGCGTTGGAGTGCCGAAACAAAGTGAATGAGTATGGAGGTAATTGCACAGGTGTAGGTGAGGAAACTCGAAGACTATTCAGCTACCCCGCTCGTCCGACTAATGGGGGCAACCTTATGTTGTCGGGCGTGCGGGAGGGCTGGCTCTACCAACCCAAAATAAACGGATGGAGAGCAATCTTTGATGCAAACACCGAGGAGGTATGGAATAGGCACGGCAAATTACTTTCCACCCCCTTCCCTTCTCTCGCCATTCGTGAGTTATTGCGATTGGCAGAAAAGACGGGATGGCGGTGGTGGGATTGCGAATTGGTCGAGAGGAGAACCAAGCTCAAGGGCAAGGTTATCATTCTCGATGCGATGGATGCCGACCTTCCATTCTTTAAGCGGTATCTAACGATTCAGTCAGAAGTGCCGACAATAGATGTCGGTGATAGATGGGAGACATTATCTGCCCTCCCAACTCTCAAACATACAGAGGCGGAAAAACTCTGGATGGATGGAATCAAATATAACAAAACTGCCAAAGACGAACTCTATGAGGGCGTTGTAGGCAAAAAGGCTGATTCAATCTATCCAGCACAAAAGATAACCCCCGACCGAGTCTTCCCCTATTGGGCGAAGCATCGGTATGCGGACTAACCAAAGGAGAAACAGCATATGAATTGGCAACCATCAGAATCGGACATTGCGTGGACGAAGCAACTCATCGGGTCACTTAAGG
>Ga0181364_1000229_pt1 | contig 10099 bp, 3 predicted proteins | sample Fa13NDMM110SN_FD_130108 | JGI IMG/M metagenome (GOLD analysis project Ga0181364, IMG submission 130108) | Freshwater viral communities from Lake Michigan, USA - Fa13.ND.MM110.S.N | ecosystem: Environmental > Aquatic > Freshwater > Lake | place: USA: Michigan | collected 2013-09-24
ATCAACAACTTAAGGGGGCGGAATATAAAGATATAACGGTAAGTTATGGACTTCAACAGACAGTAATTCATCGCCTGCCGAGGTATACACATCGTAGATCTGCTATCTGGGAGAGTTAAGTATTGAATTAGCACAAATTAAGCATATTGACATGTCTAGTACATAATTATTGATTATACTACAGACGAACAATGCTAATCAGGTCTTAAGTGCATATCTACAACCGAGTTACTTCGGATAAGCAAACGTAGTTAATAATACTAACTTCTTCGGTGCGAAATCGGCAGACTGTCTCGCATTCTTATAAAACTGTTTGTTAGGATCTGCCACTTATTAATTGACCGATCTTGTAATGCGTATTCCTTATATGACTTACCCACAAGCAACATATCCAATGGTCAGGTAGTTATTATACAAACCGATCCCGTTTTAGAGTTTGAGAGTCCAAACCGACATTATATAAAATACGAGTTCTATCTATACGTAGCGAATTAGTATCGGCGGGGCTTCATTGATCAATGGAGTTATATGCTTCTTTGTTCCAAGATTTACTCCAATTACGGGCGGGGTTGTTAGACCCCAAGACTGTATTGTAGATTACGAGGGCTGTAACGTTCCGAGTTTGGGTGACGCACGATATGTTGCGAGTTTAGACTCGTGTTATATTCCATTCACGCAGTTCAGTGTACAATTAGATCAGAAAACATACGAAGCGAATCCTCTAATCCCGATCGCATCTCAGTAATACGCATCTTATTTAAAGGCCATTGATGGTTGGTAACAGGTCTTTGGTAATAAAGAGTTGCCTGTTGATCTGAAATCATTCTTGACTAATAGGTTCGCATATTGTCTGGCGATAAATCCCAACGACGACCGCACCCAAATGGTGGTTGATCAGTAACTAGTTGTATCAATCTCGTTTGATGATAAACAAAGACGTGATCATGCAGCATTGATGGGAACTCAAAGATAGAGATGTGATGGTTAATTCTATTGTACTACATTCGTTATAGTGTCGCAGAATCTAGTGAATTGCGATTATGTCAGAATCTGATCGTGTTTGAGTGTTTTTTTTTTCGCTTTTCAAATGTAAGACAAATCAGAACGACCAATAGATTTGATATACCACACTTAGATAACTCCACGCAACTATACAATCAGTAACTTCAACAACAGTATTGAGTATCGGTTCGTATAGAAATTGAATATAAACACGGTCAACTTGACTCAATTCAGCTTTTATAATGCGTTTCCCAATGTCAATCAGTACTATAACAATATGACTTTCAATATAAACAATCAGACGTATTCAGTAACAATCCCGCCTTAGAGTTATTCGTTTTGGGACATATTTGATCTACTAACACTGTATTAAACCGTCTGCAATGCTCAATTAGCTAGTTTTGGCACGTGGTCTTTTGTACTGACTGGTAATAATAACAAATTCGTATAGATCAGCAATTCAACGAACACGCCGTTTAGATTAGTGTTTGATCAATACAATGTAAGTAGAAATCAACTGTTCTAGTATATAGGCTTTGGTTCTCAGTCATAAGCGTACAATGTTCTATAGACAACACATACAGGCGAATTCCCATTCAATGTACAAGTGAGTAATAATATACATGTCACGGCTCGAAATATTCAACTCAACACAGAGATTCAGTCTACACTCGCCACAATTCCTATTGACGAACCAATATTGAACTTGATACAATATACAAGTCCGTTTTATCAGTGTAATCGGCATATCTTAAGTAAAACGAATGCGTACGCTGTTCAAGAATTGTAAATGTCGTTCATAGATGATTAAGGCAACCCGCTAATAATGAATAATAACAGAGTCACAATGGTATTGATCTGGGAGAAATACGTGTGATACTGCATTGAACATTTTTTATCGTTCATAAATGGATGACTTTAACTTCAATGACGCGATGAAACTGTCAACATGTGATGACGAATGTGATGACAAAGGTTTTAATATCAGCAACTTCCTAGTTATGATTGGGTGTGAAGAGAAGATATAGACAGAGTAAGATAGTGCCGAGATTCTATCATTGTACAAACAATTAAAGCTGTAAGAAGCACTTAAAACTTCAGATATAGAGAAAGGTAAAAAGAAATCACTGTTGTATACGAATGACAGACTTATAAATGAGATCGCCGACAAGATTAATACTAAACAGGTTAATTACCCAGCATCATACTAGAGCGTGTCTAAATAAGACATAAGCAATACGATTTTGACCAATAAACAGTTGTTAGACTAACACTTAATGAAAGACCCGTTCAAACATCAGAATAGAGGTGGATATAACGTACCGCGATGAACGTATCTGACAATCGTATTTTTTATAGAACCTAAATGGTAAACGCCTCAGGAAGATAAGACTTGCCCAACGAGATATAGAATACACCACAACTCGGCATTTAAGTAGATGCTAGTCATATCATTTGCGGACAGATTTAAACTCAACCGACTTGGAATGCAGTTGACATTCATGTCAAAGGCAATCTTATTTTTGAAGCACCTTATGTTATCCCTCCATCAGACAGAATTATAGCAACAAACTCCGCCTCTAGTATTGTGTGTCAATCCAGTGGTAATATAGATGTTTCTGGTTTGCTTGGTAATCTATCAGTATAAGACGGTGCAATCATATATACGGGATCAAGTGTTACTCAAATTCAGTTGTTTGATCAATAAATGTTTATGAGTACACCCTATTACGGTATTAATCAACAACCGTCTAGTTAATATTTCATCGTGTACGGATAAGCAAAAGGTGAGAACAACACTTAATTGATGTATCATATACCGTTTCCCGACGCTGATTTGGGTGTTGGTAGCCCGTTCGATCTTAAAATGTGGGGGTTTCCAGACCTATAAACGTGGTTTACGAACGATTAATTTAACGCCCCAGATAACCACTTTATTCAATAAAACGGTGACTCATTTCAATTGATTCATACTGCTAACTATATGTGCGAGATTACAATTACCTGGCAGTTAAGATATAGTTTTGACGGGGCGAATCCTGAATGTTATGTATGCTGTGGATTGTTTAATATTGATACGAATGAAATTGTGCCTCAATCTCTATAATGGTATACGCCAAACAGTAAGAAGCATAAATATTTGACACTCAAGACTCAATTTACGATGAGATGCGATTAAGGTACGTATCGATATTTCCCGTTCTTTTAGCAATAGGATGACGGTGGTTTCAATCAGTTCACGAATACATAGATAAACGGTTTGTGCAGGTCTAGTATTCAGTTTAAGTTCTATCAATTCGTACAGTATTGAGCGAGAGTGCTATTTTTTATTCGTTGCTCAAATGGAATAGTAATAACCCAGTAACAATACCTAAATGACCATCATATTGATACTACAGATCGTCAATTTACTTCTGACGGGTGTATAATAGATACTCGCCTCTATTCACAAGTTTAAACTAGATATGGTAGCAATCTAAATGGGATAATTACACGAAGTTAATACAAAACAGTCTCACTAACTCTAGAAAATAAAGAATACGCAGAAACAACTTCATACTCAATAGAGTCCAGTAATCAATACAAACTCAAACTCACCCCCGCAGAGTCATAATATCAGTGATGATGAGCCTATACAGAAAGCATGTGTCCCAGAGTTGACTGGACATAAAATCTGAATGAGTAGTGAAACGCTTATTTTTTATCGCAGTGTTAAATGCAAAAGACAAATTAGTTAGATAGTGCGTTGGATATATTACAGAATCACAAGTTAATGACCAACGCTGCAAGATATTTTAAAGTATCCACATCTGGTAAAATGCGGACGAACTTAGAAAACGCACTCAGATCAGACAATACAAAGATGAATAAACTCTTATCGTTGTTGTATAAAGGCGATCAGGTAAGGTCTAAAGAAGAATTAAGGAAGTTGTTGACGAGTTAAAATACACAAGACGTTAGTTAATAATAAGACCAACTAAAGGCCCCAAAGAAGATATCTAGGCGTGTGAAATCATCAGATGGCGACGACGCAGTCCTATAAGATTATGTCGAACATGAATTGTTAGATGATTACCGTATGTAGTCAAAAGTGCCTACTCTGAAAGTAATCAAACAACAGTTGAGTCAAGGTAAAATCACGAAAGACGAATACTTTAAAATGGCGTCAGACACATTGAGCAACGCATCTAAAGCAAATAAGACTGTACCTGCTCTAATATAGCAAATCACTTCAGAGATTATAAGCAAGAGACCGAAACAAGACAATTATAATGACGCTAACGTATTACAAGAAGAGTCTAAATCTGTAAAAGTGAATTCACAAAAGACTGAAACGAAGTTCTCTAAACCGCGATCAGAGTAAGACGGTATGTCAATAGAAAATAAACGAGTCGCAGCTGTATTACCTACGGATTTGACTTAATTATAGGACAGGATTGACGCATAATCGTATGTCGGTGGTCTTCTAAAACGTATATAAGCACAATACCCTACAGATTCTGACATCACGAGTAAACTATCATCAATGCATAAGAAAATGACTGGTAGAGACTTACAATTACTCGAACAGAATCAGGTCAGTGCATAACAAAGTGCCGACGATGAATAGAACGTTCATTAAAACGATAAATTAGACCCATTATATGAAGAACAGGCAATCAGTGCGTAAGATTTAGGTAGAGATGCTGTTTATAAATCATTAGTAGCGGATTACATAGCGAAATCAGATATGACATAACAGTAAGCACAACTTGCTAAATCAGTGTTATTTGATCCAGACAACGCTATAGATAACCTTCGCGAAGTTTCAGATTCAGATTCGGATTCAACACGTATAGTAGCACGTATTCCAGCAAATATAAGCAAGAAGATAGATAGCAGTCTATAGTCTAAGTATTCAAGACTCAAACTTGTCGATAAATCAGGTAAGACATATGGTATTGATCAAATATTGAACGCTATACCTAAAATCGTTGATTTCATTTCAAAGATAGAGGGTAATATAGATCCAACTCATACACGTCTATCTGATTATAAACGAACGACTGAAATATTCTAGACCGCGATTGTTAAACGAGAGACAAATCAATTCAAAGCAAAACAAGGACAAGCATTTATGACTAGAGCGTGTTGTTGATTCATACATTGCGAACTTTTTTTATCACACCGTTAAATGGTAAAGGCATTCGGTGCATTGACAACGACTGAGGCATTAATAGGCGGCTCATTGGGCGTTGAAGCATTGACAGGATAGATTGAATTAATCGCAGCTGAAGCAGCTATAATCGGTGCTGTAATGTTATATAAGCATTTCAAAAAGAAACGACAAGAGAAGGCAAATTAACCGTCACAAGACGATGCAGAAGAGCCAGAGCCCGCAGATATTAATGAAGAGGACGATGACGGGCAAGCAGAGTAACCGAATCAAAAAGACGATGATGAACCATAGCCAGATGATTTTGGCTGGGACGAGGTTATAAATAATGAAGCGAACGTATTATAACAACAATCTAATCAGCGTATTGCAAGTTTAGAACGATAGAACAACATATTAGAGCCACACATTGCTGTACGAGATGGTTAAACACCAGACGAAATGCTACTATATCCACCAGGTGTCAGGGAAGAAGTAGAGGCCTATATTAGACGAAGAGATGAAGAACGTAAACGACCAGACGACGATCCAGATCCGAATAATGGCGGTAATGGCGGAGGCGGTAATCCGTAACCGATCGATAATAACAATCGTAATCCATATAGAAACCTTATTGACTATCTACAATACATATAGACAAACATACGCAAATCAGAAGACAAAGAAGCTGAAAAAGAAACCGACGAAACGGAGAAGGAACGTGAGAAAAATGACGATGACAATCTACACTTAATACAAAAGGAGTTAGAAGCATAATTACTCGCTATCGGTCAATAATAACTCACAGCAGAATAGACTTATGTTGAATTAGAACGCATCGAATAACTTATAGATCAATAAATACCAGATTAAGTACTGGTCGATCCATATACGATTTATAGCACCGACATAGTACAGTTTTGATATATCACAGCACATTTTTTATGCGTTTCAAATGTATAATAGCACAATCCGCAAATCTGTTGATCCAAATCTTGTTCATATGCGTAAATCTATTGCGAAAGACCATATATTAGACATGCGAAATCCACTATCCGATGAAACATTCAGACAGAACTATATGAAATTGAAAGAGGAATACTAAGTACAAAGTCAATACAAATCGTATTTAACTCCAGCAACGCCAGTAAAACCGTGGCTTAATAAGTAGTGAATCATAAAAAAATACAAGTTGACAGTCATCTTTTTTTCAATACTCTGTCAAAGTGTTATTTGGCATCTCTAATCATTGGTTAATGCTTGTCGTCAAGTTTATTTATGAATCGCAGTAGTTTCTATTCACTCAACTTATCACTTGGTTAGTAATACACAATTCTATTAACACACCGTTTGCATTACTCACAATCTAATGCCGATTTCGTGCACAGTTCAGACAGCATTATTTATAGCCGTATTAAAAAGTTGTATTCATAAATAATTAAATAATGGTTGAATCAAATTACAGCTTCTATCAGGGTAGATTCATTTCACAGGGATACAATGACTTCAAATGTATTGTTATACAGTCAAATCATCAATTAACCAGGTGCGACATAAATATGATATGCGATATCGTTGAAAATGAATGCCAATCATCATTACTATATGCTTTCATACACGCACAGTTCATTATTCAACTTATAGATGAACAAACGCTACAAAATATATACATTTCACAGCCAATTAGATGTACTTGCGAAATACACTTAGAAGATGAAGATGAGGAGTTTGAAGACTGAATTAATTATGTTCAGTTGATTTTTTACGGCTACAAAATGGTTGAATCTTTATAGACACTTGCACAGGAGATGAACGTAACTATATACGGATCGGTAGATGAACCGTTAATCAAATGTACAGATATCATAGTCAAATTGCTTGGATATAGAGACTCGTCAAAAGCAAAATGGTTCGCTAAGATGAAAGATAATTAACTGTTTGTATGTACCCCCCAAAAAGTGGGGTACCCTGATTAGATGTGTTTCACGGAGGTCGGTGTATATAAAGCACTTATGAAAAGCAACAAACCCATTGCCGAGGAATTCTAAATGCGTGTATGTCAATTACTCAAAAAAATGAGACAAGACGCTATTCAAAACCATTAATCATAAATACAACAATTAGAACAACAGATTGAAGAGTTAAAGGATGACAATCGCATATGTTCAGTATACAGAATTACAGACAGGCGAACTGGTGAATTATTGTATATAGGTAAAGACAAATCACAATTATAGAACCGTTTCTAATAACATCTTACAGAACGCAGAAAAATAGTATCTAATTACCAGCTTATAGATATTAAACTCGCAACGATTGATGAACAAGACATTTAAGTGTGCATAACCAATCATATTCAAGCCGATGTAGATCACGCAGAACAAATCGCTATACAACAAGAAGAACCGACATACAATCAATCACAATCCAGCAGAACATATACGTGTCAGGGCTGTTCAAAGATATATAAATCGCGTCTACCATTCTAAAAACACGAGTCAAAGTGTAGTAGATTTGACTCTCGTTCTATTTGATTGTTTCAATCGGTCATATCTTATTTTTTAAGCCACTGAATTGACTTCATATTGTCTAGAGCATACTTTGCGTGTAAAATCGCATCGCATTCATCTGCCGATTTATTATCTAGATCTGGAAACATCTGTTTTGCCAGTTGTTTACCCACGTTTTTATTCTAATTGTACTTGTTCGATTCCTTATTCGTTGCTTATACATCTTTTGCTTGATCGTGTTTCAATTTCAACTTACTATGCTATACTGTATATTACAAATCGTCAGGTAATCCAGATACAAGAGCCATTTATACTTGAGTTGCCATAAATTAACCCATTTACAATTCAATTACAACGTATTAGATATCATATTTAGATAGTAAATCAGCATACAATCGTTTTACATTCATAGATACATAACCGTCAACTTGTGCTTATGACAATTTGCGATCTGGTCTAAGAGCAATTTATCGGCATTCAACAAGCTACCCAGCGAGAGATAATATACCGATCCCGAGCTTCTTAAATCCTGGATCTAAGCCGAGTATAACTGCAGACTTTTACTATTATTCAGTTGATTACATTTCAAACGGTAATAAAATATTCAAATCAATACCTGTAATTGCGACCTAACTGATGTAATTCAGAGTAATTTACCCGCTATTACAATGCGATTCTCTCCGATCGTCTCGGTTATTGAATAAATGAATCTAGAACTGCGTTTATTTCATCTTTCATCTATTGCGTGAATGGAAATCTGAGTACTCTGATATTTATCTATTCTTGAGTTATTCCTAATTGTAAATAAGGTTATTACTCGTCTTGAGATGTGTTTTCTGACTCACTTTCGGAGTCTTCAATCATATGAATTGATTCGTTTTGCTGATCTATCTATCTAAACCGTTGTACTAATGGATTCGGCTGTCTACACATTGGACAAATTGTGATATCTACAACCGCCTGAAAGCATTGTGCACAAATCCGATTGTGGGATTGTTGCTCACAAACTACAACGAATGACTCGCGCGTTTCAAAACAAATTAAACATTCGGTCATTTGAGAGTCATAAAAAAATCATTTATAGAGTCATTCATTCAGTCATTCATTCATTCCACTTTCATCTGGTTCACGTTCAGGTAAATGCTCGCCTGTTAATACATATATAAGATCTTCAAACTACTGTTCATTTCCTCTCGAGAATTGGTATATCAAGTTCATATTCACTTTTCTGAGTTATTGCGAATTGTATTGAAACTCATCTATTATATTGTTTATCACTTACATAAACCATTATGCTCCTTATAAAGTAGATACATTGATACAACGCAATATCGGTAAATGCCGCAACACAGATTACTGTCCAATCCGTTCACTCCGATCAATTAATTCAAATAATCGCATAAATCTGTCATCTACTTGACTTAAAGTATAATTAAACCCTACCTATCCTGTGTAATCGTCTCGTATCTAATTGTATGTACGTATAATTGCGAATGAAAACAATCCATACATATGTTCAGCGTCGCCCAAGTCCATAGATTCATCGCTTGATTCCTATTCTGATTCTGATTCTGACTCATCTACAGTAAACAGATCAGATTACTATCTACACTATGCACATGTATTTGATTTACACCGATCATAACACGAATCGCAATACATCGCAGTACAAACAGGACATTTTACTATCTCTTCAACTGATTCCATACATACTAGACACCGTAATAGATCGTTGTGTACCAAGTCGTGTCGCAATTCATACTCAACAATAGAATCTGGGATTTCAACTATAATGATTGGATCATCAAATTTGACAATAACGGAATTGTCCCAATCCCCGCAGTTGTGTTCAATCGGATCAATATCGTATAATACAAACGAGCAGTTAGATTTGTGTAGTAATGTGTCATCTAAGATTTCACGTTCTTATTACACCGACGCGTCACAATCTGTAGATATTTCAACCGATTCACGTTCAAATACATAATCGCACTTTTCATACACAGTCTCTGGCATATTCATCTCCAGAACATATTGTTGTTCAATCACTTCAGTTATTCTGACTCGGTTCTTTTTCGGTTATCTTTACTTACTCAGAATGGACTTAATAACACGCTGATCAACCTGCTCATTCACGATTTGTTTATGAACACGTTTATGCACAGTCAAACCAGATTTATTTTTACACACTTTGTCGCATTGATCGCAGTTGAATGAATTGACAATCACACTCGGCTGTTCAATCACGCTTTACTTATGGACACGTTTGTGTAAAGTCAAACCAGATTTATTTTTACACACTTTGTCGCATTGATCACAATTGAATGACATTGTTGAATGTGTTTTATGTAATCATTTGTTTAAATAGAAACATAAAAGCTGTGTAATATCGTGATATCGGCATTCTGCACTCATCACTCTGTTCGCCGGTTTAATCGTGGTTCGGCTGACG
>Ga0181364_1000230_pt1 | contig 10057 bp, 1 predicted proteins | sample Fa13NDMM110SN_FD_130108 | JGI IMG/M metagenome (GOLD analysis project Ga0181364, IMG submission 130108) | Freshwater viral communities from Lake Michigan, USA - Fa13.ND.MM110.S.N | ecosystem: Environmental > Aquatic > Freshwater > Lake | place: USA: Michigan | collected 2013-09-24
CACATTGAGTTGTTGATGTAAGTCCTGTTGTGTTAAGAGTAATCGGTTCTCCGCAACTAACACTAGATCCGTCTGTATTTAAAAATGAGGAATTACAAGAACAGCAGCATCCTATTGTTCCGGGTTGCGGACAGGTAAATGTTTCAATATCTCCATATTGAAAATTTCCGCCAGATTGAAAACATTCGACTAAAGTTTTTGATGTTTTATTTCCCAGAGAATCACAACATACTCCAGTAGATTTTAAATCCCCAGAATAGTCTATTGTGCTTTTTGTTCTTGTTCTAAATTGTATTGCCATATTAACTCTCGCAAAGTTCGTATTGTTTTATTAAATCTGGATCATAAAGAACAGGAACACATTCGTATTGTGTAGGATCCTCTGTATTATATATTTTAATATAAACTAGATTATCGTTTCCGGAGGAATTTGTAACAGGCGGCACACCATCTGGAGCAAAATTGAGTGGAGGGGGAGCACAAGATCCAATCATAGTCGATATACAAACTCCACCATTTTGATAATTTGCATTTTCACAATCAGCAACACATATAAATTCTGGTGGTTGCCATGCAGTATTTGGTACTAACCCTAATTTAGTAGTTTCGTATCTATTAGCCCATGTTCTTTCTTTCATCTTTGCTGCTACTGACAAAGTGTTGACTGTGCAGTTATTGCATGTTTCTGGTACATTTGTTATTCTATCGTAACTGTTGTCGCTATTAAAAAAAGGTTGATAATTTACTGTAGGACCGGTTAGAACAGGTCTGTATCTATTTGAGGCCCCTTCGCATGTTCCGGGAACTGAATCATTGCTCTCACAATTTGTTGTTGTAAGTTCGCCACTTAAATCATTTTTTAAATTTGCAGGAAAATTGAGTTCATATTTCATCAATCGATATCTACCAATACCCAATTTGCAAGTGTCGGTAGTGCCAACTCTAGAGACATCGTTGTCAATTGAAACATAATATGCAGTTATATCTGTTGTTATTACTGCCGCACCCGTAGTATCGATACTATGACAATTTGTGCTGTTAATTATATTAGCACCGACTGTATTATTAGTAACCGCGCCACTTAATGGTGTTGGTTGTCTATATCGAACTACAATTAATGATCTAGGTTGTCGTGTACTTCCTGCGGGACATGCTAAATTAAACTCTTGAGTAACTGTTTGGTTTACATAGTCATACCACTTTGTATAGACCAATTTATCGGTGGCATCCCAACATGAACATTTAAATATAAAAGGAATTCCTAATGCCAAATCTAAAGTTCTATCTCCCCCTGCACCAAAACTATAATCATCTGACATGAATTGTGTAAATCTATTAGAATATAACGCTCGATTTGTAAAGTTTGGAAAAATCGAACTATTCGATACATCAGCAAAAGTCAAATCAAATGGTCTGGCTACTTTGTTTGCGTTGCTACGGAATAATCTGTGATAATCCGAACTATCCCATCCACCTACAGAATCTACTATAATATCAACATTTTGACTAAGAAAATTTCCTCTTCTTAATACAAAATTAGAATAAGGCCATTTTGTTCCTGTATCGTCGTTTCCCGTAGGTTGTACTGGATTAATTTTCCATGATATTGCACTTGTTTTTGTACCTAAATAATCGTAATCATCTGTACCACCACTACTAAATTTGGTAAATAAAGCACTACTACTCGAACAAGATGTAGTAGAAGTTTTTGATGATCCAGCAATTTTATCATTGGGAATTATTAAATTATACGCTTGCAAGTTTGCTACTGGTCTTGCATAGTTTTTAAGAGCACATACATCTACGGCGGTTGATATTAATGTAGTAAAATCACCACTAGTAGATTTACCTCCATCATTGTCAGTAGCAGTATACTTAATAGTGTAAAGACCGTCTGCATTGAATGTTATGCCAACCGTAGGTGTATTATTTGGCGATATAGTACTAGTTGACGGAGTTGTTGACCAAAGATAGTTTGTTATTGATCCGTCCGAATCAGTTGCAGAACCGCCAGTAATTGTATAGGTTAATTTGGTTCCAGAAGAACCAGTTGTTGAACCAGAGATTGCTGGTGTACTTGGTAAGGCATTTCTTCTTAAAGTAGGATTTGGTGATGTTGATGCGGTTGCCGAAGTTGACGGATTTGTTGCAGTTGCGGATATTGTATATAATGTTCCTGCTGTTAAATTTGATATTATACCAGTAGAAAATATTAATGTATTATCTGTAATATTTGAATATGTTGTATTTGCTATTGTTGGACCAAAAGGAGAAATACTAAATGTCAAATTACAAGGACCAGAAGTTGAAGCATTTGTTATTTGAGCATCAAATCCACTATAACTCGTTGTTACATTTGTAACAACAACCGAAGCGGTTGACGTAAAAGCAACAGTTGGAGTTATTGCCGCATTTAAAGTAACAGTTACATCTTGTTGAACAAAAGTTCCTTCATTATCTGTTGCTTTTAATCTAAAAACATAAATTCCAGCAGATTGAAATCCTCGAATATTTGTCTGCACAGTAAATCGAGAAAGAATAGTTGGTGTCGATGGACCACTTATTTGAGTCCATTCTGTTGTAACAGTACCACCATCTGGATCAATTGCTGATGCTCCTGTTCCAATTTGGATATTTTGATTTGTTCCTGTCCAAGTTGCTGCTGCTGGATTTGCTAAATTAATAATTTGTGGGGCACTACTATTAACCACAACATCTGTTGTTGTTGATGTAATATTTGTGCCATCAGAAACATCTACTTTGAACCTATATGTTCTACTTGATGGGGTGGTGGAGGAAGAAGAAGGAACAGTCATTCCAGAAACTGTTGCTGTGTTTGCACTAGTACCAGAACCGGCTACTATTGTTGCTAGTGGAGAAGCAGGCAAAGTTTGTGTAAAATTATATGTTAATAATTGTGAATTTGGATCGGTTGCACTTACGGTCAGGAAAGTGGATGCTGTATCTGAAGATGTAGTTACTGGAGTCGTTCCTGTAAAACTACTAATACTTGGCGCGGGATTTGCGTTTACTGTTATTTGTCTTGTAACAGCAGTAGATTGTCTTCCGTTATTGTCGGTTACTATTAATTGTACTGTATAACTTCCTGCAAGATCTACGGTCAATGTTGGATTAGAAACACCAGTACTACTCAATGATGCATTACTTCCGTTTGGTTTTGCTGTTATTGACCAAGCGTATGTAGAGATAAATCCATCGGAATCGGATGCAGAAGAAGCCAATGAAACTGTGTTTACGGGTAAAGTTATGAAGGTTCCGTCAATTGCAGGTGAAGTAATTGTTGCGGTTGGTGCTGCATTTCTTTTTATGGTATAAGATCTTGCGGTTCCAGATGAATTTGGATCCCTTACTACTAAATTAAATCCATATGTTCCACCTATTTGCGGATCTGTAAAAAATATATCAGTTTTTCCATCACTTGATGATGGAGTTATTATGTTTGGAGTTCCTGCCCCTGTGGGTTTTGTTACAGTACTTGCACTCCAAGTAAAGGTGAAAGGCCCTGAGGGGTCGTTTGTATCGTTTGCTGTTATATTAAATAAACTTGTATTAAATGATGTTAACTCAAAATTTTGAACTAATGTTCTAGTCGTTTCTGCTATAGTTGGAGAAGAGTTTATAAATGCTAAGTTTTTTTGTGAAGATATTACAGTCTGACCTTCATCATCTGTTATTCTAAAAGAAAAAGTATATCCACTACCTATTCCACTAGGAATTAATCTTGGTGCTAAAGTACAAGTTGAACTATATGTTGTTCCTGCGCCGCTTGTAGATGATATAGTTGGATTTGTAAATGATATATTTCCAGTATAAGTAGAAGGGAATGCATCACATGTAAATGTAGGTAAAGTTAATGAACCTCCATCTGGATCATTTGCAAAACCAGTAATACCAAAACTATAAGGATTATTAAAATTTACATTATTAATTACAGTTGAAGGTAAAAATACTTGCGCCGTTGGGGCTTGATTATTTACTACAACATTTACTGAATTGGAAGTTACATTTTGATATTCATCGGATGCCTTTGCAACAAAAGAATATGTTCTTGGAGTCCCATTTGTATTTGGTATTAATCCAGATATTGTTCTTGTCCATGTTGTTGGGCCATTCAAGACTGGTGTTACTGTATATTCACTATAACCATTGGTTTCCTCAATATTCAAAGAAGTAACATCGGAAGATGTTGTTGCAGTTAATGTAACACTATTAGTGGGTAGAGTTATATTGCTTGTAGAAGTAACAAGATTTACTGTAGGAGGAGCATCGGATATTAATTGAATTTGAACTGTGTCTTCCGAAGAAGTATTTCCATTATTATCAGTTATTGTTAAACCAAATACATACACTCCAAAAGTAGAAATATTGACTACTGTATTTTGAGAAATCGGAGGAACTAAAGATGCAGCATTTCCGGGATTTGTAATTATTCTCCAAGAATATGCAGAAATAGAACCACCAGATTGATCTGTTCCTGAACCAGTTAAATTAAATTGTTTTGGCCAAGAAGTATTTGCTGCATATGTGTATGATTGATCGTTTCCTGCATTTGCAATTGGATTTGGATCAGTCACATTTAATGTTAATGTACTGGTTGATGTTGAACCAGAGGTATCTGTTACTGAAACGGTAGCAACATGTGATCCTCCTTTATTCAATCCAGAAAGAATAGTTGTTCCGCTTGTAGAATTGTTTGGTGTAAATGTATATGTTGTACTCGGCCCGCTCAAACTCCAATTATATGTAAATGTGGATTGATCTGGATCAGTCGCAACTGCTGTTATTGATTGTGATGTTATTGGTAATGTTAATGATGTTGGATTATCTGGGGATGTTATTTGAACTGTTGGACCAGTATTGACAACAAAAAATTTATATGTGCTATCAGTGAATGCGCCACATATATCAGTTGCTCCGACTTTAAAAGAAAATCCATCTGTTACACTTACAAAATCAGCAGCAGTTTTAGTTGGAACTTTATTTAAGAAAATACTAAAAGTATTATTTGCTGAATTGAAAGAATTAACACCACGGGTAAAATATCCCGCCGGTATTATAGATGCAGGAACAAATTCAATATTTGATATGCCATTAGAATCTGCTGCTGTAAAAATAAACGGTCCTATAGTTTCGGGAAGTGGATTTGAAAAATTTATAGAAGTCGGATTTGTTATTACTGGTGGATTATTAATTTCTTGTGTTACACTGATTAAAACATCTTTTGTTACACTTTGCGAAATAGTAGAATCTGAAGTGTTTGCAGAACCCTGTTCAGTCACTGATACTTTAAATACATAAGTACCAGCACCAGTAATTTTAAAAATTGAAGTTATTGTATTATTTTGTGTAGTAGTAGAGACAAATTGAGCATTTGTTCCTGCTGTTGATTGGATAGCATCAAATTGTATTTGTGTGATTAATTGATTTACTGGCGTTAAATCGTCAGTTATATTTGCTACAATTGCAATATTTTTTCCAGTAATTAGTTCAGAACAACTAGCAGATATGGAAGTTTGTGTCTGGGTAGTGTCAATTACTGGTAATTCATTTCTAACAATTTGAAAAGTTTTATTTAAAACTGTGCTTTGTTGTCCTTCGTTGTCTATTGAATAATGGGAAAGATTAAATGTTCCTGTTCTTGCAAATGTCAAAGTAGGAGTAGAAGAATTAGCATTTGTAATAACAACACCACCAGCAGGAGAACATGTTGTAGTATACGAAACAATAGATCCGCCATCTGGGTCTGTTGCACTTAAAATACAATTTAGTATAAAATTAGATCTTAAATTTCTTGATCCCGGATCAACGGTAAATCGATATATTGGTGCGTCAATTGTAGGAGAATAGGTTGCAGATATTGTTGGTATTTGTGATACAACAGTTATTTTTGTACTCTTTGTTGTTTCGTTACCAAGAGAATCTTTGACATATAATGTTGCATAGTATATTTTATCTGTCAATCCACCCGGTCTACCATCACTCACATTATATGATGAAGTAGATGATACTAATGTACCATATGGAAGCTGTGCATCTATAATACCATCTACTGTATCTTTAGTAAGAACCCATTTAAATTCAAGTGCATCATTTTCTGGATCCGATATTCCACTTGCAAAAACTGTAAAACTTGTATCTGGATTTACATTAAAATCTGAACTTATTGTTGTGATTATTGGCGCACCACTACGATTTATTATAATCGAAATGGTTGCCTGCGCTGTTGCTCCAGATGGATCCGTGACCGTGCATCTAAATTGATATGTACCTGTGTTTCTCAGATTTACTGTTATAGATGAAGCAGTTGGATCGGTTATTGAGTTTACTGTGCCCGAAATAACAGACCAATTATATGTTAAAGTTTCATCATCGATTGCGGTTATACTGAGAGTTCTTGTAATATTTACTGCTTCTGTTGCATTTAAAGTAATTGTTTCATCTGGTGTTTGTGATGTAATTACTGGATTATTATTTGTTACTATGAATGATACTTCTTTTGTAACTGTATTGAATGCATCAAAAGGATCTTGCTGTAAAGTAAATCTTATTTTATAAGTACCAACCATAGTAGATGGTATTATTTTTTGAATATTTGCAACACCAGATAGTGGTGGAAGATCTTCATATTCCGTAGAGGTTATAGAAGAATCAGGATAAATCGTATCCCACTTATATTTTAAATTTCCTTGATTTGCATCTATTTGTGCCTTTGCTGTAAATGAAGTTCCAACATTTCCAGATGCGGGTGTTACTGTTAATGTGAATGTTGGTAATAAATCTCTTGTAAAGGCAAGAACAGTATTTCTTGTTGAAGTCTGGCCTTCATCATCAGTTACTGTGCATTTTACTGTAATAAAGAAAGAATTTACTTCATCTGAGGGAGCATCTACAGAAAGTTTAACAGAAGATTCTGTAATTGGTGTTATGGTTGTTTGAGAGTTTCCTGTATTTGTTAATACTTCAAATTGATATGTTACATCTCCACCATCTGGATCGTATGCTTGGGCGGCAATTGTTCTTTCAATTGTGGTTGGTAGAGATTGTAGCGTTATTACATCTGGGAATTCTGTTAAGGATTCAATAACCGGATTTTGTGTTTGTATGTTCAAAGATACTGATTTTGTTGTTACATTATTTCCAGTATCTTTGAGTGACACTATTATTTCATAACTTGTAGTTTCTGTACCAAATTGTTGCAATGCTTGTGTTGTATATGATGTAAGTAGTAAATTTGGTAAAGAAACAAATTCAGTTCTATAAACTTCTGTAGTAGATGGTTGTAATCTATTTACTATGACTCTATATGTAAGTGCATTATTTTCTGGATCAGATGCATTTAGAATATTAATCGTTGCAGTTTGATTGGGTAATACCGTTGGAGTAGTCAATACCAAATCAAAATCTGGTGGAAGGTTTACTGGCGGTGTGTCTATGCCACCTACACATCTGCAATTTACATTCTCGCATCGCTCTTCTTCACCCATAAAAATGCCATCATATTCGGCACTTTTGCATTCTGCTGGAGTCAAATCATCAAAGCAAAGAAGATCTTTAGCAGCACATGCACAGCAAGCACCTCTTCCTATATTCTTCTCGCAGCAATTTGTAGTAGAACAATCTCCGCCTGTAAATGATCTACCTCCCAAAATCAACTCACATTGTATTCTGGAAAGTTGATCGCCTATACATTTTCCATCTTTACAGCATGACAATTTTTCAGTTTCACATGGGTCAAAGCACAAACGACCTTCTGTTATAACACTTTCATAATTTTTTCCACTAGAATTGTTTGGATAGGTTCCACAAGCAATGCCAGAATAGAAATTTCCACCAAAGAAAGAACATTCTTCTACACTTACATTTTCTATGCATTGTCCGTTTGAACAACAAAGACCCAATTCAGTACCACATGATTCTACACAAGAAACAAGAGGAGAGAATCTACCACCCAATAAATCACATTGATCTTTTGTAGAATAATCTAAACAATTTAATGTATTTTCTGGATATTTGGTATAGCAGCAAGAACCAGTTGAAAGTGCAGGAACGCAAGATTCTATATTGGCAAAGGTATCCCTATTTGTATAGGTTAAATCTATTCCTCTTTGAGAAACTACTGCATACCAGTTGTTTCCTGCGTCAAAAGAAAATAGATTGACTATGCTTTTACCACAAGTAAAGTAGTTTTCGTTCTCTTCAAAATAAACATTTTCTGGGAACTTCCAGATATCATCAGAAGTAAATAGAACGGTTGCGGTTATAATTTCATTTTGTTTGAATGATCCAGTAAATCCGGCAATGCCAATTGGTGTTTGTAGAATGTAAAATCCACCATTCTCCAGATCAACATAAATTCCACCAGTTGTTCCTGTTGCAAAATTTTCTAGTTCTCCCTTGACACCAACATATTGATTCTTTTTAATCGGGCCTACTCTTTTTGTATAAGCAGAATCGTTTAAAAAGAATTGGTTCTGGAAGTTCATATTTCCAGTACCGTCTAGTTTGACCCGCGTACTTGATGCCAGATTAGATCCCTTTAGATACATTAAAGTATCTGCGGACAATCCGAGCGAGTACAAATTTCCCACCGTAGATGTGTAAGTCGTATTAATTAATAAATTGTTATCGGTTGTAGTGACAACAAGAGAACCAACACCACTGATACCTTTGATATTTAATTGTCCTTCAGAAGAAGAACCAAGTATCTGTATTCCAGATCCGATTGATTCGGGTTCTAATGTATTTTGATATTGTGTATCTCCACGAAAATCACCAGTAATACCAATAATAGATCCATCTGAAAGATTTATTGCAATATTATTTTGTTTATCGTCATTTGTAAGTTTACAGGACATTCTGTAAATCTTGATAGACATATTTTGAACAGAGGGATCTGTGCTTTCAGTAATTACATTTGTTTCTTCATTTGTGTGAAAATGTCTAATCTCTGTACCAGCAAAAACTGGTTGCGGTCCATATGGTGCAGCATATGGTCCTCCGACCGGATGTGTATGAACTAAATATGGTACTGACCTACCAGAACCAGAATCTATTCCACCTACTGGATGTTCTACTCCAACATTGAAAATTAAATCAGTAGAACTAACGTCGCCTATAAATTCTTCATTTATGTAAAATTCTGCTCTTGTTCCATTAAATACAATTACTTTTAAAGTGTTAATATCGTAAATTGAAAAATTTGTTTCTTTTTTCCATAATTCTCTATCATATCTTATCGATGGGTTTGCATTTGCAAGAAAAACGTCCTCTAATACTATACAAGCTTTCCATTTTCCTGTACTAGAGGGCCTAAAACCAATTAAACATTCTACACTTGTTTTTCCAATTCGTGGACTTGTTCCTATATAACCTTCAGGATTTGCATTTACATTTGCAGCAGTCGCGTGTGCTCTATAAAAACCAAATATGCATTGATTTCTTGACCATTGCTGTATGTCAAATGTTACAACTTGTATTTGACCAGTCAATTCTGCTTTTTCTATATTATTTAAATAAATTATAGTTGGTGCAACAGTTGGATCAGCGTTTTGAAACGGTACTTCATTTCTATACCCACCTCGATTATTAAAAATCTTTCTTGTTGTTACCTGAATGTATTCGTTGGTTTCAACAACAATTGGGGTAGAATTTGTGGTCGCTCCGGTAGATGTAAAAGTTGTTCCTCTTGTTATTAAAAAACTTTCAACTGTGGTATTGGAATTTATTGATAAAACATACGCACCCATCGCACCAGTATTTCCGGTTATACCAATATCTCCGGTTGCACCAGTAGCACCCATTGGCCCCGTAGAACCAGTGGGGCCATCCGGGCCTAGCATCTTGATCGTGGAAATTGAGCTACTATACATGGTATAAAGTATCTATATCAGCAAAGTTCATATGATGACATATCTGTTTCTGTAACTATAGGAACACAATCATAAGTTTCATCGATATTATATATTTTTACAAATGTTATTGGTGTATTAATTGTAGTAAATGGTGAAGATGTTGTTGGTGGTACTGGGGAACCAAA
>Ga0181364_1000231_pt1 | contig 10032 bp, 15 predicted proteins | sample Fa13NDMM110SN_FD_130108 | JGI IMG/M metagenome (GOLD analysis project Ga0181364, IMG submission 130108) | Freshwater viral communities from Lake Michigan, USA - Fa13.ND.MM110.S.N | ecosystem: Environmental > Aquatic > Freshwater > Lake | place: USA: Michigan | collected 2013-09-24
GGGCAGTGATCCTGTTGCCATTGTGCTGCTTTTTCCCATGGGGTCATCGGAACACGCTGCAGTTGATTGGCGTGAAATCTTCAAGGGCTCCGGCAGCGTCTGCGCTGGTTAAGTAAAATGCGTGCTGCGTTTGCGCTGGGTCGTTGTAGACAAATCCGGTTCGCATCCGTCCGCCAAGCGTGACTGCGTAGCTTGCGTCAGGCATGGCTGCGGTAAAGTTGACGGCATAGTAGCCTGCCGTAAGGTAAGCGACATGTGCCACGTTGCCGCTGGACAGAATGTTCCGGCGCGGCAGGCTTACGTTTCCAGACGCGGTTCCAGTTCCTGAGTGCGTCACTAAAAATTGCGTTGTGGTGGGAGCTGACGACACGACAAACGTGCCGTCCACAACGCCGCCAGAGGTGAAGTCTAGTCGGACAACGTGGCCAGCCAGCAGTCCGTGCGGAGTCGTTGTGTCAACTGTGACGATGTTGACGGCGCGAGCGTAGGTTCCGCCAATTGCAGGGGAAACCGCAGCCAATCCATCAAAGCTAACCCACGCCCGAGCACCATAGATCGGCGCCGAGCCGGTCTGCGCGCCGTCGAGCTTGGCCGCAGTGACCTGAGCGGCGGCGATGCTGGCCGTGGTCACGCTGCTGACTGGCAAGGTGACCGTCTTGCCGGTTAGGTCCAGCGTGCTGGCTAGCTTGCCGGCGGTGATCCCAGCGCTGGCTGAAAGGTCGGCGTCCACGATATTGCTGATTGCCACAACAGGGGTCTGCGCGGCGTTGAGCGTGCCGGGCGTGACGGTGTCGCCGGTGACAAATCCGGTCGGTGCGTTGTGTCCTTTGGTGACGGTGATTGTTGCCATAATGTTTTAAGCTGCGTGACGTGTTTCGGTTTGCGGGAGGCTGGGGATGGCGGCCTCGATGGAGATGTTGCGGATCTCTGGCCGGTTGGCGTTGGTTAGGATTTCCAGCTCGCAGTAGTGAGCCTTGCGCCGGATGGGCAGCTTCAAGCTGAAGTCGTTGCCGGACCCTGTGGTGTTTTCTAGGCCGGGCACCAAGAGTTCGGTCTTGTCTGGGTTGCGCAGGTTGGCGGTGACAGTGATCGATCCGGTATTGGGCAGCACGGCGTCAGCCAGAGCGCGGGTGAAGCGCTTGCTGCTCATCGTGCCCATACCGTAGCGGCGCGTGAGGATCTTGCCGGGCACTGCGATTGTGAGGTTGACCTCGGCGTCCGCGGACTCGTCGCCCGCCTCAACCTCGTCCATGAGCATCAGCTTGCCGGCTTGGCTGCTGATCATCACGCGGCGGCGGTCGTCGATGTCGGCAACGAGGAAATCGTTGACGCCAACGCCATAAATGTCGCGAGTTTCCCACGCCTCGTTGAGCTGGTTATAAATGAAGACGCCGTTGTTGCTGTCAACCGCCGTGGCCAGCGGAACGGCGAGGAAGTAGCGGTTGTCGAAATACAGTGCTGTGGCGTACTCAACGAGGTCAGCCCGCAGCCCCTGCAGCTGGTCGGCGATGGGGTCAGACAATGGCTTGGTCTCGCCGCGGAGCTTGAGGTCCAGCTTGGTGTCGAGGCGGTAGACGCCGGAGTCGCTGAGGAAATAGATGAACTGTCCGGCCGTGCAGATCGTGCGGCGGGCCGCGCAGCCGATCTCGTCGGTCAGCAGGTCAAGGCGGGTGACTGCGGTGTTGATCGCAACATCGCTGCCGTCCACCGCCGAGGTCTGGCTGATTGTGGCAATCCATATGCTTTTTCTACAGAATACCAAGACCGCGTTGTCCACCCAGGGATGCACGGCCACGATCTTGTCGTTGCCGCCCACGCCCACGCGGAAGGACTGCCAGAATAAGTCAAAAACATCTGGGTCAAGCACATCGCTTAGCATGACGTTCTGCTTGCCGTCTGGGATGACCAGGCGGTTGCCGATGTAGTTGCCCCAAGGCGCCGAGCGGAGGCGGCGGAAGGTCACGCCAACGTCTGGAACGCCAGCGGTTGAGCGGACGAAGGTGGTTGAGGGGTCGCCGGTCCAGTAAAGCGGAGCCTTCACTCGGCGGACCTTGAGGTTGGCCGAGGCGTCTGAGGGTGTGCCGGTTGGGACGGCGATGGTGAAGTCGTTGGCGTTGAGGCTGGCGGCCTCCACTTGAAACTCATGCCCATCAAAGGCCGCGCTGCTGCTGCCCTCAATGCGGACGCGGGCGCCAGCGGGGTAGCCGTGGTCGGTCACATAGACTGTGGCGACCGTTCCGGCGACTGAGATGCCGCTCGCTGTGGTGTACTTTTGCTCCCAACCGGCCTGCGAGGCGTCGGCCTCCCGAAAGAGGTACATGCGGTCAAACGCCTGCACCATCGACACGGTGTCTGACGGCTGCACGCTTTCACCGGAGGGGTAGGTGATCGAAGAGGGGAGGCGAGCGATGACCAGCTCCTCGCCGCTGCCGAGGTCAAGGTTGTCTGTGCCGTCAACGGCCAAGACTCCGCTGGCCCAGGCGGCCGAGAACTGCAGGCTGCCGTCTGTTAGGTAAACGTAGGCGCGGTCAGCGGCGGCCAGCAGGGTGACCTCCATGCTGTTGGCCTCGTCGGGCGAGCGCATGACAGACGCGGCGAAGATGCCGCCGTCGTAGCTGTTGCGGACGACAGGGCCGGGATCGGTCAAGACGAAGGGCACAGTCAGCGGTACCTCGCCCGGCGAAATGTCGTCGGCCAGCCGCTTGAGACCGCGCCGCGTCACGGCAACGCCGCGGTCCAGACGCATATTCTCGCTTAGCTGGAGCATGCCGGCGGGCAAGGTGACAGGGTTCATCCGGCTCGAGTAGCCGATGAATCCCATGTCGCCGTCGCGCTGGACTGGACTTTCTAGGGACATTAAGTGGCGATGAGGCCGAGGGTGCGCAGCTTGACTAGCAGGGCGTTGAGTTGGGTGATGACGCTGGCGGCGTCTGTTGCGTTGGCCACGGCGGTGGGCTGAATGACCGGCGTGGCGTTGTAGAAGCCGAGCTTTTGCGCGGTCGCCGTGCCGACCTTGGTGCCGGTCGTGGTGCCGAGCACAAGGTTCACGCCGTCAAACACGGTCTTGTTGCCTGACAGGTTGAGGGCAGCCGATACCAAGTTGCTGACCGAAATCTTCTTGGTCACGCCGCCATTGGAAATGACAAGGAGGTCGGCGGCTTCCGGTGTTGCGGCAAGTTCGTCGGTGATCTGTGAAATTGTTTTGGCCATATAATTAGTTCAATGCTTCTTCCAGTTTGCTGCGAAAACGTATTGCGTCACCGGGGGAAATGTCCGTCTTCCTGCTCGGTGAAACCTGCTGGTGAGTGACAACCATCGACATCGGGATGCCCCACTTGCGCAGGCGCGGGGCCAGCCATTCGATGGCGCTGGCCATAGCATCGTCGCCCAGCGGGTAGTCATAGGTGTTGCCCTCCCAAGCGAGCCCAAGGCTCCAAGAGTTAAGGTCGCCGCGCCCCATCCAGTTGCTCTTGCCGGCGTGCCAGGCGCGCTCGCTGTCGTTGCAGAACACGGTGCGGCGGCCATCGCGGGCGATGAGAACGTGATAACTCACCTTACTTGCCGGATTGCTGAGCCACTCGCAGCCGCCCCGGTAGCTGCCGTCGCTGTGGTGCAGAACCACCGCTTCCGGGATGATCACCTTGTTGCCCTTGTTCGGCGTGAAGACCTTCCGCTCGTCGAAACTCATCAACGGCCGCTCGACGGTGAAGCTCGTTGTGGCAACGGAGTGCAAATTCGGCGAGGCCAGCGCTTGGGAAGCGTCGGACTTTTTGCCAAATAGTCTCAGTAGCCAGTTCCACATTGCTTACTTTGCGAGTCCCTTGGTGCTTGGAGTCACGGTCACGGTGGCTTGCTGCTTGAGGAAGTCGTAGCCGACCGTCACGCAGCCGGGGAGTAGCAGGTAGGCTCCGAACACAACAATGGCCACGCACCACTTAATCATCGGGCGTCTTTAGCGGTGATCAATCCCCAGCCCGCGAGGAGCGAAGCAGTGATCAAGCCCAGGTCGGGCAACGAGCCGGTGGTGAGAAATTCGCGGCCCGCAGACGAAAGGCTGGCGATTATGGTAAGTGCTCCAAGGAGCGTTGTTTTCCAGTTGTTCATAGGTTTATTTCTTTCGGTAGTCTCTCCAAACGGAGAGCAAAGTGATCACGCCAATCGCCAACCCCAGCACCAGCCCGCTGATCCGCAGATAAAGCTCAAACTGCGACAAAAACGACACCGCCACGCTGCCCCCGGTGGCGAGTGTGCCGAGGACGCCGCGCTCCACGGTGGTCAGATGTTGCTCTAGCACGCTCACGGCATTGCGTCTAATTGCGCCCATGCGGCGAGCAGGCCATCCCGCAGTTCAACGGGCAGGGCTTCGCTTGAGTAAACTACGCTGCGTGATCCGGCGGCAGCGTGGGCGGTTACGGCTGCGGACAGCTTTGCGCGGGTTGCGGTGGCGACCTGTGACTCTACTCCTTCGGCGTCCACTTGTGTCTCGTGGTCAGAGTGTGTGCCGTCTGGCTCAAGGAACACTTGGCCGACACTTTCGCCTTCGACGAGTTGCGACTGGAGCCATGCCAGAAGGGTTTGCGCGGTTGTGGCAAGATCTCCGTCCAAAGGAATGGCGGTGGTGGTGGCGTAGGCTCCCGACTGCGAGTAGCGGGTTAGCTGGTTGTTGGAGAGGAGAAGTTTCATAATCATTCGACAACGACTTGGACGGCTTGCATATAAAGGTTGTTGGTAAAGGTGCTGATGTTTGTCGCCCGATTAAACCCAAACGAGGCAATGATCATTGTGGCGTTGTTCGGTATCGTGCCGACGTTGCTGGTGAAAATTAAATACTGGTTGGTTGAAGTGGCGACGGGGAAAACGTCAGTGCTGACGTTGGTGAAGACGCCAATCACTCCATGCGCTTGACCTCCGCTTGTAATCGGGAAATTTGGGTCACTGCCGCCTGCGGTGTTGGTAAGATATGTAATCCGTCCAACCCCCTGCACGTTCCCTCCGTTGGTCGAATCAACGCGGCAGTAGGCTAACACTCTGACGGTTTTTCCTGCGTATTTTGATGGGTCAAGAAATGCTTCACTAAAAAATTGGACTTGTCCGTTGGTAAATAAAACACATGGAGCTGTTTTGAATACGGCAACTGGAATATTAGTCGTGTTGTAGGCACTCATGCGCCATGCGTGCCAAAATTCTCCCAAGTAGCGATTATCCGACAATCCCCGCGTCATCAAACTTGACGCGCTCGCGGCATTGGTCGCGTTCGGCATGAGGTTGTCCGAGCCGTTGAGGGTGGCGTTGCCGTTTGCGGTGACGTTGCTAAAAGTGACGCTGTTTGTCGCGCCGAGGCCGAGGTTTTCGCGGGTGGTCGAGGCGTCACTACTATTCGTGAAAATAATTGCCTTATGTGCGATAATATTAACATCGCCATAAAGCCCAAGATCCCCGGCATCGTTGCGAATAAAAACACTGGCGTGACCCTCACCACCATCAAGCGTAAGAGTCCCGTCATTTGTAATGGTTATACTTCCGAAGGTCACACCGTTGGTCGGTCCAAGCCCGATGGAGCCAGCCGTGACCGGATTGTTGATCTGGCCGTGCGCGGTGACGCCGGCCAGCAGGAGGATAAAGAGCAGGCGCTTCATTTAGATTCCCTCTTTGGCTACAAACTTTTTGGTCGTTGAGCTGCAGCGAACGAAAACCTCTTGCGAAGGAACCCACGCAGCATTGAAGGTTACGGACCCGCTGGGCTGAACTTGGATGCCGCTTTCTTCCGAGACTTGGCCGCCAAAATCGATGCGCATAAGGGTGTCCGAAATGTTTTGGAACACTAGGTATGTCCTGCTTGCGTTGGCGGGCATGACGGACTGCAAGCCGGTGGCCGCGGTTGAAATAGTTGCGGTGCTGTAGTTTAAGACTTGGCCGGTTGATGGTTTGGTTTTTACGTTAGGGAATCCCATAATGTCTGTAGTTGAGGGTTAGTAAGGTGAAGTCTGCGCGGTCCACCTGCGGACCTGCTTTTGCTGGTAGGTGAATTTCTCGGTCTCCTTGACGAGACTTAGCTCGGCGCGGCCATACATCACCTGTGCTTTGTCTAGCTGGCCGTCTTCGGTCAGGAGGTCGCCGGTGAGCGAGAACTTGAGGTAGTCAGCAAGGATCTGCGGCACTGTCTGAGCGAGGGCCGTGGCGAGAACTGTCGATATGACCGTAGGGGGCAGGCGGAAGCGGACGTAGATGGTGTCAGGGCAGTCGTTTGGCAGGCGGATCTTGTCCAAGTCTAAGCTGAAGTTGATTTCTCTTGGCGCTGCGTGTGTGTGCGGATTGTCTTGGTAGACCGAAAACACGTCGCCGATCACCGTAGGTGTCGGGCTGCCGGCTTGCTCAAGATCAAGATAGATGTCCTCGTCCACGCCGGTCTGCACCGTGCGTTCTTCAGTGCGGCACAAATCGGGCCAGTCAAAAAACTCCCAGGCATCGCGGAGGTGGCTGGCGAGGTTGTCCACCATGATGGTCTTGGTGGTCGTAGGCAAATTCTCAACACTGCTCCCATCCAACCCAGCGCGGCTGGCGGCGTTGGCGATGACGTCGGAGACTTCGACGGTCCTCATGCCGCCTCCTTAATCACGATGATCTGCGCGGCCTTGCCGGCGAAGGTGTAGTCGCTGTCGCGGCTGACATTGCCAGCGGCCGAGCGGACGTAGACGCCGGCTGCGTGGCGGCTGTAAAGCGGGATGCCGGAGCCAGCCAAGACACGCCAGGCCGAGCCCAACGGCGCCGAGCCGTCGAGCGGAAGGTCAGCATAGGTGCCAACCTCGCGGGCCAGCGGCGCGGCGGCCGAGGGTGCGCTAGGAGCAAAGCCTCCGGTGAGTGCGTTGTAGGTCATTAGCTGCGGGTTACGGTGGCCAGCGGCGTGTTGTCCACGGTTGGGGGCTGCGTGGTGTAGGTGAAGGTCACGGTGGCAACTATGGTTCCGGTGCTTCCGCCCTCGCGGTAGGTCACAGTCGCGGCATTGTTCGTTGAGCCGTGGTAGGTGAACGCAATGTAATCATGCTGCGGGATGTTTAACCCGGCGACGTTGCGGACGGCTACGTTAGGGGAGAATGCCATAGATTACGCCGCCGCTGCCTGCGGGCCTCCAAGTTGTTGCTCTTGCGCCATCTTTTGCAGCGCGGGCTGGGCGCCGGTGCGGCCAATGACGGCGTTTTGCTGCTGCTGGAGCTGGAATTGAAAACCTTGGGCGCGGGCGTCGATCATTTTGCGGAAGATTTCATCCTGCTGATACCTTTGCTGCACCGCTGGGTTGCTCTGGATGATCGTCTGCAAGGTCTGCAAGCGGACCTGTGCGTTCTGTCCTCCTTCTTTGATCGGGGGCTCAGTGCCGGCGGCGATCTTGGCGAATGCGCTTTGCTCGTCTTCCTGCTCGGCTGCGGTGGCGGCGCCGATGTCTTGGACCAGCATGCTCGCCATGTTCGGGTCGATGGCTTGGAACATGTATTTTATGAGGCCAACGCGGTCGATGACGCCAAAGCTGTCCATGGGGACGAGGATCTTGGCCAAGTAATCCAGCTTTGCGCCAAGTGCCTCGGCGTCGAGCATGCGGGCATCGAATTCTGCCGTGATATCAAAGCGGCCGCGGATGTCCTGCGGGCTGGCGTTAAAGGGCAGCTGGTTGCCGGTCACCCGGGCGACCTCCTCGGGCGACATATACTGCTGGGCGAGGGCCATCGTCTGGACAACGCAGAGCTTCATGTCCAAGAGCCAGGTGTCAATCAGCTCTTGGGTGTGCAGCATGGCGAGTTGGGGCGGCACGCCTTGGGACATGCGCCCAAAGTAGTTGTCCACGTCCAAGCGGGTGGCGGCCTCGACCTCAATGGAGCCCTGGCTGACCCGGGGCGGTTCCATGAAGCTGACCTCGCCTTGGCGGCGCTCAGGGATCTGCACGCCGGGGCCGAGGACTAGGTCGAATTTGCCGCGGTTGGCCGGCACGCGCACGGGAGGCAACACGCTAAGACTGGCGGCGTCCACGCGGAAGTCGCGCTGCACCTTGATCTCGTTCTGCGCGGTCATGCAGATCTCTGGGATGCCGCGGGACTCAAGGAGCGGGCGGGTAGTACGCTCGCGGGCTAATTCAACAAAGGGGTAAAGGCCGTGCGCATACGGCATGATCTCATGCACGGCGACCTTGTCTGGGACGTGAAACGACATGATACTTCGGGTCACTCGGACGGCGCCGGTCTTCTCGTCAATCTCCTTGCGGTAGACGTGCCAGATTTCGATCATGTCGCGCAGCTGCTCGTAGAGATACTGGTCGGTGCGGTGGAGGTTGGCCGTGATGCGCCGCATCTCACCCTTGTGCTTGCTGGTGCGCTCCACCCAGTCCTCGTCCCAGCCCTCAATCATGCCGCGCTCGCGGAGTTCGACCTCGGTAAGCAGCTCTCGGCGGGCCACGAAGGCGGCGCGCTGCAGGCTGAAGGACTGGATCGGGAAGATGATGTCCTCGAAGGCTTCCAAGGCGGTCCAGACTGGCTTGTTCTCAAAGATGTAAGGGCTGTCCCATTCGACGATGCCCTTCTCGCGCAGTTCGCGCACCTTGGCCGGCTTGCCCAGTTCCGGCACGATCTCACCGAGGAGCTGGGCGGCGAGTTCTTCCTGCTCAGGGTCTAGGACAACCTCAATGAGCGCCTGGAGGTTGGCGGCCTGCTCGGGGTCTTGCTGCGCGGCGGCCTCGAGCATGCCCATGGCGTCATCAATGGTGAACGTCTTGACTTCAGTGCGCGTGGTCGTCTGCCAATCGATGGCCATGACGGCCAAGCCGTAGGTTTCTCTAAATTCGGCAGCCAAGCGGACTTCGCGCTGGAGGTCAGACAGACAGTGCTGGAAGAGGAGCCACTTGAGCACAGCTTCGGCGGCGGTGCGTTTGTCGATGTCCATGGACTCCACCGGCTGGACCTGCACGCGCGCCTTGAAGAACGCGGAGGTCAACATCGCAACATGGTCCCGGCAGATATTGTCGCTGAGGAAAATTTTACAGTCCGAGCTGCCGTCCCAAGGAAATGGCTGGGCGCCGAGGCTGCCCTTGCGCTTGCGGCCGTCTTCGTTTTGCCCGGGCCAAATGCAGTAGCGGGTGTTCCAGTTTCGCAACTTCCTTTGGATGTAGGTGCTGGCGTCGCTATCAGCCTGCTCAACCTCACCGAGGATTTCTACGATCTTGTCGCGGTCGATTTTGGTCATTTGCGGGAATTATAGAATTGTGCCTGCCGCTCGCTAATTGACCGCGCGTGCTGACTTGCTGCCTCTGGTGTAGAGAAAACGCCTAAATGGCGGCCGGTTTTGCGGAACTGATCAATCGCCCTTTTATTACTCAGCTGTTCGCCGCCATCAGAAATTGTTGGAATCAAGACTTCGCCGCGCTCCGTTCCGATGCTTATGCTCCTCAATGTGGAAATGCTGCCGTCAGCATTACTAACGACAGGTCGTTTGTTTATGTCTATATTTCCGCCCTCAACCATGTTTTTGCGCGAACTATAGAGCTGCTTTTTAATCTGATCGGCCGCCTTGCGCTGCTCTTCGGTAACGCTGCCGGCAGACGGATCACCAGTGAGGATGCGGGAAACAAGTGTCTGGCGCATGGCGGGCTCGTTGGTAGCGTAGGCAGTGCCTTGAAATGCTTTTGCCTGCTGTGGCGTCACCTTGAACTGCGGATCGACCTTGTTTTCCCGCATGAACAGTCGAATGGCTTCGTTTTTGGCGACAGCGGCTTTGTTTTCGTCTGAGAGGCCGCTGTAGGGGTTAAGAACAATGCGGCCGTCCTCTGCTGCCATGCCGGTGACGTTGGTGTTCATGGCAAACCAAGTGTCTTCGCTCTTGTAGGGATTGCGCACCGCATAGCCGTAGACTGATTGCGGTATTGGCATTTCAAGAGACGAGGATGGTGGTGTTGCGGGGTGTGTATTTGACGACCGTCTCGGGGTTCTTTTTCTTGAACCAATCGCGGAAGCCCTTGTCCTGCCAGCAGCCGGGATTTGTGCCGTGCCACGCCCA
>Ga0181364_1000233_pt1 | contig 9989 bp, 11 predicted proteins | sample Fa13NDMM110SN_FD_130108 | JGI IMG/M metagenome (GOLD analysis project Ga0181364, IMG submission 130108) | Freshwater viral communities from Lake Michigan, USA - Fa13.ND.MM110.S.N | ecosystem: Environmental > Aquatic > Freshwater > Lake | place: USA: Michigan | collected 2013-09-24
CTTCGCACATTGCGCGATCAAATGTGGGCGCCAACGGAAAGATTGGCTCAGCCTACCTGCTCCCCAGTGATAGCAGCATTTCTAAATCACCTGCCACCCTTCAGACGATAACCAACTCTCGAATTGCGACAGGTTCTGTCGTTGTCGGGCAAGGTCTGGAGTTTCAGACCATGGGTACTGAAGAGATCATTGCAGTGCCAGCCATACCACCTTCATCTATTGATTGGACTGTGCCTGCGGCTGGGGACAAGTTTCGCCTGCACTGGTTCTTGATGGGTGTGTTCTTGGGGTGAACCATGACCGACGACACAAAGCGCAACTCTCAACTGATTGCTTCATGGGCCCAGTTCGTTGCCATCTGCATTGGCATCGGCACCGTGCTTATGAACATGGGACGCAAAGACCAACAGCTCTCTACCACAAGTGAGCAGGTCAAAGAACTCAGCAACATCGTGTCCGATCTTGCGAAAGCGCAGGTCGGTCTTACCATCAAGGACCAGCAGACCGAAGAGCGTCTTCGTGATTTGGCTGTCCGACTGGATCGACTCGAAAGGATCAAATGATGAAAGCTTCTTGGCGTACCTCTGCTGCCGGCATCGGCGCAATCCTTGTAGCCATCGGCTCCGCTGTCACCGCGATCACGGACAACGATCCAATGACCATCCCTGATTGGGGCGCTGTCATCGCTGCCGTCATTGCCGGTGTCGGTTTGATCTTCGCTCGTGACGCAAAGGTCAGCTCTCAGCAGGAGGGCATCCGTTGAAATGTTCGATCGCATCCTTGTTCAAATCACGCTCGCGCTTATCGGATACGTGTCGAAGCGTTTGGAGCGAGGCCATGTTGCCGTGGACTCCGACGCTGATCGCGATACTTTGCGCCGCGCAGGTGGTCGTCTGGATCAGTGGCTGCTCAAGGACGGTGCTCGTAAACGAGGGGAGCCCGATGCGGATCGGCCCCAAGACTGCGTTGCCCGTGTATGTGCGTGTCGACGGCGAATGGACGCTGAGCAACAACCCCGTTCAAATCCCTGAAGGTTGGTACCTCGTACCTCCCTCCTACATCTCCGAGCCTGACCCACTCCCCGGCCATGAGTAGAGCTCGTAACAAACTCCGCCTCGACGTTACGAAGCCCGGAGAAATGGGCGTTCATTGGTGGACCACCGGCCAAATTGCGAACCACTTCGGAGTCTCAGCTAAAACAGCTTCTAACTGGATTGACAAAGGACTTCTGATCGGGATTCGTATCCCAGGTTCTAAAGATCGTCGAGTTCACCCCTCCGCCATCGCGAAGTTTGAAGAGGAGCAAGGGTACACCAGGGCACGAGGCGCAAAGCGAGCGGGGGAGTAACGTGTGGACCCTCGTTTTAGCCGAGATCCCTCCGTCCATCTCGGCTTCCTAATTTGGTGGTGTCGGGACGCCCACAAAAATGGACGCTTCCGTCGCTGGTGTCACGAGGAACTTCTTTCCGAAGCCTACCTTCAAACGCACCGGCTCCTCTCCACCACTTACGACCCCACCAAATCTTCGGTCGTCACGTTCCTCAAAGCATTCCTATGGGGTGCTGTCCACTACGCCTACTGGAAGAACCAAGGGTTTCGATTCACCGACACCGGTGTCGCACCGAAGATACCATTGACAGATTCACCACTCAGTGAATACTATGCCGCCGCGTCCGAAGAAGTGATCATCGAGTTTCCTGAACTCACCGAAGAAGAATGGCTCATTGTCCGGCTCCGATGTGACGGCTACACAATGAACCAAATCGCAGACGTCATCGGATTGAAGTCGCCCCAATCCGTGAACAACAGGCTCGTTCGTATCAGGGCGAAGTTCCCCATCAAAGGTAAAAAAAATGCCACCCGAGACAAAGCCAATCCCCCTACCGACGGACCACAGCCGGAGTGCCCGGATCTACCTTGAGTCCGAAGGTCTCGTCAGCAGGATCCCTGCGATCCGCTCATCCGACTACAGCTCCGCACTCTCCGATCCCTTCGGTTACTACATCCGCCGCCGGCTCGGCCTGATCCCCGCGCTCTCGTACTCCGAAGCTCTCTCGCGAGGTTCGTACTTCCACACCCTCTTCGCTCTCTACGACCGCGACGATCGTTGGCCCATCTTCAAACGCCAATGCTCTTCCCGCATCGACGAGCTCAACAAGATCTGCCGTGATCTCCGCATCTCTGACACGGCCCGCTCCGACGCCGTCCAAAACGAGCGCATCGACCAAGCCTTCGCTTCCGCTTGGTACCACGCCTTCGAGACCCTGCCCTGCCTCAATCAAGACAGCGCACTCGACCTGCTCTCCGACAACTACATCAAGCTCGGTGCTGAAGTCCGACTCACATGGCAAGACCCGCGCTTCCCACGCACCCATCAAGTCGTGCAGTTCGACCTACTCCTTCTCAACCGCAAGACCAACAAGCTTTGGATCGTGGACGCGAAGACGACCGCGTCACCCCCACTGATTAGGTTGGCCACCGTGAAGGAGGAGTTCCAGACTCAGCACTACCTGCATGGTCTCGAATGGTTCTTCGAGCGCGGCCTACTCCAGAAGCAGTACAACCTGCCCGAGGACGTGACCATCGGTGGCATGATGCACGTCGCCATCCTCAAGCCCTCGATCCAGTTCGGCCAGTCCGACCGTGACTCCCACTGGGAATCCGAAGGCAAGCGCACCGGCATCTCCGGCCGCATCATGCGCTCGCCGGTGCACCTCCAAGCGGATGGCGAGTACGTGATCAAGTGGACCAAGAACCAGCCGGCCCCCGAACCCTGCTGTGGCACCCTCGAAGAATGCCTGCACGTACTGCACGAGGTCACAGGCAAGAAGCCCGAGCGCGTGTACCAGGGCGAGCCCTCCCTTGACAACTACATCAAGCGGTGTAACCGTTGGTACAAAGGTGAAGGTGAGTACCTTGATCGCGCACCCGATTTCACAAACGATCCACCAATCAACATTTCTTACACTCACGCCTCCACTATGCTTGACAAGGACTGGAGGGCTTCCTATAGTGACCGTGTTGCCATGATTTACAGCTTGGCAACACGAGAAGCAAACCCATGCAACTTCCTAAAGAACATCGATCATCTGCGGATGGGCTCGAAGCTGGCCCTGTACAGCCCGTTCTATCTGACGGAACCGAAGGAGTGGCCCAGCCTGGTACAGGCGCAGCACTTCCTAGTGGCACACAGGGACGCCGGCGAGGTGGACGCAAATCCCGAAGCACACGAGTTCTCCGGGACGATCGAAAGCCTAGCGCCCGATCTCCGCATGTGATGTTCGAGGACGAGTACATCCGCCTCGTCATCAAGCCACGCATCGACTTGATCCTTGAGGACGGCGTTGACTCCATCGCGGACCTCGTGAAGAAGTTCAACACCGCCCACTCATGCCGTGTCTCAAAGGCCAAGGTCACCGAGTGGCTCAAAGCCCTTGACTACCGCATGACAAAGAAGATCGAGTTCAATCGCCCGATCGTGCGGACGTTACGTGTGGGTCAACCCCCACTGGAACAAGTGCCCGAGCGACCGGTTGAGTTCCGCACTCAGCACACCCAGCAGATGTTCAACTTTCCGGCACCCACAGGCATGTTCGCCAACGTGAGGATGCCGGGTTTCGAGGAGTAAAAAATGACAGTCACGACACACGCAGGCAAGCTGCCACAGCAGCGATATGCCGGCCTCGGCTTTACCGGGGTCAAGATGATTCACCCACCGGAGAGGCTCTTCGGTCTCATCTGTGGTCTGCCCGGCGAAGGCAAGTCCCAGTTCATCCACTCGCACCCGGACTCATGGGTGTGCAACATGGACTGCACCTCCTCGCTCGGTGATCCGCAGGCCACGATCTGGCCGGGCATCAACCCGCAGGGCCAACCGATTGACGTCACCAACGAGCCACTCGTGATGACGTGGGAAGCCGTGCAAGCCAAGATCGATCTGCTCTGCAGTCTCGCCAAGAACAACCAACCACGTCCGGCCACAGTGTTCTTCGATTCGCTCGGTACATGGATCCCGCTCCTCAAGGACTGGATCACCCGCTCGAACGACAAGAAGGACTGGCGTGAGATGGACGGCCGTCGCTCATGGGATCAACTCTACGACATGGTCATTGACTCGTGCCTCACCCTCCGTCGCTACGGTTACGGTGTGTACATTGTGTGCCACGTGGTCAACGCCAAGATCCCACTGGGCGACGACAAGTACGCCTTCAAGCCAGAGCTCACGATCACCGACGGTTTCTACAAGAGGCTCTACCCCTTGTTCGAGATGGTTGCTGCCATCTCCTCCGAGTGGGTCACGGAGCAACGTGAAGTCGCGCAGCCTCCGATCGTGAAGGATGGCAAGACCGTTGTCCTCAAGCCAAAGCTCATCACCGAGAAGCGCAAGCGTCACATCTTCTCGGTAGACTCTGAACCCCTCGCTGGCATTACGAAGCACCGCGTCAAGATGCCGTCCGAGTTTGAGCTTCCCGAAACCGGCGGCTGGGCAGAGTTCGTTCGCAACTACAACACCAACGCCAGCGCGTAACGCTGGTAGACCTTTCAGTCAGGAGAAGTCAGCTATGGCAAACAGCAAGATCAGCGCAATGTTCGCATCCCAGAAGGCCGCTTTCGGAGACGCCAACCCAGACACTGGTGTGGGTGGTCTCGGTGAATGGCCGACCGAAGGTGAGCACGACTGCTACGTCCTCGGTCTCGAAATCAACGAGAAGGCGAACTACCGCTTCAGCACCGATCAGGGACAGCAGATGGAGATCCCTGCCACCGAGTTCCGTTTCCGCTACCAACTCCTGAACGACGAGACCAATCCGGACTCGCCGCTTGTGTGGGGTGGCGCACCATTCACCTTCCCCGACAACGCTGGCTCGGTCACCGCCGAAGGCCGTCGCACCGGTCTCCAGATCGAACGCAACCGATTCTGCGGTCACCTTTCCACTTTGCTTGGAACCAAGGTCGGAACTGCCGATGGTCTGGACGTGGCGAACGCTGTTGAGAAGGCTGTTGAGATCCTCGGGTCCAACAAGCAGGTCGTCGCTACCGTCCGTTGCCAGTACCGCAAGGGCAAGGGCAACTCCGCTTCCAAGGTCTACAAGACCGAGTTCCTCAACAAGCTCCTCTCGGAAGCCTGAACCGTAAACCCCCACTGATAGAGGGGGTGGGTCCCACAAGATCCACCCCCTCCCCTCAGTCTACTTCTCCCCGCAGGTTGGTCGGGGGTGCATCCGCGCCCTCTTCATCGGACAAGGCGCGACTGTCTCGGCCTTGAAAGCGTTGTGATGGATCGTCCGCCGCACGAGCCCCCGACAGCCTACGTGGAACACCCGACATCTTGCCGGATCCACCCCTTCCCGGGTGCCTCCCACATTTGGAACCTTCCAGTGGGGGTTCGAGTAAAGCACTCTGGCCTCAAGCAGTGGGGGTCTATCGCACCCGCTGACCTCTGCAGCAAGCCACAGTGCTCTACTCTTTCCCTCAAAGGAACTCCGCACATCCTCACGTACAAAGCCGGCAACCACTGGCTGGTCACGACGTTCGACTTTCCTGGTGGGTCAACCCCCACTGATCTGTTTGTGGGCGAGGCCCCCATGCATCGCGTGGATGGGGGCTACTGCACCCTCCGCTTGAGCCACTCCCCCAAGGGTGTGCTCTACGTGGCGAACATCGACATCAGCCGTGCAACGCTGGCCCCAATGGCGACCAGGGTCCTGGAGTCTGAGCCTGGCTCTAGGATCCTGGTCCGCCTATCTCCGCGTGTCGCCAAGGGCGCGTTCCGTTGGTTCCCCGACCTCCGGCACATTCAGTTCTGGACCGCGATCTAGTACCCCTGGAACTGCTCGAATGACCGACGCTTGCCCTCAGCTAGGTAAGCTTCTTCGGCCATGCGTTGCTGCTGTTGCTCCGTCAGAGGGACCGCGTTGATCGCTCGCGCCTGTGCTCGCTGCCGTGCCGTGTCCGCGCCAGCAATCGCGCCTTCCTCGACGCCGAGGTTCGCTGCCCTGCCAGCTGCCATCTGCTGGAACATCGGTCGCTGGTCGGGGGGCATGCGATCCAAGATGCGTTCGGTTCTGCTGACCAACCGGTTCTGCATGGCGTCGTCCAGCTGCTCCTTGCTGATCGTCAGCTCCATGCCGTACCGCCGCTTGAACTCCGACTTGATCGACTGCATCTTCGGGATCTCGTTGCTCAGCAACGCCTGAATCGCCCGCCTTCGGTAGTCCACGATCTGCTCACGGTTCTTCAGCAGGAACCCATCGAAGTCTGCTGTCTGCTTGAACTGCCCAAGGTCAACACCGAGCTGCCGCGCGAAGATCATGCCGGGGCTCTGGTAATCCACCAAGGTTCCGTCGGCCTTGTAGACCGCAACCATCCCCTCGGGTGTCCGCTGCTTGAAGTCGACGTACGTCTTCTGCAGTGCCCCCGGCAATCCAAACAACGGGGACTCCGGCATGTTCGGAGCCATGCTCAAAGCGCGGGAGATCGCAATACCGCCAGGCACCAACCGGGGGATGTTGTTCTGCAACAGCTCCCTTTGCCCAGGATCGAGTGCGCCCCGCACAATGTTCACGGGGATGTCCACCACCGGTGGAATCGGCACGTACTCGTTGCCATCTTGGAAGAAGCGGTCTCCCCCCACTGCTTGCGTGAGGCTGGCCCCGAACAACCCAGGACTCAAGTCCGCCCCGAAGGTGTTCTTGCCTGCCTCGTAGAAGATTGCGCTGATGCCCATGCCGCGAATGAAGTCTTGCCCGACGCCCTTCAGAACACCACGCTCCCCGAGCCGTGCGCTCTGGTACGACAACGCGGTCGCGCTCCGCAGCGGGAAGCTCAAAAACTGGCGGAACAGCGGGTTGTTTCCGACACGCCCCAGCGGACCCACACCTTGGAAAGCCAGCGGCGTGTTCAACGTGTTGCCACCGAACTGCGTCGAGCTCACCATCTCGTCGACGTCACTCAACATCCGGTAGTAATCTTCGGTGCCTGCTGTGACGTTTCGCCCGGCTGACCGGTACGCATTCTCCACTGAGTGCGCGGCCACACTGCGGTTCAACCACTCCGCCTTCTCGAACAGCTTCATCGGGTAGTCAAAGAAGTACGACTCCTTCTTCGCCACGTTCCCGAGAGCGTCACCCTTGTACGAGATTGTGTCGAGCGTCGAGAACGTATCGCGCCCGATCTGAATCAAGTTCTCCCCATCGATGTTCGAGTACTTGAAGTGCTTATTGATCAGCTCAAGGTGTTCGGTATCCGACAATGCCCGCACACCGTACTTGCCGACGCGCTCCTGTACGTATCCACCAAGCTCCTTGAATGCTTGGGTATACCCCTTTAGCACATTGCCAAGGCCACCGTACGTGCTCGCCAGCAACAGTGGCTGCATCATGTTCATCGTGACCGATCCCAGATTGAGACCGAGGTGGGTCACGTAGAAGTAGCGGGCCAACGCCCCACTGATTCCCTTCGCTTCGCCGAACGTCAGCTCCGCGTTCGCCACCCCATCCAACCGGTCATAGAGCCCACGACCCCAGCTGCCGGCGCCCTTCATCGCCTTGCCAATCGGCGAATCCAGCATCGTTCGCAGGCCCTCTTTACCCTTGATCAACGCCATGTGCGTGGCCACGTGCTCAACCTTCTGCACACCTGTGGCCTGTCGCATGATGACTTCGAGTGCTTCCTTCGCGAACCGATCCTCCAACAGGTAATGCTGATCGTGCAGCACCGTCGCAATGCTGGTCTTGCCACCTTCCAGCAGCGCAGACTTCGGCCTCATCGCCTCCAGCTGTGCCAGCTTCTCAGGCTTCACCGCACTCCGCGTGTCCTTGATCCGTTGAGCCAACCGCGCGTTGTCTTCCACCGTCTGCACGTACAGCGAGTGCGTGATTCCGGTGTCTCGGAAGTACCGGCTCAGCGATTCCTGCGTGTTGATCCGGTAGGTCCGTGCTGCATCACCACGACCCAAGATCTTGTTGACACGCTTCTGCGCCATCAACACCGCCTTGGATCCCGCCTCCGTAGGCCCGAACATCTGCAGCACTTCTTCAAGATCCTCGGGATCCCACTGGCCGCTCTTCGCCGTTCTGCTGATCGCGGACCCCGTGGCCACCAAGCTGCGACTGCGCCGCTGCTCCATGATGTCTGCCACGTTCTTCGAGCCCTTCAGATCCACCAAGTTCCGAGGCATGTAGTTCGACGGCTGATTCTCCAGCAGCTTCCGGATCTGTGCCTTGAACACGTCCGCACTGATGAGCCCTTGTTCAATGGCTTCTGAAACTTCAGGGCCCAACATCATGGCCGCGATCTCTTTGCCCGTCCCCTTCATTACCCCATCGTTCTTAAACCCGTACCGAAGACCTTGCCAGATCCGAAGCACTTTCTCTTCGTCCGGCACGAACGTCGCTTCCCCATCCTTACCGAACAACCGAATGCGCCGTTGATCCTGCGCTTTCTTCAGCGCATCCCTCAACTCCAAAGCGCCCAGTCGTCCGAGCTCCTCGTCCATGTTCCGCATCACGTACCGTTCGCGCGTGAACTCTTTGAACTTCAGCTCACCCTTCTGCATTCTCGGGATCAGTTGCTTCACTTCCTGATCCAATCCCTCCAGCGACGCAAACAACCCGTGGGCGATCCGCTTCGCAATCGCCTTCTTCTTTGGATCCGCAATCTTCTCGAAGTTCAGAGTCTCCAGTCCGTGCTTCTCCAACACCTTTGCCAACGGCGCAGCTACCGTTCCCAACATCTCCCGTTCCATGCGGTCCACACCCTTGGTAAACGCTTGCACTGCCGGCGTGACCGCTGTGCCCTGAAACTTCTGCATCGGAGCCAACGCTCCCAACGCCGAGTGCAATCCACCCTGTTCCTTCACGAACGGGCTGAACCGCGCACCCATGTCGAAGATCGCCTTGCCTGACCTGCTCAGCGCCTGCCCAGCCACCGGACTCGTGACCGCCATCAACAACACAAACGGATTCGTGACCACGTCCACCAGCGTGTCCGTCAGCGGATTCCTTCCCACCTTCTCCTTGATCCGATCCGTAAACAGATCGCGCTCTTTCGGAGTCAACCCATCTGCATCCACCAGTGTCTGCAATGCCCCACGTGCCGTAAGTTCATTGTCTAACAACTGTGTCAACAACAGCGTCGGCTTCTCGTAGCTGGACAACTGCTCGAACGGAAGTGTCATGGGTACTTGGCTCATACCTTAAGTATCTCCAAAAAGAAGAAAGGGCCACTCAAATGAGCAGCCCTTTCCGGAGGTAAAAAAATGCCAGGGTTAGAAGGAGCTGCGCCACCGAACTTGAACGTGCAAACTACCCGCGACTCCTGAGAAATGACCGCTCGCCAAGATCCACAATCCCGATGGGGCCACCAACATATTGTGAGCCGTATTGACCGTAAAGCCTGCGGTCACACCTGTCTCAACCCTCATGGGATACGTTCCAGAAGTTGTGAAAGCCACCTCTGACGTCAGATCTTGTTGTCCAGTAACAGGGGTCCCATAGTTTGGAACCGCAAACAATGGTACCTTCACCAGCTTTACGTTGATATTCTGGTTGACCGAGTCTTCCAGAAAGATCGCCGCAGAATCCACCACCAGATTCCGATCCGTAAAGAACAACGGATAGTGCGAATGCTTGGGTTCATGGGCTGTCCAGCTTGTGAACTGGAAATCCCCAGGGTAGTACCGGGTTTGCAAAGGAATCTGTCCCGGCACAATCCCTCCAATCAGAGCTGACTACGCCACCGCATACTGATGAACGACCCGGTCGTGTGTGCAACGCTCCACGAGGAACCAGTAGTGCTTGATGGAACAGTCGCTCGCATCCAAACAGTGGCCCCGGCGGGGATCACGTTCGCAGCGGTCGTACCCGTAGACCGAATCGTAAAGCTGAACGTCTGCGCCGTGGTCACGGATTCAGCGATACTAACTACGTCAGTCAGCTGAATCTGGGTCGAAGACGCCGTACCCGTCGGAATTGCCGTGTTCGTGATCA
>Ga0181364_1000235_pt1 | contig 9954 bp, 13 predicted proteins | sample Fa13NDMM110SN_FD_130108 | JGI IMG/M metagenome (GOLD analysis project Ga0181364, IMG submission 130108) | Freshwater viral communities from Lake Michigan, USA - Fa13.ND.MM110.S.N | ecosystem: Environmental > Aquatic > Freshwater > Lake | place: USA: Michigan | collected 2013-09-24
TGAGAATTATGCCAGTCACATTATGGAAGGACTGGATAATGATTCCCTTCAAATGATGGTCTTCGATCTACTCACCCGTGAGTATGAGACCTATACTGAAGAACAGATTGTAGGTGAGATCAAAGAACTTTATGGTGAGGAAGTTGCCTATGAGTTTTATAACGATGTGGCAGTTGTAGAAGTATCCTAACTGAAAACTATCAAATGTTATTTCTCTCAGGTAAATCTTCATACTCTTCATTAACTTTCCGAGTACACGATTTTTTTGCGACACTATACAATGAGATCACAAAGTGCCAAATTGAAGTATATCATACAGACCTGACTGATGATAATGCTTTTGGTTTCACAGAAATTAACGGAGACGAGCAACTTATCTCTCTACATGATAATCTGAATGAGACTGACTATGTGATTACATTACTGCATGAATTAGTCCATGTCGTTCAAAATCTGAGAGGAGAACTTGATGATGATAAGAGAGAATCAGAAGCATACAGTTTGGAGAAAGTTTTATACTCACAATGGTCTTTGAGTAAGAGTTAGTAACACCTGGGGCCTTCAAAGTGTATCAGTAGTATAGACACCAATCCAATTCAAACCAAATCAAAATGAGAAAGATCGAACGTCAAATGAACTCTGCAATCACTAATCGTCGGGATTGGAGTTTAGATAATACTCGGGTAGAGTATGAGCAGGGTAATTGCATCTCCAAAGTGTATCTGCACGGAAACAAGATTGCCGAAATTGGTGATACTTGGATGCGTATCTTCGATGGTGGTTGGCAATCCAATACCACCAAGTCCCGTCTAAATGCTTTACTTTCTGCACACGGACTTGGTGGTGAAGGTGTATTTCAAAAGAACTATAATTGGTTCTTCAGTATGTCTGACGGTTCGGTAGTTCCCTTCTTCTCAGGTATGCGTCTGAACTGATAGATAGAATCAAAACACTCATTCTTCAATCAAATGACACAAACTGTTTTTATTAAGTTCTCCTATGAGGACAAAGTTTCAGAAGAGATTGCTATTGATCTTGGAGTTAATTTAGATTTAACGAAGAACTCTAATCGACGAAAGTTACTGAATCGACTGCTAAAATCTAATCCTAACGTCACCGAAGTTTCTTTTATTAAAAAGAGTTGAGGAAGTTAAATTAGAATGACTCAAACTATCTCATTTCCTTATCGACATTTTATAGAAGAGTTCACTAAAGTTGTATGGATCAACTATAACGGAAACGGACAAGTATGGCGTTATGGTGTTCCTCATCTTGTCAAGAAGTTCTATCCAGGTTATACCTATAAGTTCTGTTCTGAGGAGATTATTGATGGGAAAGTTGCTCAAGACTTGCTAAAATTAGTAACTGTGGTATAATATAAACAAAGGGGGAAGGAGTTGGCCCCCTTACTTATAAGCAAAGTGACTCTGTAAAGTATGGATAATTGACTATAAATGCCTAAGAGTTGGATATTCTGAGAGAGGACTGGTTATCCTCTCTTTTTTATTGTTTTTAACTCAAATAAGGGTAAAAAGTATTAAAAATCAATTAAAAAGTATTAAAAGAATGTATATGCGTATTTTGTCTATTGAGAAGAGGTGTTGTTATTGAGAATCAATAAGTGTCCTTATTGAGAATAATTGAGGGTATCAATGTCTCTGTACCTTATAGTCAACCACAGTAAAGTTCTCTGTAATCAATTAAACCCCTGGAGACCTTGTGATCTAAGCAAGCATACACTAAGGAACGCAATTTGTCAACCCCCAGGGTCACAAAAACCTCCCAGATCCCCCCCAAAAGTCCACAGAGGCACATAAATACCCCCAAGGTCCTTGACATTCACTGCCAGGCATCTTATAATAACTCCATAACACTTCGGAGACCAACTCATGTCGGTTGCACATTATCAGGCACAGAAGCAAAGGTATAGGGTTACTCTCGAACTTGAGGTCTTAAGTGACTTCGACCCACACAATCTTGACTGGGAGAAAGTATTTCATCTAGAACCTGCTGAGAAGGTTCTAGCTTATGTGGAGGACCTAAGTACACCTGATCGTTGGTGAGTAGGTAACAACGAACGTGTGGTGAGGGATAGTAACTCCTGGGGCCTTCAAAGTGTATCAGTAGTATGAACATCAACGACCTCTTCGAAAGCATCAAACTCACGGAACAACTTGCTCTTGAAAACTATCAAGCAAGGAACGAAGTTATTGATTATCGTTTAGATGGTGTTTGTCATCATTACTTCCCACAGTATGACACTTTAGGTCCAGATCCTTCCTATCGGAATGGTGAAATCAAATTGACCTGTAAGGTACTTAAGACAGTTAAAGGACAATTGCGTTATACTTTTCAGATCAACGATAAGAGAGTTTCTGAGAAGATGATTCCCTCCACATTCCTATCACTTGGTGCCTTCCGAGGTTAGTAACTCCTGGGGCCTTCAAAGTGTCCCTATAGTATAGACACCAATTCAAACCAACTTTCCCAAATGACTACTTCCTACCAACCCAATGTCCTTGATACCTCCTACAACGGGTGGGAGAATTACGAGACCTGGAATGTTGCTCTGTGGATCAACAATGATATTGGGTATCATCATTTAGCAGCGGAGGCAGGTAACTATGAGGACTTCGTAGATTGTCTAGAAGCAGTTAGTTTCAATGACCTAAGTACACCTGACGGAGTATCATACCGAGACCCTAAAGTTAACGTGATTCAACTTAACTCTAACGTGTTCGACTTCTAGGTCTTAAGTTACACTGACCCTGAGAGTAGGGGTCATTAAATATACACTCTCATACACACAGTTAACTATTTTTTCTTTTTTATCATGTCTCTCTCGATTGCACTTAGTCTGCTTGCACAAGGTAACAACGGTGCTGAAATCTTGACCATTCTCGATACACTTGTTTCTGATATTGAGCAAGAAGGTATTAACTCTTGTGCGGAGGTCTTCGAGGTCTGAATGTAACTCACTGTGTGCTCCCTGGTTAACACTGGGGGGCACTTATGTCACGTTTGGCAGTATATCCCCGTGAGCAGTGTTATGGCGTTGCGGGCGTTGCGGTGCGGGGGGCGTTGCTAAAAACGCTATACTACCCTAACCTACAGAGGTGACAAATCGACCTGTAAATATAAAGATCAAAAAAAATTTCCCTTGAGTATGAGAAGTCATAAAACCCCTTTCAGAAAAAGAATTCCCTATTGGAACTTCTGGAGAGTTATACTTGCAGGTTGGATAATAAAATACCCTAAAATTGTGTGGATCCCTATTGTATTCTCAGTGATACTGATATATAATGCGATAGTAAAATAAGTTACTATTAAAAAATTCTGGGAAAAATTTTTCACAAAATATGGAAAAAATATATCATATATACGCAAAAGACATATGTATAGTTCACTCTCTAAAAGAAGAGGAATTTGATGCTACCTGGAAATCATTGAATAATATGATTGGTTTGTTAAAAACTGATTATACTGAAAAGGATCTTTCATATGAAGAATTAACTATAAACAAAGAAGTAATCTTAAATTCTTCACATTGACAAAACCCTATATAACTGATAAAATTAATTTGAAAATTAGTAAAAACTTATGGCAAAAGGATTCACAGTAAAAGCAGCAGCACCTCAGAAAACTGCTGAGGATTGGGACTATGATGCAATTAAGGAAAGAATGAAAGGAAAGAGTATTGTTTTCTGCTTACCTGGCAGAGGATGTTCTTTTATCTTTTTAAAAGCATTTGTACAACTTTGTTTTGATATTGTACAGAATGGAATGAGTATTCAAATTTCTCAAGACTACTCATCAATGGTTAACTTTGCACGGTGCAAATGTTTGGGTGCAAATGTTCTTCGTGGTCCAAAACAAATTCCTTGGGATGGTAAGTTGCAATATGACTATCAACTATGGATTGACTCGGATATTGTCTTTGATACAAACAAGTTCTGGCAACTTTGTGATTTAGCACTGAATAAGGATGGAGAAGACAAAGAGATTGTTGGTGGATGGTATGCAACAGAAGATGGACACACAACCTCTGTCGCACATTGGTTAGAGGAAGATGATTTCCGCAAGAATGGTGGAGTGATGAATCATGAAACCGTTGAATCAATTAGCAAGAGGCGGAAACCTTTCACAGTTGATTACAGTGGATTTGGTTGGGTTCTCATTAAGAAGGGTGTTTTTGAAAATCTAGAGTATCCTTGGTTTGCTCCTAAGATGCAAGTCTTTGAATCTGGTGCAGTTCAGGATATGTGCGGAGAAGATGTTTCATTCTGTCTTGATGCTATTGAGAAAGGCTTTAATATCTGGTGCGATCCTCGCATTCGGGTGGGACATGAAAAGACTCGTATTATTTGATTTTAAGGAGATAACTTATGGCTTCTAAAGGTGGTATGAATAAGACGGTGTTCGACGTAGGAGCACCGAAGAAAACTCGTCAAGGGAAAAGTTCTCGAACGTTGCTCTCGGCAACTTCTCGTAATGCAAAACAAAAGAAATATCGAGGACAAGGAAAAGGTTAAATAGTATCAAAGATGCATAACTTAATATTATGTCATGTTTAATCACCAACCTACCTTCTGAGGAGGTTTGGGTTCGTAAAGAATACTTAACTGATCATCAAAGTGGGTTTGGAGAGTTTGTAAAAGGCGTTTGGGTATCGGCAAAGTCGATACCTGGGCGCACTTTTTATTTTGAAACTTACTTACCAGAGTATGCTGCAATGTATGACAAACTACCAATTAGTGCGTTTTTGTCTCGTCCAGAAACTCCGAATCCTGATATGGATTTACCTAACTTACAATTCTGGAACTGCATGGATTATGGTGTAGTATCCATTTGTAAGCAATTTATTGGTTCTATGGACTATGAATGCTATACAAGAGACCATGGACCTCAGAAAGGTTCTTACATTTGCACTTTAGATAACTATCATCAAGATCCAGATGTAATTGACTATGCAACTTCAGAGAATCCTGCAGAGCACAAGTCATTTAATCTTATTCAACTATATAATGGGCAGTATGCACTCTATCCAAACAATAGAATTCGCATATATGACAACAGTTTGACGCCAGAAAACCCCAAAACACCCGATTTTAAAGTATCCACAAGATACTATCAAGTTGAAAACAGTTATGAACGTCTTGCAATGGGTAATGAGGACGAATATTTCTGGAAAACATCACAAGAACGGGATAGCAACCCCGAAAAAAGTTCTGATTTAACAAATCAGGAGCTAAAATGACTAAACAAGTCGATAAAGATCAAAATTTTATAAAAAATCAGTGGGAAACTGAATATTTGGCAAGTGAATATGGTTGGGAGGACAAAATTGAACCTCAAAAGATGCTTCGTGAGATTACAAATGACCTTTTAACCCCCAAAAAATCCGATTTTGTTATACAAAATGAAATTCATGAAAAAATTCGTAACGATGATGACTATGATGATTGGGAGTATGGAACTGAACCAATTTATGAGTCAAAAATCCTTTATAAATAAGATAGAATTGTAATAATCAATGCCTTTAGAAAGGGTAAGTCAAGGTTTTAAGGACATTAGTATGACATTTCAGAACAATCCTCTGACTAATGATTTGATCGCCCTTAAAAATGAGTCTGCAATTGCTCGTTCAATACGAAATATTGTATTTACCCTTCCTGGTGAAAAATTTTTTAATGAAAATTTTGGTTCTAGAGTAAGTAGATCATTATTTGAAAACGTTGATGAAATTTCTGCATCAATTATCAATGATGAAATTCAAAATTCAATTATCAACTTTGAACCAAGAGTAAGTTTAATCGATGTTCAGACCATTCCTGATTATGATAATGGTGGTTTTAATGTAATTATTGTTTATAGAGTAGTTGGTGCTGACGTTCCAGCGCAGCAATTAGAGTTCGTTTTGCAGCCAACCAGATAGATGTCATTAGTAAATTTTTCAAACCTAGATTTCAATCAAATTAAAACTACTCTTACAGAGTATCTAAAATCTAATTCGAATTTCACGGATTATGATTTTGAAGGATCAAATTTATCGTCTATTATTGATGTATTGGCATACAATACTTACATCACATCATATAATGCAAATATGGTGGCAAATGAAGTTTTTATTGATAGTGCTACTCTTAGAGAAAATGTAGTATCACTTGCAAGAAATATTGGATATATTCCACGTTCAAGAAAAGCTGCCGCGGCTACAGTAAGTTTTTTCATTGACACATCTAGCATAACTCCCACACCATCCTCTCTAACCCTCCATAAAGGACCTGTAGCAAGCACCTCAGGTAGTTTTGGTAATCAGTCATACGTGTTCTGTATTTTAGAAGATATAACGGTTCCTGTGTTTAATGGCGTAGCAACGTTTGATGATCTTAAGGTATATCAAGGAACTCTTCTAACAAGCAGATTTACTATTAGTACTCGAAATTTAAATCAAAAATTTATTTTGCCAAATAGTGGTATTGATACTGATTTAATTTCTGTAACTGTAAGAAATAACGAACAATCTACTAATTCAACAAAATATACTCGTCAAGATAATATTTTTGAAATCAATCAAGATTCTAAAGTTTTCTTTCTTCAAGAAATTGAAGATGAAAGATATGAACTTATTTTTGGAGATGGAATATTTGGTAAGAAACTTGAAGAAGGAAATTTTATTGAAGTTGGGTACATTACTTCAAATGGTGATAGTGCAAATGGTATAAATCAATTTACATTTGCAGGGAGAATTACATATAATAGAAACTCTACAGAATATGCAGTTACTTCTGGAATTTCATTACTAACCACAGGATTAATTGCGTCGGGTGGAGAAAATATCGAATCTGTTGAATCTATCAAAAGATATGCACCAAGAATGTATGCATCTCAAAATAGAGCACTTACTGCAAGTGATTATGAAACATTAATTCCTGCAAAAATTTATCCAGAAACTGAATCTATTTCTGTATTTGGCGGAGAAGATTTGGTTCCTCCTCAATATGGAAAAGTTTTTATTACCATCAAACCAAGAACTGGTGATTTTTTACCAAACTTAATTAAAGAAAATATTAAACGTGACCTTAAAAAATATTCAGTTGCTGGAATTGTTCCTGAGATTTTAGATTTGAAATATCTTTATATTGAGATAAATTCAAAAGTTTATTATAATACTAATCTTGCTCCAAGTTCTGATTTTGTATCAAGTATTATACAGGGTAACACAACCAAATATGCAGAATCAACTGAATTAAATAACTACGGGGCAAGATTTAAATATAGCAAATTTCTAAAAACTATTGATGAAAGCCATGAGTCAGTAACTTCAAATATTACAACAATTCAAATGCGAAGAGACTTGAGAGTTGTATTAAACACATTTACTGAATATCAAATTGGTTTTGGGAATGAGTTTCATATTCATAGTATGAGTGGTTTTAATATTAAATCTTCTGCGTTTAGAGTATCAGACATACTACAAAATGTTTATATTTCAGATCTTCCAAATTCAGATGGAAAAACTGGATCTTTATTTCTATTCACAGTTCCAGCATTAAATTCAACAACACCAACTATAGTAAAAAGAAACATAGGTAGAATAAATTATAAACAAGGCATAATAATTATAACTCCAATAAATATTCAAGCAGGGAAAATAAAAGATGGTCAAACAATTGTTGAGTTCTCAGCAACTCCACATTCAAATGATGTAATTGGATTGAGAGATTTGTATTTGCAACTAGATATTAGTAATAGTAATTATGAAATGATTCCTGACAATATTTCATCTGGAAATGATCAATCTGCATCTAATTACATCATATCTTCAAGTTATGCAAACGGTCTTTTAATTCGTCCAACAAGTAACATTGAAGCAGGTGCAGTTGCTGCTGCAACCTCATCACTGGGATTGTCTGGTCTTTCAACCCTATCTTCAACATCAACAGCATCTTCTACTCCTCCTTCTTCAGGACAAACATCTTCTACTCCTCCTACTTCTATTTCTACTCCTTCTTCTTCAGGACCATCATATTCTTCAGGATATTAATAAAAAAATAAATCAATAAAATGACAGAAAAAAGAATTCAGTTTAGTAATATAGTTTATAACCAACTCCCGGCGTATGTTAGAGAGGAGTTTCCACTAGTCGCTGAGTTTCTTTCTGAATATTATCGTGCTCAAGAGTTTCAAGGAGCCCCTATAGATTTAATTCAAAATATTGATGAATATATTAAAGTTGATAAAATAACGAATCAAGTTGATTCTATAATCTTGAATGATAATGTTACATCTTTTGATGCTACTTTAAATATTAATATTATAAAGTCTCCTTCTGGAACTCATGGATTTCCTGAAAAATATGGTCTATTAAAAATTAATGACGAAGTAATTACATACACTGGAAAAACCTTCAGTTCTTTTACTGGGTGTATTAGAGGATTTAGTGGAATTGATTCTTATAAATCTCAAAATCGTTCTGACCAATTAGTATTTTCTAAATCAGAATCTGCAAATCATCTTGCAGGAGATAAAATTTTTAATTTGAGTTCTTTATTTTTACAAGAATTTTTATTAAAAATTAAATATCAGTTAACTCCAGGATTTGAAAATAGAACTTTAGATAATAATTTAAATCAAGCATTATTCATTAAGCAATCAAAAAATTTTTATGGAAGTAAAGGTACTGATGAATCTTTTGAAATATTATTCAGAGCTCTTTATGGAGAAGATGTACGTATTATTAAACCAAAAGAATATCTTTTTAGACCATCTGATGCACAATATCAAATAACGACAGATTTAGTTGTAGAAAGCATTGAAGGTAATCCTGAAAATTTAATAAATTCTACTTTATTTCAAGATCAATATTTAGATTTTACAAAAGCATATGCACCGATTACAAACGTAGAAAAAATATCTCTTAAAACTGGTACTGGATCGTACTATAAACTTAGTATAGATTCTGGTTATAGTAAAGATGCTGGACTTGATGGATCAATATATGGAGAATTCAAAGTTCACCCACAAACTAAAGTAATTGGTCAATATAATTTAAACACTTTTATAGTAACTAGTGTAGTAAATCCAGGAACACCACCACCAAATAAAGTTTGGGCAATTGATGGACTAACTCAACAACAACTGACTTTAGTAAGAGGGAGTACATATAGATTTGATACATCAGATTCTTCCAATACTGAGCATATTCTTATATTTCAAACAACATTTGGAAATTCTCTTTCTTCACTATATTATTCCATATTGAGTAATGGAGTTCCAGGACAAGCAGGATCCTTTACTGATTTAACTATTGATGTGAATGCTCCAGTTGAAGTAATAAAATATAACTGTTCAAATCATAATGGGATGGGTGCAGATATTAGAATAACTGGCACGTCTGATGATCTCACAACTCTTGATGTTGATTCAACCATAGGATTTCCGAATAGTGGTGAACTATACGTTACATATAATGATCAAACACGAGGCACCATATCATATAAGTCAAAAAGTGTAAATCAATTTTTTAAATGCTCAAATATTACAGGAATAATTAATGATTCTGCAAATGTTGGCATTAATACTTATGCAAGAGATTATGACAATAATATTAAAGTAAGAATTACTTCTGTCATTAAAGATCTTGCTTTAGTTGATGATACCTACTATTTGAAAAAAGGAAATACTTGCCAGATTAAAACTTTAGGAATTAATTCTGAAGATATAGTTTCAAATAATTGGTTTTTTAATATTTTAACTTTATATGATGTTGAATCAATTATTTTAATTGATAATACCGATAAAACTTATAAAATTACAACAAAAGTAGATAATTTTTTCAAAATAGGAGATAATTTAAAGTTAATTAATAATTTTGGAGTTGAAAAAAATTCTAAAGTAATTGACATTGTTTCAAAAAAATCTTTTAATGTAAGAGGTCAAGGAGAATTACAA
>Ga0181364_1000240_pt1 | contig 9859 bp, 21 predicted proteins | sample Fa13NDMM110SN_FD_130108 | JGI IMG/M metagenome (GOLD analysis project Ga0181364, IMG submission 130108) | Freshwater viral communities from Lake Michigan, USA - Fa13.ND.MM110.S.N | ecosystem: Environmental > Aquatic > Freshwater > Lake | place: USA: Michigan | collected 2013-09-24
ACAACCGGTTTAATTATTGCTTTTGGTGGCGCGGCCGCCGCTTATATTATTTTGAAAAAAAAGTAATAAGTTGTAAATTTCACCAATGGACGAAAATTTGCAAATTTTACCGGATCAAAACGAAATAATTGCCAGGGCTACATATTATAATAGTATGGTTGAAGCTTACGCTTGGCATTTTAGAATAAAGGACCGACCGGCAACTTTCGACGAACTGATTAAATTTGCAAATTGGCAAGGTTTGGAAAACAAAACCCCCACAAAATCCGAATTAATAGATTTCTTTCTAGACAACAAAATAATTTTTTAGCAATGGCCTGGAAAGGATCCCGAAAGGAGTTTATTAATGAGTTTGGCGCTTATGTACATGAGGTAACGCGCGGAACCGGTATATTACCAGGTACATTAATAGCGCAACTATTTTTAGAAAGTTCAAAAGCTGGCGTTGTTGGCGCATCTAAATTAAGCCAGGACGCTAATAATTACTTTGGGATCAAATGCGGCCCTAATTGGAACGGCCCAACCTATTACATAACAACGCGCGAAGTTTTTAACGGAAAAAGCACTTATATAAAAGCTTGCTTTAGGCAATACAGCAATATTAAAGAAAGTATTAAAGATTACATTTCTTTTTTGCAAAACAACCAACGCTATACAACCGCCGGCGTATTTGAAGCCAAAAGCGTAAAGGATCAAGCCCAGGCGTTAAAAAAAGCCGGTTACGCAACGGCGCCAGGTTACGCGCAATTAGTTTACGACGTTTACCAGCCTTATGCATTATTAATTGAGCAGCAAAACATAAAAACCGCCGGTTTTAATATTAAATCAATTTTAGGAGTATTCCTTTTAGCAATTGGCGCAACAATTTTGAGCAATAAACTGAAAAAATGAAAAAGAAAATTATAACTATTGCCAAAAATTTGCCCAAAAGCATTTTTTTTGGTTTTACAGACGCAATACTCCCGCACATTAAAGAAAGCGTAAAGGAAAAAGAAAGCGAATTTGCTAGGGAAACGCCAAAACTAGAAATTAACTACACCCGTTTAACTAGCGCGCTAGTATTTTTTACTTTAAATATCCTAGCTATATTTGATTTTATAACATTTGATGACATTTTAAAATTTTTAGAGCAATGGAGTTTATTGTTACAGTAAAGGAACCAGACGGTAAAACAACCAAACATCCGGTAATAGCTTTTAATTTTATTGACGGTATTGAGGATTTTTGCGAAGATTACGGTTATAAATTAACTGATATAGTGGCCGTCGTAGTTATAGATCAATAACGTAAAGCGTAACAATACGGCCCCAGGGCGCCCAACGGCGCCCTTTTTTATGCCCTAAATTTTAAATTTTATACTTTTTTTTGGCCCTTTAGGGCTTTTTTTTTGCCAAATTGTTGATAAATTTTGCCATAAATTGAAAGTTATTAACAACAAAAAAGCCCGTATTACCGGGCTTTTGGCGAAAAAAAGAATAGTTATTAACAAATTAGCGTTGATATTAACTACATTCAAAGTTAGGTATTATTTCAATTTTAAGCAAACTTTGTCATGTTGATCAACAGAAAACGGCAAAAATGAGAATTGAGGCCGTATTAGTAGGGGTATACCCCTTTTTTAAGGCTTTTTGTATAGGTACTGTACTAACTGAACATACTGAAGCACAATACAGAACTAACTGAAGCTTTAAAAATTTTTTGAATAATACAGAACCTTTTTAAAAACGCGAAAAAATGGAACAAATTAGCACCCAATTAGGCGCGGCGTTAAATGATTTACGCCAGGCCGTTGAAAAAAGCGCGCAAGAACCGCGCACCTACAAAAAAACAAGTAATAACATTTATAAACCAGAGCAAGCCCGCTTTAAATTAGTAGTCTGGTTTCAAGACGGCAACCGCCGAACGTATTACAGTTATGATAACGCCTATAAAGGCAAAATCTCGCACGTTGACGAATATGAAGCTTTAATAAAATTAATGCGCCTATGTAAGCAATACGCCGGTAAATTTAAAAATGCCCAGATATTTGCAACAATGGATCCGGACCGCCGAAAAGATAGCAACTATAATTATTTAATCTATTGGGCCAAATGGAATAACGAAGTAGAGGCCAACAAAGCCGCAACTTTTGTAACAAAGGACCAAAATACAATTTTAAACCTGGCAAAAGTGGAAATGTATTCACCTAAAAACTTTGTAAAATGAGCAATTTATATTTGTTATTAGTTCGTTTTAAAACAAATTATGATTTATTAAAAAATGAATTAATTGATTATGAAGAAAGAAAAGAACAGTTACAAAATCAATTAATTGATTTAGAAATTCAGCATGATTGTTTATTAAATTTAGAAGAATGTATTAATGATCTCGAAAGTCGTTTAAAATAAAAAAATAAATAACAACGCTATGAAACACAGTAAAAAATTTAGCAAATATCAACGCAAAAAATTCTGGTCGATTTATATAAGGCGCAAGCATGCACTAGCTCCATTTTTAGAGTTTAAAAATTTTGAAAATTTTTGCAAAACATTATTAGAACTTGGTTTTAAATAAAAAACTTACTAACAAAAGGCCCGGAATTTAACCGGGCCTTTTTATTTTTGATGTATGGCAATTATAACCGTACCCTACACAGACATAAACGCAACAATGCGCGGCATACGCACCCAGGTAATAGATAGCATTGATTACGCACAAAACAATTTACCTAGGTTTAAAAACCCCGAACAAATGTTTAACGTATTAAAACAAATGACAACTTACCGCAATGATCCGCCAGGCGTTGAATTATTGCAAAGCGTTGGCACTTTGTTTGAAAATAATTATTGGGGTGTACCTGGGGCCGGGGATTGTGATTGCTTTTCTATTTTGGTTTTAACTTGTTGTTTAGTTAATGGCTGGAATGACCAAGAAATTATTTTAGCTGGCCGATCTAAATTAGCGCCCGTTCATATTTGGACGCGCGTAAAATTTAACGGCCGCTGGTTTGACGTTGATTTAACGCAACCTTATATAAATAGCGTTAGGCCTTACAAATTTACGCAAGCGTTACCGGTGTAAAAGTTATCAACAAATTACTAACAACAAATAAAAACAATATATTTTTGATGTATGGCAAAGAAAAACAATATATCAACTTATGATATGCCCGGACTTTGGTTTGTTAAACACCCTATGCGGTCCGATCTTAATTTTTTTAGTTTTGATTTAGACGAACTAAAAAAAGACATTAATAAAGGCACTTACACCCCGGAAATTTACGAGGTTCAATTTTGGCTTAAAAAACCAATTTTTAAAAAGTATACACAAGCACAATTAAAAAAACTTAATATCAAATAGATGGCACTTTTACAATTGGCCGAAAGCCCTTATAACATGTTAGCTGAAAACGAATTGTATTTAGCACAAAATAACCCCGTTGCCGAAAATTATTTATTTATCCCGTCTGGCCTTTTTGGCATGGATCAAGATACATATGTTCGCGCGGATTTTTTTGATAGCTTAAGCGATACAGAATTTGACGCCGTTATTAATACTTTGGCGCCTTACCAACCGCAAGGCCTTTCCGCTGTTGGCGCTGTAGTTACCGCCGCACAATTTGCCGGTAAATCTGTAGCCCCAGCAATTAAAAAAGCAATTGAAAAGCGCCAGGAAAAAGTATCTAGCGGAACGGCAAAACCAATTTTTAAACCAGGTGGCGCGCTTTCCGGTTTAGCTAGTAAGGTAAAGGCCGGCGTTGACAAGCTAAAAAATGCAAGCGTTGACGAAGCAAAAAAAATTATTGAAAAAACAACCCCGGTTTCTGGATCTGTAGAAATTGGCGGTACAACTTTAGATTTTTCAAGCGGGCAACCGGAAAAAGAAAGTTTTTTTACAAAATATAAAACTCCCTTATTGATCGGCGGGGCTGCTGTAGCCGGTCTATTATTATTTAAAACTCTTAAAAAATAAAAATGGCAACTAGAAAACGCACAACCCGCCGCAAAACAACGGCACCTGCACGCCGCCGTCGCACAACCGCGAAAACTCCGGTAAGACGCCGCCGCGCAACAAAGAAAGGTTTACTTTCGGAAATGTTTAACCCAGCAATGGCCAGCGGAGCCGCAAAAACTTTGCTTTCTGGCGCTGTTGGTGGCCTTGGCGCTGGTTTACTTAACAAAGTATTGCCGGCAACAACTAGCGTTGAAATGCGCGCAGCTTACACACTAGGCGCGGGCTTTTTTACAAGCACTATTTTTAAATTACCTAGCGTTGGCGCTGGTATGGCCGCTGTTGCCGTAAGTGATCTTATGAAATCAAAAGGCCTTTTATCGGAAAGTGCTAACTATGCCGATAGCATGGATTCTTTGCCAATGGTATTAAACGAAAATGAAGCAATGTATTTGCAAGAAAGTTCGGATCTTTACCTAGCTGAAAATTACGGTTACGACGTGGGATATTACCCGGCCGGTTTTGGTGGAATGTAATTTTTAAAAAAATAAAAAGACATGAGACAAATCTATAAAGCGGGAACAACTCCCCAAGAAAAAATAGTAGCGGTTAATCAAAAATTTGGTAATACCGGTATCCAATCGCAGCAAGGTACAACCCGTTTAATTTACGACACCTTACCGCTTGGTGGCGCTGGCGCGAAAACTTTACGTTTTTTTGAAGATAGCGCAAGCCGCCAATTTCCTTTTTCAAATACCGGATCCGACGGTAACAAGTTGGGCGTTGGTAACACTATGGTAATTGAGTCAATTACTTTTGTATTATTGACATACGATACAGTTAATTTACGTTTTGATGCTATTGCGTTACCAACAGCAACGCCAGCAATTCAAGCCGGTTTGTTAAATTTTGAAATTGCGAATAACCGCGTTATTAAAAATTTGAGTTTGTATGAACTTACAAACGCATTTGATAAAAACCCTGGCGCCACAAACGATAGTACAATTGAACTTGAAACTCAAATTGTGATCCCGCCGCTTTTGAACTTTGTTTGCCAGGTACAAATACCAACGTTTACACCGGCTGCAAATACTTATTTACGCTGCATTATTAACGGTACCGGTGGAATTATTGCACCACGTACAACTTTCTAAATCTTAAACAATGAGAGGAGTAATTCAATCCCAAGTTACACCGCAACAAAAAATGGTTGCGGTTAATAATAAGTTTGGTAACACAAACATAAAAAACCAGCAAGGTAGCACGCGCGTAATTTTTGATAGTTTGCCCATTACGGCCGGACCTACAAATTTTCGCTTTTTTGAAAATGCTAACAACCGTACTTTTCCGCTTACGAATATCGGTAGCGAGGGTAACCGTTTAGGTGTTGGCGAAACTTTTACAGTTGAAAAAATCTATTTTAACGCCGTTACTTACGACGCTGCTAACAATACAATTACAGCTTCATTAAATGGTTTAAACTTTGCTGCTGGTGATACAGCGGTCCCGTTTGCAACCGGTGAATTTGATTTTTTTATCGCAAATAGCCAGGTAGTTAAACAATTGCCAACAACCTTTACGCAAGGATCAAACTTTAACCCAACAGCGGTAAACACTAACGACCACGCCTTTGGTATGGCAACGGATATTGTTATCCCGCCGCTTTTGGAATATGTAGCAAGTTTAAAGACAACGCCATACGCAATTGGCGCGGATTTAGGCGGCTATACGCATATTCAATTATTTATGTACGGTACGGCTGGTATTATTGCGCCGCAAACTACTTTTTAATTCATAGCGTTTGAGTTCAAACGTTTAGCGAGGGGCGGCCGAAACGCCGCCCTTTTTTTTTAAAAAAATAAAAATTCAAAAATGAACACAAAAGGACTAAATGCCCCGCAATTCCCAGGAATGCAAACGGGCAAAATGAAAAGCGTTGACGAAGTGCGCGACCTTATTAAAAAACAACGCCGCGTTAAAGGTTACAATTTAACAGTGCCAACCGGTACAACTAGTTTTAATTTGCAGCTTTCGGGAACGGCCCGTATTTTATTGGGTATTGAGTTAGGTAGCTTTATTACGGCTACAGATAGCTATATTCGCGGTTTTCAGCGCGTTACTCTTTGCAGCTTTAAAGTAAACAACGAAATCATTTTAGAAAGCGTACACCCTAACTTTATTACAAATTACGGTAACGATAGCGAAATGATGCAATTGCCGCGCCCGCTTTCCGGTACGGACGAAATTACTATTGAGTTTACAAACCCTGGCGCTAGCGAAGTAGCAAACGTCGCTATTTATTATATTTAAGATATGATAACGCCAAAACTAGAAGAACTCATTTTGTGCGGCAAAGCCTTTGCAAAAACTTTTGTAGCTGCAAATACAAAAAGCGTAATAAATATCGAAAATGATAGATTTATAATTATTACCGATATTACCTTTTTGCCTACATTTTATAGCTTGCCTGCAGATGAATCAGGCGACGTAGTACAAGTAAGTATTTTAGGTGAAAGAGGATTTAATCACTATATGTTTAAAAATAGGACTATGTGTATTGTTCCCGTTTATGCTAGTAGTATAGATCAAACCATACGTGCTAATGGTGTTTTTCCAGCGGATCCACAAACAATAAATACATATTTATTGCACACTACAGAAGTAGCTTTTAGTTTTATCAATAGACCAGATAACCAAGCTGGAGGACCTTTAGTTGTTACACCTTTTAACAATCCAGCGTATCAATCACTTTTAGATTACGGAAAAGAGGGCGATCCAATTACTGTACCAATTTCGCAAAGTGTTACTAATGATACACTTCGTAATTTTGTTATGAATCCAGCTACAGGAATACCTGCTGGTGGCGATATTTCAAATCAATATCAATATCCAGCACAAGTAGGCACCAGGCCTGGCCAAATAAATGCACAAGTTCCCGCACCCTATATTTTAAACGTTAATTACGTCGAAATTTTAGGGCAACCAAACAATATCGGAATTTAAAAAAAAAACGCTATGAATGAATTTAACGAACACAAAAAACGAATTTTAGAAAGTGGATATAAATACATTTCACTTTATAGGGGATCCGACCGCATTTGCGCCTGGAATAACCTAGGTAAAATTGACGAAAAGCTAAACGAAATTGAAACTAGATTAAATAACAACCCGCCAGGGATTTATGTAATTAAGGCCCGCAACAGCGTAAGCGAAAAAGCCCCCGATCAATTTGTAATAAATTTAGGCGGCCAAAAGCAACCCGAAAACAACGCGGGCCAACAAATTATATATAAAGAACCAGCAAGCGAAAAACTTTTAGAAAATCAACGCATTTTAGAACTTACCGTAAAAGTTAAGGAATTAGAAATGCAAAATGAATTTTTAAGAGGCCAAATTGCGGATCTGGAAAACGAAATTGAGGATCTAGAAAACAAAGCAGCCGAAGCGCCAATTTTAGGCGAACAAACGCCGGTACCGTCGTTAATGGAAAGCGCAAAGGATTTTTTAGGTAGCCTTATGGAATTTGGCGCGCCGCTTTTGGATCAACATTTTAGTTTAAAAAAACAGCAGCTTGAAATTGAGCGCATGAAATTGGCAAACAAACGCCCGGCGCCAGGAACGCCCCAGGCGGCCAAAGATCAAAATGTACAAATTCGAATAATTGGGGAGTGGGTAGAAACTTACCAGGACCAGCCAGAAATTTACGAAGCGTTGCACGAAATAAGCGCAAAAAGCGAAAACGTACAACAATTTTTGACACAATTACAACAATTTAACCCAGATCTATATGCAGCAATTTCAAACAAAATTTGATCAAGAGTTAAACCAATGTAACAATATGTCCGAAATTTTGGACTGTGTACAAAGGCACTACGATCTAGATAAACCTTTTGGCCTGGCAACCAAATTAATGGTAATTGCCGGCGTCAAGAAAATTTTAAAAATTATTCAAGCCGTTAGTAAACGTATATAGTATGGCAACAAAGAAAAAATTTAACCCAACCGCCGCGGCCCTAACTATTTTGGGCCTAGGCGTTACCGGTTTTTTAGTTTGGGAATTTATTATAAAGCCTAGACGCGAAAAAAAGAAACAGCAAGTAAATGACCTTATTGCTAGTTATCCCAGCGAGGTCCTAGATGCACAATTTGAGCAAATTGATGAACAAACCGCGTAAAAAAGCGACCGCGCGCCGGAATAGTGCGCCCGCTACAAAAAGAAATTTAATATTGTTAGGCGTTGCAGCCGCGGCCGTCGGTACTTATTTATTTGCCGGCGACGCAATAAAAAAGCTGTTAAAATTAGACGGCCCAGATTTTATTGAGGACAAAACCCCGGTACAATTACCGTCTGTTACACCAAAAAATGGAACGCCAGGCGCGCAACCGGTAGCAAAGCCAGAACCGCCAGGTATTGACATAAACCGTAAATTGCGCAAAGGAATAAACAGCGGCGAAGTAACGCGCCTACAATTTATTATAAATTACATAGCCGGTTTGCGTAAAACAACTAGCTACAAAACCCCAGGCGGTTATACTGTAAACTTTCCTATAAAATCCGACGGTGATTTTGGTAATAATACCCAAGCCGGCGCCTATTTTATAGCGCCTAGTTTTAAAGATAACGGGTACATAACATTAGACGAAGCGCGTAAACGTTTGGCCTATATTGCCGGCTATTACAATAAACCTTTTCCAAGTGAATTAGTAGGTACCAAAAATTTTAAAGAATATCAAACAAGTTATAAAAGCGGCGAAATTGACGGTAATAAAAATTCAAATTTGAATTTACCCAACGTTGGTTTGAATTTGGTAAATTTCCCGACACCTTTTAATTAATGTTATGGCAACGCAACCAACAAAAACAAATAAGGCTGCAAAGGCCGGAGGTTTTTTATTAAAGTATTACAAACCAATTACTTATATTGGCGTTGGCGTTACAGCTAGTTATTTTCTAGCGCGTTTTTTGCAAAAGTTTACAAAAGAAAGTAAGCGCTTACAAGACGAAAAAAAAGCTGTTGAAACTGAATTAAGCAAAGCGGTAAAAGAAAAGCCGTTAAGTTATCCAGAAAGCCAATATCAAAGTTTTGCGCGCGTTATTCAAATTGCCGGTTTTGACCTAGGTACAGACGAAGCCGCAATTTATAACGTATTTAGATCCTTAAAAAATAACGCTGATTATTTAGCGCTTTCGCAAGCCTGGGGCAAACCAACGCGCAAAGTATATGAATGGGGTATAGGCCGCGACATGACACTACAGCAATTTATCCGCTGGGAAATGGACCAAAAAGAAGTTGCAAAAATCAACTTAATTTTAAAAAATAGAAATATCAAATACCGTATCTAATGAATGACCAGCTAAAAAATATAATTGCCCGTTTTGGCCAGGCGTTTACAAATGAAGACGCCGCGTTCAATTTTCCTATTAAATATCCCGCCATTGATCTTGACAAACCAACCAAAGAAGCCCTTTATAAAACCGCCGGTATTATTGCTGGTGGCCTTATTGTTATGGGCGTTATTATTGCAGCCGGTAAGCGTGGACGAAAATAAATTAATACCTGGTTTAATTATAACAGCCCTAGGCGCATTTGCCTGGATAAAATTTCGCGGCCGTATGGATCAAAAGTTAAGTAAAAATTTTTCCCTTGCTGAATTTGCAAGCAAAGACGGGGCCGAAACGCCGCCGGACGTTTTAGAAAATTTACAAAAGCTTGCAAATAATTTGCAAGTAATACGCGACGAAATAGGCAAACCCATTAAAATAAATTCGGCTTATAGATCCCCTGCTCATAACAAAGCTGTAGGCGGCGTTAAAAATTCTATGCACGTTAAAGGTAAGGCGGCCGATATTGTGGTAACCGGTGTAACGCCAGCGCAATTAGGACAAATTATTTTTAGATTAATTGAGCAAAAAAAAATAAGCCAGGGC
>Ga0181364_1000241_pt1 | contig 9826 bp, 11 predicted proteins | sample Fa13NDMM110SN_FD_130108 | JGI IMG/M metagenome (GOLD analysis project Ga0181364, IMG submission 130108) | Freshwater viral communities from Lake Michigan, USA - Fa13.ND.MM110.S.N | ecosystem: Environmental > Aquatic > Freshwater > Lake | place: USA: Michigan | collected 2013-09-24
AGAAATGGATGATATGTAGGTAAAAGCTAACATTATGTCCACTATAAAGGAGAAAACAAAATGGCGTACTATAAAGTATTAATTAAAGAAGAGTTTGTATACGAGGTGTTAGTCAGTGCTGATACGGCTGAAGACGCTAAAAACTTAAGCAATGAATATGAATGGGGTGAACCTATAAGTATAGAAACTCATACCTATGACGTAATAGAACTACAGGAGAAAAAAGATGAGCCTGAAGACCCGTTGTGTAAAATATGTGGTAAAGTTCTAGGTAGCACTAAAGAATGTGCATGGACAGGATGCCCACTTAATTGGGGCGATGAAGCCTCAGAAAAAAGGCAAGACATCATCGGGCAGAATGGTAACGTAGGATATGGGGAAGAATAGTAATGGCTGATGAAGCAGATTTAGCGCAATCGCATTTAGAAGCGGAAGATATTATCCGTAGGAAGTACACAAAGAAGCCAGCGTTAGAAGCTGAACCAACAGGCGAGTGCTTAAACTGCTACGAACCCGTGTCTCTCGGCATGAGGTGGTGTGATAAAGACTGCCAAGATGATTGGCAAAAACGGAGAGCAAGATGAACATAGTCACGTTAGACTTTGAGACATACTACGCTCAAAACTTTTCCCTAACAAAACTAACTACTGAGGAATATATCAGAAGCCACCAATTCCAAGTCATCGGAGTGGCGGTTAAAGTTAATGACGGTGAGACTATATGGGCTAGTGGTGGTCGTGAAGTTAAATTACTACTAGAGACAATTGATTGGTCAGATGCTATGGTGCTATGCCATAACACACTATTCGATGGCGCTATTTTGTCGTTTAGATATGACATTGTTCCAGCTGTATATTTAGATACTCTAAGCATGGCTCGCGCTATACACGGTGTAGATGCGGGCGGCTCACTAAAAGTTTTAGCTGAACGATACAATATTGGTGTCAAAGGCGAGGAAGTTATCGAGGCTAAAGGTAAACGCTTAGAAGACTTTGACCCTAAAGACTTAAAACAGTATGGCGAGTATTGTAAGAATGACGTTAAGCTAACCTATGATTTATTTAATATTTTAGCGAAAGACTTTCCATTCAACGAACTTAAGCTAATAGATATGACAATCCGTATGTTCACTCAGCCTAAGCTTGAGGTGGATGATGCGATGCTTGTTGAACGGCTAGAGGAAGTACAGGAAGAAAAGACTCAGTTGCTACAAAGTTTGATGGTTAAATTAAACTGCGACAACGAAGAAGACGTACGTAAGAAGTTGGCTAGTAACCCGCAGTTCGCTGGGGTACTATTAGAGTTCGGTGTTGAACCACCAATGAAAGAGAGTAAGGCAACAGGAAAACAGACGTACGCACTTGCAAAGAATGATGAAGGTTTTATAGAGTTAACCGAACATGAAGACCCATTTATTCAAATGCTTTGTGCTGTACGTCTTGGTACTAAGTCTACCATTGAAGAATCTCGTATACAACGTTTTCTTAGTATTGGTTCCCGGAATAAAGGTAAGTTACCTATCCCATTAAAATATTATGGCGCACACACAGGGAGGTGGGCTGGTAGTGACAAGGTTAACTTTCAAAACTTACCTAGTCGGGATAAGAAAAAGAAGGCTCTTAAAAACGCAGTAGTTGCACCCGAAGGATACCAAGTAATTAATTGTGACTCTTCTCAGATTGAGGCGCGGGTACTTGTATGGCTTGCAGGGCAAGATGAAGTAATTAAACAGTTTGCTAATGGCGACGATGTTTACAGCGTATTTGCATCTAAAGTTTATGACCGCCCAATAACTAAGAAAGACCCAGTTGAACGCTTTGTTGGTAAGACTTGTGTACTAGGTCTAGGCTATGGCACAGGGTGGGCGAAGCTACAACACACTCTTAAAACACAACCACCAAGCGCAGTGCTAACAGAAGATGAATGTCGCAACCTAGTTGATATCTATCGTGAATTAAACGATAAGGTGATAGAACTCTGGGCGGAATGTGATAGCGTACTAGGCGACTTAGCTGACTGGCCTCCTAATAAGAAACCCTATTGGCTAGGTAAGAATAATTGCTTGTTCGTAACTCCGAAAGGCATAAGGCTTCCCAATGGCTTATATATAACCTACCCACAGTTACATTGGGACACATCAGAGACACGAGGTAAGTATAAATATAAATCACGCAAAGGCACGGTGTCTATATGGGGTGGCTCGGTAGTAGAGAACGTGGTGCAAGCATTAGCTAGGATTATCGTAGGCGAACAGATGATTAAAGTTAATGATATATACCCAGTAGTCCTAACAGTACATGATGCGGCAGTGTGTGTAGTACCAACAGATGTAGCTAGTAGCGCATTAGAGTCAATTATGAGTATAATGAGTGAACCGCCCGAATGGGGAAAAGACTTACCTATTTCCTGTGAAGGCAAATATGCCCCTAGCTACGGAGAATGTTAATGGAATTTACTTGGTCGTACTCATCACTAAAGCAGTATCTTAATTGCCCTAAACAGTATCAAGAAATTAAAGTATTAAAGAACTTTGAATCATCAGACACACCGCAAACTATTTATGGTAGAGAAGTACATAAAGCTTTAGAGGATTATGTTCGTGACAGTATTCCTCTAGCGAAGAATTATCAAGGCTTCAAAGGTGTAGTAGATGAATTGATTGCTATCAAGGGCGATAAATATTGCGAGCATGAGATGGCACTTGGTAAAGACAGGCAACCATGTGAGTTTAACGACGAGAATAGATGGGTTCGTGGTATTGCCGACTTACTTATTGTTGATGGAGATACCGCGTATATCATTGACTACAAGACAGGCAGTGATAAATATGCCGACTCCACTCAACTACGTCTTATGGCGTTAATGACCTTTGCTCATTTTCCCGAAGTAAACCATATAAAAGGTGGGCTGTTATTTATATTAAAGAACAGTTTTATCTCAGAAGAGTATAATAGAAGTGAGATTGATAAATCGTGGGAACATTTTTTACCATCACTTGAACGTTTAGATATGTCATATGAGTCGGGTAAATGGATGGCTAACCCCACCCCATTATGCAGGTACTGCCCAGTGCATAGCTGTGAGTTTAATAAAGGATAGACGATGGCTTACGTAAACAAACCAAGACCGTATAAAAAAGAATACGAGCAACAAAAAGAACGTGGAGAACTTGAGCGTCGCATGGAAAGACAACGTGGTCGCCGTGCTATTGATAAACGTGATACAGGTACTGTCACTAAGAAATCTCCTAAACGTGATGGCAAAGATGTAGCACATGTAGTAGCACTAGATAAAGGCGGCAGTAATAAAAACGGTCTACGTATTGAATCCGCCTCAAAGAATCGCTCATTTAAACGTGACTCACAAGGCAATCTAGTTTCAGAAACAAGTAAAAAAGAATCCAAAAAGAAGTAAAGTATTATTTGACATTCCACACTCTTCTGTGATATCTTAGACCCTAGTCACTATAGTTAGGGTCAGTATGGAATTAGTAGATAACACAGTATTAAAAATCACCGTGCCTAAGCACATAGTACCTCACATCACTACTAACATTGAGAGAAGTGAAATAATTGAGTGGCGCGGTGATATAGCGGAAATGGCGGTCTATTGGGGCTTAGAAGAAATGACTAGGCTTAATGAAATTATTTCATTCCGTGAAAACCTACCCTCCCCCATCGCTAGAGACTATAAATGGCCTGGCCTCTATACTCCGTTTGACCATCAGAGAACAACAGCTGAGTTTCTTTCAGTATATCGCAGAGCATTTTGTTTTAACGAAGCTGGTACAGGCAAGACTTCATCAGTAATATGGGCGGCAGACTACCTAATGGAACACAGCAATGTTAAGCGTGTGCTAATTGTATGCCCACTATCTATTATGGACTCAGCTTGGAAAGCGGATATATTCAAAACGGCAATGCACCGCACAGTAGCAATTGCGCATGGCACGGCAGATAAACGCGAAAAGATTATTAGAGGCGAGTATGAGTTTGTCATTATTAACTATGATGGTGTCGGTGTAGTTAGAGACGCTATCGCTGAAGAATGTTTTGATTTAATCGTAATTGACGAAGCTAATGCTTATAAGACAACCAGCACATCTCGCTGGAAAACGTTAGCTAAAATACTAAAACCATCAACTCGTCTTTGGATGCTAACTGGAACACCCGCGTCACAATCCCCTTTAGATGCATACGGCCTAGCTAGGCTAGTCAGCCCCGATAGAGTTCCTAAGTTCGCCAATGCATGGCGTGATAAAGTCATGAACCAACTCTCCCGCTTCAAGTGGGTACCAAAGTCAACTTCAAAAGATGATGTATTTAAAGCCCTTCAACCAGCTATAAGGTTTGCTAAAAATGATTGCCTCGACTTACCCGAAGTTATGTATCAAACGAGAGATATCCCGCTTACTCCTCAAGCGCAAAAATACTATAAAGCCCTCAAGGACAATTTCCTTATCCAAGCAGCAGGCGAACAGATTACTGCGGTCAATGCAGCCTCAAACCTTAATAAACTCTTACAATTATCAGGCGGTGCCATCTATACGGACAAGAAAGATATTGTTGAGTTTGATGTATCACCTCGTTTTGCGGCGCTCCACGAAGTCTTGGAAGAAACAGAACATAAGGTCATTATTTTCGTGCCGTACAGGCACACTATAAATATGGTGTCTAATAATTTAATTAAACACGGTATCTCTCATGCAATTATTAACGGCGACGTATCAGCAAATGACCGCGCTACTATTATTAGAAACTTTCAGACAATGCCAGACCCGCATGTGCTGGTAATTCAACCTCAATCGGCATCGCACGGTGTGACGCTAACTGCGGCAAATACGGTGGTCTTTTGGTCGCCTGTTATGAGTGTAGAAACATATTTACAATGTATCGCTCGTATTGATAGGTATGGGCAGAAAAATAAAATGACAGTTGTACATTTACAGGGTTCAGATGTTGAGCGTAAAATGTATAAGATGTTGCAAGGGAAAGTCGATATGCATACTAAGCTTGTCGATTTGTATAGGGAAGAGTTGGATTCTTAAATTTTGGAGAAATGTAATGGAAGATGAAAAAATTGAATTAGATGAATTAGTAAAAATATACTTGACAATAAGACGTGAACGTGAAATACTAGCCCAACAGTTTGAAGCTAAGGATGCTGAGTTAAAAAGCGAAATGGCTTCTATTGAGCACGTAATGTTAGCCGAGTGTAATAGCATCAATGCTGAAAGTATTAAGACAGGCAACGGTACTATTATTAAGTCTCTTAAAGAAAGTTTTGTGTGTGGTGATTGGGATAATTTTAAGACTTTTATCCTTGAAAATCAGGCAGTTGAGTTACTGCAACAACGTATCCATCAGTCTAATTTCAAAGAGTTTTTATCTCAGCACGAGCATGATGGCTTACCCCCAGGGATTAACGTATTACGTGAGTTTAATATTGTTGTGCGGAAGCCAACAATCAAATCAGTTTAATTTAGTGAGGATATTATGAGTACAGATTTAGCAAATATTTTAGCAAGTAACCCAGCGCTTATTGAAACAGGTCTAGACGAAGACACGCTTGCCGTAGCTGGTGGTAGTGGTAATCAGACTAAGCGTTTATCAATTAAAGGCGGTGTATTCCGCAAAATGTCTGGTGGTAAAGAAATCGGTGCTATTGAAGACCGCCACATGAACGTGATTATTGTTAAGATGGCACATAGTGCATCTCGTACATTTTATTCACAGGGATACAAAGAAGGTGAAAAGGTTAGTCCAGTATGTTGGTCTAATGATTCTCGTATACCAGATGCAGAAGTAAAATCACCACAAGCGGCATCATGTGAAACTTGTCAATTTAGCGCTAAAGGTTCTGGTGCTAATGGTACTGGCACTGCTTGTCGTTTGTCATGGCGTGCGGCTGTTGTTTTACCTAATGACCCAGCTGGCGATGTTATGCAGTTAGTTCTTCCAGCTACATCATGTTTTGGTAAAGAGGACAATGGTAAATTCCCATTCCGCCCATATATTCAAACACTTGCAAACCACAATGTAAGTGCTGGTCGTATCATTACGCGTATGCAGTTTGATACAAAATCACCAACACCTAAAGTATTGTTTTCACCAGCTGGTGCAGTAGACCCTAACGATAAAGAAACTATTTTACGTCAGTCTAAAAGTCATGCGGCAGAACAAGCTATTAAACTTACTGTTTTCCAAGCAGATAGTACAGACGTAGCGGAGTCAGAAGAATTTGCGCCAGCTACAAATAGTGCACCAAAAGCAGAATTTTCAGAGCCAACTCTACAAGCATCAGAACAGTCAAAAGCTGAAAAAGTAAACGATATTAAAGATGTCGTTAATAAATGGTCAAAGAAATAAGGGAGTAGGAAATGCCACGGAATTACAGTGAAGAATTTTTAATTGAGGTGCATCACTTAGATGCAGAACGTCTTGGTGTTCAATTTGCTAAGGTTTGTATCAAAGCTAATTTGCCAGCTATGTATGTGGCTAATGCTTTAGGTGTGTCTCGCATGACAGTCTACAGCTGGTTTCGTGGTAAACCTTTACGGGATAAAAACGCTACTCTTGTTAAGTCATTTATGAAATTAATAAATGAAGCTATGACTATAGGAGCCCTACCAGCGCCTACTTTTGTTAAAGCTAAAGAGTTTGTAGTATTAAGCACAGATAAACTGCGCCCGCAGACTAACGTTAGCTAGAACGTTGCCCTCGAAATACTAGCCAGTGGGGGTGCAAAGCCCCCTTTTTATTCCCCAAAATTATGAGTTGCGCATATGCTAAGAAAATTCTACGAAAAAGTATTGCCATCGCAAGGTGTATATTGTGTAACTGGTATCGACACCTCAGTTGAGCCATCAAAAGTTAAAAACAATTTCTGTGACAGTCTTGAAGATATGTTTGAGACAATGGAAAAGGTTAAAGCTAAGAACCAAAATACATTTGTTGCGTTAAGCACGTTTGATGGGTATAGCCGTAAAGCTGAAAACGCTATATTCTCCAAATCGTTTTTCATTGACCTTGATGTTGGTGAAACAAAAGACTATCAATCCAAAGAAGAAGCGTCACGTGCACTTGACGACTTTATTACTATTACTGAACTACCAGAACCTGTACGTGTTGACTCTGGTCGTGGTATCCATGCTTACTGGCCTTTAGATATTGATGTGCCAATTGATGAGTGGAAACCCTACGCAGAAAAGTTTAAATCTTTATGTATGGATAACGGGTTAAAGATTGACCCAGTAGTAACCGCTGACGCGGCGCGTATATTACGTGCTCCCGAATCTTTTAACTACAAAGAAGACCCGCCGCTACCTACGTTTGTAATTAGCGAAGACATTAGCGTATTCTCATTTGAGGAATTTAAAAGTTTCTTAGGTGAGATTGAGCAGTCATTCGATGAAATCTTAGCATCATTACCAAAGGGTGATTTGACTGACGAACAGAAGTCGATGCTAAAGAAAGATAATTTTGAAACGACGTTTGAGCGTATTGCTATAAGAAGCCTAGAGGGTGACGGGTGCGCACAAATTGCTGAAGTACTAACAAACCCTAATGGCATTAGCTACGATACATGGGTTGGTGCATTATCTATTGCAGTTAAATGCGACGATGGCGAGACAGCCATACATAAAATGTCGGAAGACTACGAAGGATACACATATGAAGCCACAGTTAAGAAAGCCTACCATAGTGGCATTGAAGGCGCTAGAAGGTGCGAAACATTCGCAAGAGAAAACCCATCAAAGTGCGAGGGATGTAAACATAGAGGAACTATCAGTTCCCCAATTCAACTTGGAAAAGCCCTTAGAATCGCGGTCGCTCCAACTGAAAAAACCGAGGGGTCTTTACGGACACCGCAGAGTACCTTTACGCTTCCAGAGGCAATCTACCCATTTACAAAAGGGGTCTTAGGCGGAATTTATTATATTCCAGCTTCAACAGTAAATAAAAAAACAGGCGAAGTAACTCACAATGACCCAGTATTAATTTCGCAGTATGACTTGTATCCTCTCAAGCGGATTTATAGTTTAGGTGAAGGTGAGTGTTTGTATATGAGGGCACACTTGCCAAATGATGCGGTGAGAGAATTTATGATGCCTATGAAGCACATCTATTCACTAGAGAAGTTTAAAGAGATTATGACAAGTAACGGGGTTTTATTTAATCCGTTAGGGAATGGAGTACAGTATTTAATGAGCTATATATACAAATGGGGTGCGTATTTAATTGATACTCAGTCAGCAGAAATTATGCGTACTCAAATGGGTTGGACTGATGATGATAAGCGAGAATCGTTCGTTTGCGGTCAAAAAGAGTACGTAAAGGGCGGAAAAATAATTGATGCCCCTATATCTAGCCTATGCCGCCCAGTGTCTAAAATCTTAAAGACACGTGGTTCCTATGAACAGTGGAAGGAGTCATGTAATAAACTATCTAATGAAAGTATGGAGATTCATGCGTTCACTTTACTATGTGGTTTTGGTTCTGTGTTAATGAATTATACTTCAACTCCTGGGGTTACCTTAGCTTTAACTGGTAAGTCGGGTTCGGCAAAGACAGGTGCATTGTACGCGGCATTAAGTGTTTGGGGTGACCCAAAGGCTATGTCAATTGCAACTAACGAAGGCGCTACCGCAAATGCTTTAGTAGGTCGGTATACTACATTGCATAATATTCCATTCGGTGTTGATGAGATTGGTAACATTAAACCAGAAATTTTGTCGCAACTAATACTTAAGATTTCATCAGGTAAAGCCAAAGCAAAAATGCAAGGGTCTATAAACGCTGAACGCGAGGTAGAAGAATCTGCATCATTGATTGGAATCATGACTGCTAATGGAGAATTGTACGACAAGCTTGGTACTATCAAGAAAAACCCAGAAGGTGAGGTAGCACGTTTGATTGAACTTAAGATGCTAGGTGTACCTAAATTTCTAGAAGAAAATACTGCTGAAGGTCCAGCTATTTTTGATACATTAACTTTTAATTATGGGTTTGCTGGCCCCGACTTTATTCAGCACGCTATCGAGTATACAGAAGTAGAAATGAAAAGTTTTATCGGTGAATGGATTAGAAGGTTTAAAGGAGACTTTGGCGACTATATGCCGTATCGTTACTATGAAAATATTATGGGTGTTGCTATGACAGCGGGTGAATTGCTAGCTAAGCATGATATTTTGCATCTGCCACTAGAGCGCATATTTAGAGTTATTACAGGGCACTTTATCGGTATTAAAGATGGCACTGTTAAGATTAGTGATGTTGACTATGAAAGTATTTTAGGTGGATTCATAAATGCCAATCAAGGTTGTATGCTTGCAATTAAAGATGGCAAAGTATCAATGGAGCCTCGTAACGCTTTTCTCATTCGCGCTGATGTAGACAAATCTTTACTCAGTATAAGCGTAGGAGAATTTAATAAATACTTATCCGATATGCAAGTCAGTTCACGAGAATTAATACATAACTTAAAGACTTTAGGTATATCTACAGTCAAAAAACGTGTGCGTATGGGCGTTGGCTGGAAAGATGCAACTGCGGAATATAACGTATTTTGTTATCAGTTTGACTCAACAAATATGGTAAAAGATATAGTACCTAAAAATGATTAATGAGCCTGAATGGATATTTCCCTTCAATGCACTAGATGTGGGAGAAAGTTTTTTCATACCAACTTTAAAACCAGCAAACTTAGTCTATATGATTGAAACAGGGGCTAAGCGTGCTGGAGTTAGAGTTAAAACATTTATTACCCATAAAGACGGCATGATGGGGGTTAGGACTTGGCGGGTTCGTTAGCGTTCCCGTTTGTC
>Ga0181364_1000245_pt1 | contig 9768 bp, 10 predicted proteins | sample Fa13NDMM110SN_FD_130108 | JGI IMG/M metagenome (GOLD analysis project Ga0181364, IMG submission 130108) | Freshwater viral communities from Lake Michigan, USA - Fa13.ND.MM110.S.N | ecosystem: Environmental > Aquatic > Freshwater > Lake | place: USA: Michigan | collected 2013-09-24
GTTGCTTTTGCTAAAATACTCATGTTGTTGATCTCGCGGTTGACGACAAGTTGTTCTCCTTCTAGCTGGAGGCTAGTTACCCCTGACGGTTGACGCTGTCAGGGGTTTTTCTTTGCGGGACAGCAATTCTAGTCCTTGGCCTTTTCTTTCACCAAGCTGGCAGCAGCATACTTCTCACCGATCAGGTCTTCGCTGATCTGGATGTCCAGCTTGGCAATGGCCGATGGACTTTTGAGATCAAATGCCTGTGGGTAGGACTTCAAAGCCTCAAAAGCCAAGGCGTCAGACTTCCAAAACTTGGTCTTGCGACCTGGTCGCAGTGTCCAGCCTTGGATGTGAACACCCTCGGTGATCTGACGCTTTGCTGACTCCAGCACTGCCTCAGACCACATCCCAGCAAGCTGCGCCAGTTCAATGTCTTCTGGGGTGACATGCGGCACTGCAATCGTGTCATCCTTATCGGCCTGCTTGACGATGTCTGCAAACTCTTTACGGGCGTTGTCCTGCACCTTCTGCCGCATGGACGGGCAGATGGGCTTGGCCTTGCAGTATCTGCAAGCGCTGGTGGATGGGTTGGTCGGCGCGTCATCGGTCAGCGCAAGGGTGGCAGCGGCCAGCAGGTCGTGGCCGTGCTTGATCAGGTCAGCGCCACTTACTGTCCACTTGCTGTGGCCGGCTCGGGGCTGGAAGATGTGCATGGTGCATGTAATCGTTGCAGGCGCATTCAACATGCGCATGACGCCGAGTGCGTAGGTCAGCATCTGCTTGTTGTCCTCGGCCTCGACCAGCACTCGGCCCGTCTTGAGATCGACCACATGGAGGTGGTCGCCGTCCACCAGCACGGCATCGGCAGTGCCGCCGAGGGATTGGTGCAGGGACTTGAGGCCGGCGTCAACATTGACCTCGATCATGCGCTTGCGTGGGTTTTCCACCAGCGTGTTGATGAAGGTGGCGTACTCGTTGGCCATGTCAAAGTGATCGTCTGGGTGGTCTTTGGGATTGACCTCCTCGCCCCGCAGAATTTTTTCGGATAGCTCATGGATAGCCGTGCCGATGGCGGCAGCCTCACCGGCTGGCTCATACGGCATCTTGCTTTCCAGCCGGTAAGAGCCTGGACAGCTCATCACCCTGTCCATGCGGGATGCTGATAGTCGGGCGTGTTTTCTGGTTTCGTGTTGCATAGCTTTTCCCTTTAAATTAATGGTTGCTGCACTTGCTTCGTTGGCTCTGTAGCAAATAGCTGGCCTTGGGCTACGGCTTGCTCTATGCGCTTGCAAGCAATGTCAAAGTATTTTGGTTCACGCTCAATGCCGATGAACTTGCGGCCTAACTGTATGGCTGCTACGCCTGTTGTTCCGCTGCCCATGAAGGGGTCAAGGATGGTTTTTGCGTTTGGCACAAAGTCAATGCACCAAGCCATCAAATCAACGGGTTTTTGTGTAGGGTGACTTTTTTCAATTTGGTTGTGTTGGTGAATAGAAAACCTAAACACTTTTGCAGGAATTTTGATATTTGTAAAAGCAAGTTCTGCACTTGCAAAGTTGCTTACTGTTTGCTGTTTATCCCAAACTAAAAAATATTCACTTGTTGGCAATTCAAAGTTGTTTGCCCCCCAAACTATTGCGTTTTCTCCCTTTGACAACATCAGATCAAAAAATGCTTTTTCTGGCGCTTTGTCCCAAACAATCCCGTTTTTGTATTCGCCTGTTTTGTCAAAACGCAAAGAGCCTTTTTCAAATCGCTTAATCCCATAAGGCGGATCGGTGATCACCGCATCTACCTTCGGCAGCGTTGGCAAGATGTCCATGCAATCGCCAAGGTACAGCGTGGCATCGCCTATTTGTATTTTCATTTGTTCCCTTAGATGATCTGATTAACGATGTTCTGCTTCTTCAACACCTTGGCCAGCACATTGTGGTCGAGTGATGCCCTGATGGTCAGCAGGTAAATGACTGGTTTGACCCCTGACTTGTTGATGTTCTCTACCCTGCTGGACGCTTGTTCCAGTGCAGAGGTTGACCAGGTGCATTCAACAAAGACAATCGTGTCGGCGGCACTCAGGTCAACCCCCTCACTCATGGCCGCAATGTTGCCCACGATCACCTTGGTATGGCCAGACTGAAATGCCGCAATGTACTCTGTGCGCTTGGCGGCCGGCGTGTCGCCCACCACCACCACCGGCTTGTGGTCTTTAAGTTCCTCGACCAGCCCATGCACCACATCCTTGTGATGTGCAAACACCACCACCGGCTCACCGGATTGCAGCAGGTCGCTGATGAATTCGGATGCCGCCTTGATCTTGCGCATGCCTGCCTCACGCATAATCTCGGCCAAGCCCTCGAAAGCGAGCAATGCGTTTGGATTGGCCACCAAGGCATCGGCATCAAAGGATTGCTCACGCTTGTCTACGGGCAGGTCAAAGGTCACCAAGCTCACCTGTGGCTGCTTGTAGTCCATGAAGATGTCTTCCTTCTTCCGGCGCAGCATGTGGGGCTTGACTAGAGCCTTAAGTTCAGGGATGTTGGATGCACCAGACACATCAAGACCACCCCACGGGGGATTCCATGCCTTGCAGTACCTATAGACAAAATCAAACCACCCACCCCTGTAAATGCCCAGGCCGTGGAGAATTGGCCAAAGCTCTGCCGGTCGGTTTTTCATTGGCGTGCCTGAAAGTGCATAAATTCTTGGCACTTTCTTCATCATCAGCATGGCCGCCTTTGTGCGTATCGCCTTCGGATTTCCAAGCCGGTGAAACTCGTCAAACACCACAGTTTTAATTCCTGTAAATGCCGTAACACTGGAAAGAATGTCGTAGTTCACGATGGTGACACCGGCGCAAATAATCTCTGCGGCCTGCTTTTTCCCATTGACAACCCGCACTGGTACGGATGGGTCAAGCCGGTTAAATGCAGCCTCCCAGACAGTCTTGACCACCGCTGGGCAAACGATGATGGCCGGCAGGTGTTGCAGTGCGGCAGCGGCGGCAGGTAAACTTTTTCCCACCCTAGCCTGATCGCAGAGCAAACATCTTTTTTGAGCTAGCAAAAAGTCACGGGCTTCAATTTGATGGGGGTAGAGGATTGTCACAAAGCCACCAGTGGGCTGATGTCAGTCCATGTCCTATTGCGTCCGATGTCAGAAACAATACCTTTTGAAATGCCGAAATCTCTGGCGATTTCGCTTTGTGTTGAGCCAAAAACCAACATGCTTTTTATGGCTCCGGCGTCTTGAGCGTCAATCTTTATGGTTCTGGAATTTCTGACATTTGTCTTGACATCAACCCATCGAGTGTTGCCTGGCTCATAGTTTCCATTGTTGTTAATCCGGTCAAGCTGTAAGTCGGATTTGTAGTCACCTCCCACATCTTTCAAAAACGCCTCAAAGCTCATGTTCCATGTGTCGCACACGAAAATTCCACGCCCCCCGTAATTGTGAAATCGAGCATGAGATTGGCGGTTGCATCTTGCACGCATTTCTTTCCAAACTTTGTAAATCGGCATTTTTGTCAAGCCATGCGTAGTAGTGGCGGCTTTCATTTTTTCAATAGCAATGCAGCCGCATGAGGTGCTATGACCAGACCGCAAGTGATTGCCACTTGTTTCGGTATTGCCGCCGCAATCGCATTGGCATTGCCAGTAAGCTGATGTTTTCCTGTTCTTTGCCCGATGAAGGACAACAAGTCGGCCAAATCGCCTTCCAGTTTCATCAATAAATTTGCCCATAGTCTTTTCTCCAAAAAAAAGACATCACCTGCACTCTCCCATTGCTGGGTTGGTCGAACGGATGGGTATCCGCCAGAGTGCATGTGATGTCCTACCCAAAAAAGCCGCGACCAAGCGACTAGCACATCATAGTTCCGATTCTCGCACAAAAAACTTTTTAGAACAACAAATAATTGATATACAATGCAAGTGCTGCATGTCGCAGCTTTAACGCTAAACAGGAAAAACGCTATGACTACACGGGTTGTTACCGGCAAATGCCGCTTTGTTTATTGCTCAGTGATGAGCGCACGCAAGAATGAGATGAACGGCAAGGATGAGTTCAGCACCCAAGTGCTTGTCCCCAAGTCTGATACCGAAACGGTAGCGGCGCTGAAGGCTGCGGCCAAGGAAGCTCTGATCGCCAAGTTCGGCGACAAGATCCCCAAGAATGTTCGCAACCCCTTGCGTGACGGCGATACAGAAACCAAGTCGGACGGCACGCCGCTGGGCAAAGAGTACGCCGGCTGCTACTTCTTCAACACCAAGAGCACCAACAAGCCTGGTGCTGTGGACGCCAATGGCCAAGACCTGCTCGGCAGCAATGACATTGTCTCTGGCGACTTTGGTCGGGTATCTCTCAATGCCTATGCGTACGATCAAGCCGGCAATAAAGGCGTGTCGTTTGGCCTGAACAACATCATGTTGGTGGCCAAGGGAGAGCCTCTGGGCGGTGCGCGGCCAAGTGCTGCTGCCGACTTCGGTGTCAGCAAGTCAGCCGCCCCTGTGGCCGCTGAGTCTGACGATAACTGGTAAAAAATCGGGGGGAAAGCGGATGCGGGTTTCTTGGTCTCACAAGGACTGACCCGATGCAGCGAGTACCCCCACCTTCTAAGGACTCAAATGAGATACAAATCAAAGACAGACTTTCCCAAGCTGGAAAGCGTTACGAAACCTTTCTTAACAACGGATGAGATAGCGTTTTATACGAATCTTAGCCCTGGGACTTGGCGACTTAAGGCTTGTAAAGAGAAATACCCAGATGACCTGCGCCCACTGCGAATATGCCGCCGGTTGGCTTGGCCTACTGATGCTGTAAAGCGCCTGTTGGGGCTATCAGCATGAGATACATCGCCGCACATGTAGACACATACATCATTGACGCCGTGGACAAACTGGCCGTTGAGCTTAGACTGTCTCGGGCTGCCTTGATTCGGATGGCGCTGGAGTCTTACCTTGACCGGCCTCACCGACTTGTACAAGACGATCAAGCGCCTGTGACAGCGCCTTTACTGAAACCCACAGAGGACTGACTGATCCGGCCAGCCACCGGCTGACCTGTGGGGGCTGGATGCCAGCCTCGCGGCATACGGCATTCATCCTGATGCCGTTGGCCTTGGCCCTGTCCCTAATGTCTTGTACTGATTCCATGAGTGTATTTTAACTGCAACATCTTTATTTCTTGACTACTATGCAAGTTTCTTTATTTGGCGTAAAATTCGTAACACATATCAATTCTGATATACACAAAGGAGAGCAACATGAATAAATTGAGCAATCGTGCCGATGCGGCACTGGACTATCTGCTGTGCTTGGTGATCGGCTGCGGCTTGGCTGCGGCACTAGTGGCATGGTGGTCAGCATGAGGAAAACAACACCACCGCCGGCACTGAACAAAATGCTCGGGGTGTATGTACCCCTTGAATTGAAACCCTTCACCGGCAGACCTGGTGCAATGGATGCGTTTAAGCTGCCGTCCTTGATCTCCAATTTGCGTACATACAGAAAAGATGCAGACAAGCTATGAGCGAGCCAGTTCTTGAGCCAGCACTGGTGGCCGCCATTGAGTTCATGGACGATCTGCTGTCGCCGGAGATGTATGGCCACGCGATACCGGAAGATGCCCACACAAGGGCTTTCGTGGTGCGTGCCATGCTGCGCCGTGAGTACACCCGCAGGATGCAAGATGCGCGGACTAAAGCCGGTTTATAGAGCCGCCATCATCCGGCTGCTGAGCATTGGCCCGTTGAGTGTGGTCGAGATTGCTGTGCGTCTGCCCTGCGCCTTGGCCACTGCATACGACAATGTTCGCGCACTGCGCAAGGCCAAGGTGGTGCGGGTGCATGGATATGAGAAGTCCGGCAACATGACCACAGCCTTGCTGACGATGGGCAGTGAGCCTGATGCGCCAAGGCCGGTGTCGTTCACAGCCGCCGAGCGCATGCGCAAAAAGCGCCACAAGATGAGCGCTGACGATAAGGACTTTCTGAATGCACGCCGCCGTCAGAGGAATCGAAAGATCAAGATCGACCCGCTGACAGCGGCATTTTTTGGGGGAATGCGTTAGGGCTGGTTATCGACCAAGCAGGCCGTATGGTGGAGCAGACGGCCTCAACTCTTCATCATCAGGCATTCTTGGTTTGGCTGCCTCAATGTTAAACAATCCTTGACCGCCCGTATATTGCAACATCGGGTTGAATGGTGACCCCATGTAATTAAACAAAGGGTCAAGAGTGTTGCCGTACAGATTCTGCATGCCTGGAGACAGATAAGCCCTTGTAGCCAAAGCTGGAGTGCCTAAAGCCAAGGCTGTGCCAAGAATAGGCTCACCAGTTAAGGCTGTACCGCCAGCCATAGCAGCCCCGACCTTTGCAGGCATTGAGGTAAGCATACCCATCATGCCTGATCGTTCTGCTGTTCCAGATGTCGGCACTTTGGCTTTTAACGCTGACTGTGCGACCTGCGCCAAGTCTGTCAATGTCGCAGCATTTTCTGGCCCAAGAATTTGCGGCAGAGTCGTTGGTGATGCCTTCACATCTTTGATCAGGTTTCGACCAAATTTGGTGATGTCTAGCTCACCAGTTGGAAACATGGAGTTCAACTGGATGTCAGCCAAGATTGCTTGAGCCATAGATGTCTTCTCTGTCTCATTCATCAATGGCAAAACTTTGTTGGCAAAACTGTCTTGGTTGCTCATCACATAATTAACAGCAGTCTTGTCGCTGGCAGACTTAATCTTGTCATTCAAATCTTTTGCAGAGCCATAAGAGCCGCGCAACTCTTTAAGTTTTACAACCTGGTCATCCATCCCAGCCAGCTTGAATGTTTCGTCCCTTGCGTCATCAAGAGAATTGCGCAATGCTCTAAACGCTTCGCCGACCTTCGTGCCTTTGTTTGCAAAGGCAAGATCACCAAACAATTGGCGCTGATCTTGGTAATCATTTCCTGCAATCTTGCCCCTTTGTTGGTAGCCCAAAAACTCAAACTCAGGCACGCCACTGTCAACCAGTTGCTTTCTGAAAGTTGCCTGCAAAGTTTTGTAATTTGCACTTGCAGGGGTTGAGCCTGCTTGTTGCAAGGCCGACTCAACCATCGTCTTCAATTCATCATTAGGCTTGCCAAAATAGAACTGCTCAAAACTCTCAAACAATGGATCTTTGCGCAATGCAGGAGGAATTGAGGAAAGCAGTTTTCTTGCGTTGAGGATTGACTCTTCAAATTTTGGAACTTGTGCCAAGTCAATATCGGTCTGGGATGCGACCTGTCGAATTTGACTGCCAATATTGTTGACATTGCGCTGTGCAGCACTCTTAACAGCACTCGCGCCAGATGAGAAGGCTGTATCTGGCTGCGCTGGCATCCCACCAAAAAGGTCTGCAACCTTGTTGATGATGCCTTGAGCGTAGTCTGACTGCTTGCCGTAACGCTTTGTAAACTGACCGGCAGACATTGGCAAAGTTGAAGCTGCCGCCTCAAATATTTGAGCCGTCCTGCTTGTACCAGCCTGCGCTGGTGTGAGTGCAGTCTCTCCTGTAAAGCCAAGATCGCGTGCTTTGGCAGCAATGTCAGCGGCCCTTGTCTCTGCGCCCGTTCTTTTTGCTTGTGGTCGTGGCGTCATGGCTGCACCACCTGCCGCAGTTGCTGCAAGCATTGATGCAATGGTCGATGGAATCGGGCCAAGTGCTTGGGTAGACTCACCGGCCAGTTGTGCAGCCGCGCCAGCAGGAAGTGCGGCAGCAGTCTGGGCCACAGGTCTTACGGCCATCTGTTGCGATATTGCTCTAGCCAATGGGGTTGTTGCTTGCTTAGCCAATTGTTGCAAACCAGAAATTTGCGAGGCCGTGCTTCCAACTGCACCAACACCGGTTTGCAACATTCTTTGACCAGTTGTTTTTGCTTCTGGCACTCCAGCGCTTGTCAAAAGGTTTTGTATTCCTTGAGATGGGGTTGTCAGTCTTCCGTACTGATCACCAGTTACTTTTTCAGCGCCAGCCGTTGCTAGATTTAAAAGTGAAGTTAGGGCATCAGCCGCAGGTAGAGCCAAGCCACCAGCCAACATACCAACAGGCCCAAATGGCGCACCCATTGCAGCGCCCAGCATGGGAGGCGCAAGACCGCGCAATGCAGCTCCAGCGTAGCTTCCTTGGTCTTGACCTGATTCTGACCTTAAATTGCGCCGTGGCTGCATTTGCGGAAAGACTCCAAAGGCAGCACCACCAGATGGCGCGGCTTTTAACACCTGTGCGGCAGCACCTGGCCCGTATGTCTCATCAAACATTGCCGCAAGGTCAGGCCGTTGCGACAACAGGTTGATGTCTTTTGCTGTTGGTTTTTTTTCTGCCATGATTACTTCCCAAATGGATTAGATTCGGTAAATGTGAAACCTCGCAAACTTTTATTGTTTGCAAAATAAAAGTTTTCTTGTTGCTGTGCAAAATCTTTTTGTCTTTTTGCCAGTGTTCCAATTTCTGTGAGTGCTTTTATTTTTGCTTCTTGGCTTACGCTTGGGTTCGCCAAGTCGCCAACAGCCTTGTCATACCTTTTTGCGTCAGCATCAGATGTCGGGCCGCTGAACTTTGGCGTTTTAAGGGCCAACTGCTGAGAAATTTGCACCAACTGGTCATTTGCTGTTTTGGCATCAGTTGTAAAACCAACAGCACCAGCCAGGCCTTTAATTCCTGATTCAATTTTGCCGCTATACGCTTGAGAAATAAGCGGCGCTGCTCTAGCAGCAAGAGATGCGCTATCTCCAGCAGATTTTGCCTCAGCCAAACTTTTTTGTACTTCGTCAAATTCTTTCTTTTGTGAATACGAAAACTGCTCAGGCTTGTTTGCTTCGGCCTGTTTACGCAAATCAAGACTTTGCTGCGCAATGCTTGCTTGCAAATCTCTTGCCTGTTTTGAAGCTAACTGCCCTTGAGCACGGAATTGCTCCAGAGCATCCTGAGACTGCTTAAATTGGGCTTCCATTCTCAATCGGTTGGCTTCTCTTTCATCTTGCGACAAAGTAAATTGTTGCGCTCGTTGCGTCATTTCTGCTAATTGCCGAACACGATCATCTGCTTTTTCTGGGTCAAGCACACCAGATGCAAAGCTGCTTTCATATTGTTTTGCAACATTGCGAATGTTTGCTGGAATCGTTTGGTCTGCTGTAAATACAGTAAACGGGTTGTCTGTTTGTGTACCTGCACCTGTAAATCCAGCCCTTCGCAGGTCTGGGACTAATTTTGCAATCTGTCCAAGACTCTCCAATGGATTTTTTGAAAGCATTGCCAATGCTTGCAATTTGTTTGGATCAATTCTTAGTTGCGTTGATGCCGGCGTTACTTGCGCACCAGGCATCAAGTTGCCTTCATCATCTCTTGCTGCAAAGCCAGGAAACCCTGGCATTTCAGCCGTTTCTGGTGTTGTGGTTCGTTGGAATACTTGCGGAAACAGTTTTGACATTTGTGCCTGTCGCTCACGATCTGTCTTCGCCTCTTCCAACTTCTGATTCAGCAGCAGATCCTGCACCGACCCAGCACGCGCCTGCTGGTAGCCCTGCTGACCTGCTTGCAGAGCCGAGCCAAGGGCTTGGCCGAGGCCAATGGGGGTAGTGCTGCGGCCACTGGCTTGCAGCAGTGCAGCAGCCGCTGCCAGTGCAGCGTTGCGGCCCATGAGCTTGCGCTGGTCTTCACTCAGCAGCGCATCAAGACCAGTGGGCGTGCCGCCCTGCATGCCGCCAAACATGTTGCCAAAGTTTGCAAAGTCAAATGGTGTTGACATTTTTATCCCCTTAACCTAA
>Ga0181364_1000248_pt1 | contig 9684 bp, 23 predicted proteins | sample Fa13NDMM110SN_FD_130108 | JGI IMG/M metagenome (GOLD analysis project Ga0181364, IMG submission 130108) | Freshwater viral communities from Lake Michigan, USA - Fa13.ND.MM110.S.N | ecosystem: Environmental > Aquatic > Freshwater > Lake | place: USA: Michigan | collected 2013-09-24
TGCCCGTATTGCTGAGGCAGATAGAATTTTGGCTGAAGTTTTAGCCAAAATTGCTGAAGATGCCAAGAAGCAAGCAGAAGAAGATGCCCGTATTGCTGAAGAATCTCGCAAGCAAGCAGAAGAGAATGCTCGCATAGCAGAAGAGAATGCTAAGAAGGCAGAAGAAGAAAGAATTAAGGCTGAAGCCGAAGCAAAGATTGCTGAAGAGAAAGCAAAGATTGCCGAAGAGAAGGCACGCGTTGCCGAACTAGAAGCCAAGAAGCAAGCAGAAGAGGCTAAGCGTGCTGAAGAAGAACGCATTAAGGCTGAGCAAGAACGTATAAAGGCAGAGCAAGAAAGAATCAAGGCTGAAGAAGAAGCAAAGAAAAAAGCCGAAGAGGAAAAGCCAAAGCCTATACCTACGCCAGCACCTACTCCTGCTCCACCCCCAAAGCCTGAGCCAGTAGTCGTACCTGTTCCAATTACTCCTACACCTGAGCCAACAAAAGTTGTACAAGATTCCGTACAAGTTGTTGATGATGCTAAGTCTGATGGAGTTGTAACTGAAGAGGAAACTCAAGCGATTGTTGCTGCTGTGATAGCAGACGCTATCACTAGCGGAGATGCAATCACTACAGAAACTTTGGCTGAAGCGGGAATTGAATACAAAGACTTACCACCAGAGACTCCAGTTGAACTGGACAATGGTGTAGTAATTACAGCAGAGGTAGCAGTTCAAGTTGAACTATTACAGAATCCATCAGAGTTTGTATCTGAGTTGTTCACTAACCCAGCAGCAGCCTTGGCTGCGCTTGGAAATGTAGGGGCGGATATGACTCCCGAAGTTCGGGAAAAGTCAGAGAAGGTAGTAATCGCAGCAGTCATTGCTGGAAATATCGCAACCACAGCAGCAAGTGCTGCCGCTCTAGCCGCCTATAGGAGAGAACCATAATGAAGAACTTCTTATCAGATATAGCAAATCAACTATGGACACTCCTTGGAATGTTCATCGCTTGGGTAGTGCTTGAAGGTTCAGCCAAGACAGTAGTTGGCTACTCAATCATTGCTGCCCTATTTGTATGGTCAGTAACATTCAAACTACGTAACCCAAAGGATGAATAGTGGTCACATTTAAAAATGTAATAATGAGAATCTTTGCTGTTATCGCAGCAGAGGCTCTCGGTGTAATCGGTGCTGGCTCATTGGTTGGTATTGAAGTATGGCAAGCAGCAGTACTAGCAGGTGCACTTGGTTGTGCCCGTGTACTTGAGGCTCTTGCTCGCTTCTTCCTAAATGATGGAAGCCTGACAGCGGACGAAATCAACGCTGCCTTCGCTAAGGTGGACAAGAAAGCGAGTAACTAATGGGTCAACGTATTGACTTTATTGAAACAGCAAAATCTCAAATTGGTGTTATTGAAGGACCAAAAGAAAACGAAACAAAGTATGGCGCATTTACAAAGGCTAACTACGCACCTTGGTGTGGGTCATTTGTTATGTGGTGTGCTAACGAAGTTAAACTTAAAGTTCCTAACTGTGTATACACCCCAGCAGGTGCGTCAGCATTTGTTAAGAAGAACCAGTGGGAGAAGGCAGCAGATGCTATGCCACTTCCAGGAGACATCGTGTTCTTTGATTTTCCTAATGATGGTGTAGATAGAATCTCACATATTGGGATTGTGGTAAAAGACAATGGTGACGGAACAGTGACTTGTGTTGAGGGCAATACTGCCCCAGACAAGAAGGGCGACCAACGCAATGGCGGAGAAGTCTGCCTGAAGGTACGCGCTTACAAGAAGAAGAACGGCTCAAAGTTGAGAAAGTCTCAGGCTGTAACCATTGTTGGTTTCGGCAAGCCAGTCTTTAAGTCCTAAGGAGTAACAATGATAGATGTAAAAAAGTTAAAGCAAATCGGTTTGTCTTATGTACGTGCAGCAGCGGCGGCAGCCGTAGCACTTTACACAGCAGGACAGCACGACCCTAAGGTATTGGCTACAGCATTTGTCGCTGGTCTAGTTGGACCTATTTTGAAGGCTCTTGACAAGTCAGCACCTGAGTTCGGCAAGGGTTCAAAGTAACCCAGATATACCCTTTATACGCCTTCTAAGGCGGTTATAAGACGAGAAGACCCCCCAACCTGGTATCACTACTGGGAAGGGGGGTTCTTTTTGCTTTTCCCTACAAATGCAGTCGCGTCTTACTGCGTGTCGCAGACTATCACAGGATTTGTGGTATGGTTACGCCACTCCGAAAGGGGTGGGGGCGAAACCTCAATGACGGTTTAACCGCAGGAGATGAGCACTTTCTACCACCATAATTTTTATGGGGGGTAGGGGGGCATTTCCTAAATCTAGTTTCCCGCAGGGGGAATATAGATAACAATTAAATATATGATAATCTAATCTTAGATAGTTCTCCTTTGTTGAGTCACCTCCTGTCCTCCAAAGGAGGACTATCTATAACTACTATGATGGGAGAACAAATGTTTTTCAAAAAAAATCACGACAAAGTTACTGTTGATTGGCTTGTTGAGTTAGATGATGCTATCTATGCTCTAACTGAATCAGTTAAGGAACTACGCGAAGAAGTAGATTACTTGGTTGATATGCTTGACTCTGATGATTAAATTAGATTCATACGAACTACCTGAACACGTATCTTATTCAGCATTTACAACATTCTTAACCTGTGGTTATCAGTACTACCTAGGCAGATTGTTACAACTACCTGAGCAACCATCAATCTGGTCAGCAGGTGGAAGAGCATTTCACCATGCAGCCGAACTTTGGGATTTAGAAAATGACTAATGAACTATGGACTAAGGCTTGGACTAAAGAAACTCAAGGTTTAGATTTTGCTACCGCCCGCAAAGCAGGGCGTGTTACTAAAGATAATCCAAACAAAGAAGATGCTGTTTGGTGGAATAACAATGGTTCCGTATGGGTGGATAACTACATCCTATGGCGCAAGAACAATCCTAACTGGAAAATCTGGACTACCCCACAAGGTGTCAAGGCTATCGAGTTAGAGTTGAATCCCATCATTGCTGGTGTTCCAGCGAAGATGTTTATTGATAGAATCTTTGAGGTAGATGGTAAGTTAGTTATCGTTGACTTAAAGACATCACGCGCACGACCAACCTCTGACCTTCAACTTGGCTTCTATAAAATAGGCGTTGAGATGATGTTAGGAGTGGAAGTAAATCTCGGAAACTACTGGATGTCACGCGACTCTGGGACAGGAGAGATGATTGACCTAAGTAGATATACCAAGGACACGCTTGAGTATTTTGTTGATGGCTTTGACAAAGCACGCAAGGCTGGTATATTTCTACCGAACCTACAATCGTGTAATTTCTGTGGACTCACAGAACATTGCCAATTCACAAAAGGAAAATAAACTATGTCAGTAGAAGACTGGAAGTTACAAGTATCAGTCAAGGCTCCGAATGGTGACTTGATTAATATCCGCGCAAATACATCAGATGAACTGAGTGTATTACTAGAAGGCATTTCTGATTACTCAACGCAGATTGCTGCAACAAGCAAGATAATTATCGGTGCTTACACGGCAGCCCCTTTGGTGACCACCCCTTCAATTCCCGTCACGCCGCCCTCTCCATCCTTCGTAACCGCCCCGCCAGCGGCTCAGTTCGTTACACCAGTGGCTACAACAACTCCAACTTGCGTACACGGTCCACGGATATTCCGTTCGGGAACGAGCAGCAAGACGGGAGCACCTTACGCGTTTTGGGCTTGCCCAACACCGCAGGGAACTCTGAACCAATGCAAACCGCAGAACTAATACAAGACACAATGCTATAGAATTGGTTAGAGGGTTATTAGTTATTGGGGAAGGTGACTAGTAACCCTCTTTCTAACTTAAGACAGAGGATGATTATGAAAGAATATAGATGAGAACGCTTGTCCGTTCTATCGGACGTCAAGATATAGGTGGCGAACCCTTACCACATTGCTTTAAGGCTTTTGAATCTAACAAAATTATATTTAGAAGAGCAGAAGTATCTATGCTCGCTGGCACTCCAGGTGTGGGAAAGTCCACTCTAGCACTGGCTTTAGCCCTCAAGATGAAGGTTCCAACTTTATATATCTCTGCTGATACTAATGCTCACACTATGGCTATGCGCCTAGCATCAATGATTAGTGGTAAGAATCAAACTGATGTTGAGTACCTAATGAATTCAGACTACGGTTGGACAAAGGCAATCCTGTCAAGGGGTTCACATATTGTTTGGTCATTTGAATCAAGCCCCACCCTACAAGATATAGATGAAGAAGTAGCAGCCTTTGAAGAAATGTGGGGCTGCCCACCTACGGTAATCTTTGTAGACAACCTGATGGATGTAGCCACCGATGGCGGCGAAGAGTTTGCATCAATGCGTGCCATAATGAAGGAGTTAAAATATCTTGCTCGCTCTACTAATGCTGGGATTATTGTTCTACATCATACTTCTGAAGCGGTCCTTGGTAATCCTTGCCAGCCTCGTTCTGCCCTTCAAGGTAAAGTTGCTCAGTTACCTGCTCTTATCTGTACCCTTGGTGTTGTCGGGACTTCTATGGCTGTGGCTCCAGTAAAGAATAGATATGGGCGTGCCGATGCCAACGCAAACCTGAATTGTTGGCTATCATTTAACCCTGAGTATATGTTTATGGATGACATACCAGAGAATGGTGGATAAATGCTAAGAGAAGAAGAAGACGATATCACGCAAGAGATGCGTCAAATGATAATGCTTAAGACTAAAGAAGAACTTCAGAAATATATTAACAAGATTGAAGCAGCAAAGATTCCTACTACCGATGAGTGGACTGATGGTTTAGTTGTTGGTATGGAGTGGGCTATTCGTATCCTCCGTGGGGATAAGAGTGCTTCTTAAGTGGCATCACAAAGCAGGAAGCATAGAGGATACCGAAGTCAAAAGGTACTTGCAGAGTACTTGGCACTTAATGGGTTCCCATATGCCGAGAGTACGGGCGCGGGGCGTAGTGGCTCTGATGTCACTGGCACTCTGGGCATTGATTGGGAAGTCAAGGCGCGTACGGGCTTCAATCCTGCGTCTGCTATATCGCAATTAAAAGAAAGAGCAAATGGTAAAGACCTTGGTGTTGTAGTTTTACGGCTCAATGGGCAAGGAGAAAAAAGTATATCCGATTGGGTATGTTTACTTAGGTTAGAAGACGCAGTAATTTTATTACGGGGGGCAGGTTATGGTGATAAAAAATGACAACGACTTACCTAGTATCAGAGAAATACTTATACACTACGGAGCGACTCTTCGCTCAACACACGGACAGGTCAACCTCAAGTGCCCTTTTCATTCTGACACTCACCAAAGTGGCAGTGCAAACCTCGACAAAAATATCTACATTTGTTTCGCCTGTGGCGTCCAAGGTAACAGCGTGCAAATCGTTTCAAGTCAAGAAGGTGTGAACATCAATGAAGCAAAGCGCATCGCAGAAAGAATTGCTGGGACTGGCTACCCAACGTTACGCGGAAAACATTTATCTGGCGGAAGATTACCTAAAAAATCGGGGAATTTCAATAGCAATAGCACGTCTGGCATCATTAGGCGTAGTCGCGGAGCCTGAGATTGGGCACGAAGCATTCAAGGGTAGACTTTCTATACCTTATGTAACTAAAACTGGTGTGGTTGACTTACGTTTTCGTTCGCTTAACCCAGCAGTTGAACCAAAGTATATGGGCACGACTGGTGCTGAAACAAAAATGTACAACGTACTAGATGTTGAAAGGGCAGGTGATTGGATTGGAGTTTGTGAAGGTGAACTTGATACTATTACTCTTTCTTCCTGTGTGGGGATTCCTTGTGTGGGCGTGCCTGGTGCTAATTCATGGAAGAAACATTACACGCGATTACTCGCAGATTTCGAACGAGTCTTCGTCTTTGCAGACGGCGACCAACCAGGCACAGAGTTCGCACGCTCACTGGCTAGGGAACTCCCCGTTACTATTGTGCAACTGCCAGATGGCGAAGATGTCAACTCAGCGTATGTCAAATACGGAGCAGCATACATTAAGGAAAAGGCTGGAATAGTGTGACAGACAAGGACCCGCATAACCATTGCCACGAATGTGGTGAAACTTTTGACGACTCGTTTGCATTGGTTGACCATATGCTGGAAGAGGATGAAGAGTTCGACCCATATTACATTCTTCCCAATGGTTTTAAATTAATGCTGGGTTCTTTATTAAGATTTATGTTTAACAATGCAGAAGATTCAAGACAAATCAGACTAATTACACAATCTACATATGTTACACTATTTGCATCAGAGAATGGTTACGACCTAGTGGATGAGTTAGTTGAGGATATGATTGTCAATTCCGCTTTTCAGAATTTTGACAGTGATTTACAGCGACTACTATCAGAGGAAACCGAAGATGAACAGGGCGGAGAGTGAAGAAGTATGGCAGATTATTCGTCATTTAGCAGACCAAGGATTGAAAATAATACGGACGGAGAAGATGGGGTCAGACCTACAAGTAACACTCTTAATTCCTCTGCTTACTTCGAAGATGATGTCCGAGCAGTAATGAAGGAACTTGGTGACTTGCTTATCGCAAAGCACTATGACTATGGTCCAAAGAATATATCTCAATCCCCAGGCGGAGCCATCAATGGTTTACGCGTACGTATGTGGGACAAATTAGCACGAATCAACAACCTGTTTGACAACAATAGAGTAGCAAAGAACGAACCCCTTGAAGATTCCTTTAAGGATTTGGCTAACTATGGGGTCATTGGGCTTCTAGTGTTAAGAGGCAAGTGGGATAATGATAGTAACTTTAACCAAAGATGAAGTAAGAGTATGCGCTAACTTAGCAATCGAACGTTGGCTTACTAAGTTTGGTTCAACAGACCGACCTAATTACGCAGCAGGTAAGCGATTGGGTAAGTTAGAACCTGAAATTAATGCCAATATCAGAGCCAACATTGCTGAATGGGCAGTGGCACGTACATATAATTTACAATGGTCTGTTCCTTGGTATCCAAATGAATACCACAAGCAACGCAAGAACATACCAGATGTTGGCAATGTAGAAGTAAGAACAGTACGAACACGTAGCGAAATTCCATTTTGGAAAAAAGATGTAGGTCGTACAATCTTTGGGGTTAAAGTACTAGATGAAGAATATTATTCAACAGTAGAAATTTATGGTTCATTCAACGCGGATGAATATATGACTGAAGAATATTATCAAGCAGACATTGATGGATGGCGTGTACCCGTATCGCAAATACAGGAAGTGACAATAGCATAATGAACTGGGAACGTATTGAACCTTGGCAATATGTAGTTGACGCTGTTGCGTATGAGTATCATAAGAAGTTTGACAGCATTGAATCAGAAGACATTCGTCAGTGCCTGTACAAGTGGTTCGTTGAACACCCAAACAAACTAGATACTTGGGAAGCAATCGGTCCGAAGGACGCCAAGAATTTAATCTATCGTTCACTGCGTAACGAAGCACTCGACTACTGCCAGAAGTGGAAGGCTAAGTCTGGTGGCTATGAAGTATCGGATGTATTTTATTATGAAGCCGATATGGTTGAAGCCTTACTGCCAATGGTATTGCGTGCTGAGTGGGGTGTAACCCATAAGTTAAACCTCGGACGTCCTGGGCGACCTTCAGCCCCCTCAGAGGGTGGCAATTTAATGTCAATGATGATTGAAGTTGACTACGGATACTACAAGTTAACCAAAGATGATAGGAAGTTATTGTTTCTACGCTATGCCGAAGGCTTAGACTTTGGTGTGATTGCTGAAGATATGGAACTAGGTTCAGAAGACACAGCGCGTATGCGCCACAAGCGTGCCATCAAGAAACTTATTAATAAAATTGGTGGCTTTAGACCTTGGTCAGATTCCGATTTGCCAAACAAGAAAGGTAATGAAGTAGATAGCCAACGCAAACCCGAAGAAGATTTGTAAGGGAATTAACGCTGGTTTAGTTTCTTCCCACAATTTCTTAAGCATTGGTTTCATCTGGTGTACTTTCTGCTGGGTCAACATACATAGCCTCTGAGAATTCTGAATAAAAGTTGTCCCAGATTTCTTCTTCTTTAATCTGTTGCTCTATTACTTTGTTCACTTGATTACCCACCTGTCGAATAGAAACCAGAGCCTTTAAACTTCACTGCTGGTGTTGAATATATCCTGCTTGAATTTTGCCCGCAAGGACAACTGACTTCCTCATCTCGTTCCTCCGTTTTACGATTTAAAATTGTAAGTGAAAGACATTTATGACAACGATACTCATATGTTGGCATTAATATTCCTGTCCTATATACCAGAAACCTAGGTCAATAGACCAGTGGTACTTATCAATCGCAAATCCTAAAGAAAAACCACTTGTTCTACCCCAACTAATCCAAAACTTTCCAACTTTTTTCTCAGGCATTAATCTTTCCAATCTATCTCAGTAGGTGCGGTGCTAATTGCCCCACACTCCTTACATTCCTGCTTTAAATCATACCAGCCTACGTTTCTTTCTTCTTCGTCCCACATTACAGTTACGATAAACATTTTACAACCACAGACACAGGTCATAATCGGTTTACCCCGTAAGTCAAACATTAATACCAGCCCTTGCGCAGGTGGGCGCGATAAGCCCTACAAGGATTGTCGTAGCGGTGTTCGATGTAACGCAGCCCCCGCAGAATTTGTATCGCTGGCTCTTTGCTCTTCTCTTTCAATAGTTGCGCTATGCCGTAGGCACTAGAGCCTTTAGAGTTCTTAGCCAAATGGTCGAAACGACTCTCTAAAGTCCAGAGTTTTACCAAACACTTGGCTTGCTCACCCTTCCAACCCCAACCAGCGTTGGCATATATCTTAGCCATAACTTTATTCGCTGCCTTCTCGTCCATTGTGGCTTGAGTTTGTACGGGTGGTGGATTGAATCTTCTTTCTCGTTCTCGTTCCGTTATTGTTATGAGCAACAGCAAGAGAACAAGAACTCCAGTTATGATTAGTCTTAATTTAATTTGCTCGCCTTTCTTTGGTTGGCTAGATACTGGCGGTCGCGGAACACAAGTCCACCCCAGATTGAGCCAATGATTAGGTTCTCACGTTCTAGACCTTGCTCTAGACATTGAGATTTAACAGGGCAATCACCGCAAATTTTAACAGCAATTTCAATTTCTTTTTTGATGTGAGCGGGGAGCATCCCCCCTACTGGCATTTCATAGAACCAGAAATCACTCGCCTCGTTAGCGCAAAGCGCGTCCTTGTGCCATTCTCGATTCAAACTACTGCCTTTAGGTGGGTAATTGGCAGGATGTTTACCGCTTCCCCTTCGTGTTCGTCAGTCCAAATAAGGTGAGCCGAATATTGGTTATCATAAAGCCACTCGTCACGCTGTTTCATAGTCAGGCTATCCCAATCTGCGGGCAATTCCTCGCCCTCTGGCAAGGTAACGTTTACAATTTTGACCCCTTTGGTTTCATAAGTCACACTAAATTGCTTTTTCATCTGGCGCATTCTCCCCTTCAGGCTTGGCTGTCATATCGTAGGACAGGATTAGTCTTGCTAGGTCTTCAATCTCGGTTAGTAAATCAGGCATTACTTTCCCCCTTCAGGCTATCTATTAGAACCTTCATCTGATTATAGGTAATGACACTCTCTAATCTACCCGCAAGGTATTCAGTAGCGTTATCTCCCCATAA
>Ga0181364_1000249_pt1 | contig 9683 bp, 14 predicted proteins | sample Fa13NDMM110SN_FD_130108 | JGI IMG/M metagenome (GOLD analysis project Ga0181364, IMG submission 130108) | Freshwater viral communities from Lake Michigan, USA - Fa13.ND.MM110.S.N | ecosystem: Environmental > Aquatic > Freshwater > Lake | place: USA: Michigan | collected 2013-09-24
AGCATTTGAGAATATAGCATTCACTGGCTTTTCACCATTTGAACTGTTAGCATCAGATGCGACACCTCCGGACCCAGAAAAACTACTGCTAGCTGGCGGAGCCTGACCTTATGCCAACTGCTACTACTGTTCCAGTTAAGATGGCGCAGCGGCGTGATACTGCTGCTAACTGGACAAGTGCAAACCCAACACTGCTAGCAGGCGAGATTGGGATTGAATCGGATACGAACAAAATAAAACTTGGCACTGGCAGCACAGCTTGGACATCACTGAGCTATACGCCATGGAGCCAGGTAAGCACTTACCCATTTGTTAATGCTGATATTGCGTCGGCGGCTGCAATTGCTTACAGCAAGCTTGCCACGCTAACCAGCGGCAACATTGTGCTAGGCAGCAGCGCAAACGTAGCGACTAGCACCGCAGTAACAGGCGATATTACCATAAGCAACACGGGTGTTACCGCTATTGCTAGCGGCGTAATCGTCAACGCAGACATAAACGCATCTGCTGCCATTGCAGGTAGCAAGATTGTGGCCGCGACCACAAGCGTGGTAGGCGCGGTGCAGTTAAGCGATAGCACCAGCACTACCAGCTCAGTATTAGCTGCTACGCCCACAGCGGTAAAGGCCGCATACGATCTAGCAGCGGCAGCATTACCTATAGCAGGCGGCACATTAACTGGCAATGTAATTTTAGATAATCAGGTTGATGCACGATTCCGCGAAGCAACTGCAAACGGCACTAACTACGTTGGCTTTCAGGCACCAGCAACAATTGCGGCTGATGTGTTATGGACGTTACCGGCAACCGATGGCACTGCTGCACAGGTATTAAGCACTAACGGCAGCGGCACCTTGAGTTGGGCTACAGCAGCAACCGGTAATGTCACCCTTACGGGTACTGAAACATTAACCAACAAAACGCTTACTTCGCCAGTCCTTACCACACCAGCATTAGGCACCCCATCTAGTGGCACTTTAACAAACTGCACATTTCCAACACTTAACCAAAACACTACCGGCAACGCTGCAACAGTAACTACTAATGCAAACCTAACTGGTGATGTTACCAGCGTCGGCAATGCAACAGCTATTGCTAGTGGCGTAATTGTTAATGCTGATGTGAATGCCTCGGCTGCCATTGCAGGTAGCAAGATTAGCCCAGATTTTGGCGCTCAAAACATTACTACCACCGGCAATGTAACTATTAACAGCCAGGGTGATGCGCGTTTTGGCGATGCTGATAGCAGCAACTATGTTGCGTTCCAAGCGCCAGCGACAGTGGCTGCAAATGTAACCTGGACGCTACCGGCCAGCGATGGGACTTCCGCGCAAGTATTAAGCACTAACGGCAGCGGCACCTTGAGCTGGGCTACACCAGCAGGAGGAACAATCACTTATAATCGCGTTATCAATGGTTCGATGGCAGTGGACCAGCGCAACGCTGGCGCTGCAAAAACTTTTACAGCAGCCGCTGCGCTCGACTATAGTGTGGACCGATGGTACGGCTACTGCACTGGCGCCAATGTCACCGGACAGAGGGTGCAGGGCGCGACTGCTGGGCAATTCCGATACCGGTTCACAGGTGCAGCCAGCGTCACGGCCATCGGCTTTGGCCATCGAATTGAGCAACTTAACAGCGCGGATCTTGCTGGCACAACCGCAACGTTAAGCGTTGACTTGGCAAATTCGCTGCTCACCACAGTGACTTGGACGGCTTTCTATGCAAACACTGCCGATACATTTGGCAGCTTAGCCAGCCCTACCCGCACACAAATAGCCACTGGCACCTTCACTGTCAATAGCACCGTAACACGTTATAATACGCAAATTAGCATTTCTGGATCTGCCACCACTGGGATTGAGATTGTTTTTACGGTTGCCGCCCAAACATCCGGAACTTGGACCATAGGCAATGTCCAGCTTGAGCCCGGCACCGCCGCGACAACGTTTGATATTAGGCCATTTGGAGTTGAGCTAGTGTTATGTCAAAGATATTACCAAGAACTTTCAAGCCCTATAATTGGGCAAGGGTATGTTCTTGGTGGTGCTGCCGTAAGATGCCCTATATTCTTTCCAGTTAGGATGAGGGCTGCTCCCACAATTGGCGGAACATTAAGTTGTGGAAACGGTACAGGATCCGTGGAAAACGTAACCGCGTCAGGATTTGGATTGCGGGGCGATGGCAATTCAAGTAACTTAAGCCCACAACTTACAAACGGCACTGCCTCCATTGAACTGTAACCCATGACATATCAACTCACCATCGGCAATGGTATTATCCGTCTTGCCGATAATGCCTACATCCCGCCAGACCTTAGGAACACTGATTATGCCGCATACTTGGAATGGGTAGAGTCTGGCAACATCCCCGAACCTTTACCTGTACCGGATCTTTCAACACCCTTAACACCTGCTGAAAAGCTGGCTGTTAGCGGGCTGACGGTAGATGAGCTAAAGGGGCTGCTAGGGCTTCACTGATCCGAATGCAGCAGGATTCTGAGCAGGTAGACTAGAGGCATCGTCAGCCTGAGCCGTGATCGAAGTTTTTGCTGCTATTGCTGGTGCCAGCATCAGCGTGGCGGCAATGGGGCTGTTCGGGTTTTCTCGTCGTAATGAAGAAGCCGCCGCTGCTGTAATACGCCTGACCAGTGCAGTGGAGCATATTGCCACAAGCCTTGAGACACTGCACACGGATATAAAAGAGACAAACCGCGAGATGTTCCAGCGCCTTAATCAAGTCGAAAACCGCGTCAGTAAACTAGAGGTGCGCTAACTACTGCCATGATTATCACTCCTGAATCCATCGCTTCATATACAGCCGCCGCAATCGGCGTACACGCTACAGCCGTGGCAGTGGTAAACCTGACACCAACGCCAAAAGATAATGACAGGCTAGGCCGCTACACCGCTTTGTTTGTAAAGCTGTATCGCGCTATTGAAATTCTTGCTGGCATCATCACACCACTGGTTAAAAAGTGAGTAATTTTGTAAAGGCGGCACGTGCCACCAGCAGACCTGCGCCATTGCCTCACCAGCAGGCAGCATGGAACTGGGCATGGGAGCTACTAGCGCCAGATGAGCAGCAGGAATTTCTAAGCAAATTCAGGGCTGACCCAGCGCCAAAACCCACATTGGCATGGGAGCCTGCGGCGAAACTTATACGCGAATTTGAAGCTTTTAGTGATGTAGCATACATTTGTCCTGCCGGTGTGCCAACCATCGGCTGGGGCACCACTAGATGGCCTGATGGCGCAGCAGTAAAAATCGGCGATACCATCACACGCGATGCTGCTGATGGGTTGCTGGATAACATGCTAGAAACTCAGGTTGTACCGGCATTAGCAAAAACAATACCAGGCTGGAAGACGTTATCAGCGCAGAGGCAAAATGCGTTGATTTCGTTTGCCTATAACGTAGGTTGGCATTTCTACGGCAGCGAAGGCTTCGAAACAATATCGAAGGCGCTACATACGGCAAACTATGACGCCGTACCAGCGGCATTGATGTTGTACATAAATGCTGGTACACCAGCAGAACCTGGCCTCCGCCGTAGACGTGAAGCCGAGGCAAAACTTTGGGGCATCAGCCAAAAGGCAACATCGGTGCTATTGAAAGTGCCCTATGAGTACCAGCTCGACAATAAATCTGGCACCGGTTACCGCGAGTGCTTTAGCAGCAGTTGCGCGATGATTGCCCGCTACCACGGCAAGGTAAAAAGCGATGATGAATACAATTTGATTCGGGCCAAGTTTGGCGATACCACCGACGCACAGGCCCAGGTGCTTGCATTACGGGCACTAGGACTCACAAATTCAAGGTTTGTGACCAACTGCGCACCTGGCCTATTAGAGGCGGAAATACGTGCTAACAGACCAGTAGCTGTTGGATGGCTACACCAAGGGCCATATAACGCACCAACTGGTGGCGGCCACTGGAGCGTAATCATCGGCTTTGACCCAGATTATTGGATACTGAACGATCCCAACGGCGAGGCAGATCTCGTCAACGGCGGCTACGTGAACCACACCAAAGGCGCAGGTGTGAAATACAGCAAACCCCGCTTTAATCGCAGGTGGGAAGTGGATGGCGCATCTACAGCCTGGGCGCTGTTGGTGAAGCCATGATTGAAACCAAACGCCTTAGCCCTGAAGTCTTAGAGTTCCGCATCCCATATAAATGCGGGGAAACGTTTGAGTTCTTTCTAGCTTCTGATATTCACCTAGATAATCCCAAGTGCGACCGCAAACTATTTGCACGGCATTTGGATGAGGCTAAGGCTAAAAATGCACCATCACTTTTCTTTGGTGACGTTTTTTGTTTAATGCAGGGCTCGAAGGATCGTAGAGCGGACAAGGGAAGTATTCGTATTGGCCATTTAAAAGGTGCTTATTTCGATACTGTATTTGAAGAAGGTGCTAATTTTCTTAGCAGGTGGGGAGATAACATCTACATGATGAGTGATGGCAACCACGAAACTGCCATCATGAAACATAATGAGGTAGACCCCTTACGCAATGTAACCCGTTTAATGCGCGAGAAAGGGTCTAAAGTAGAGCATATGAGTTATCAAGGTTTTATTTTTATCAAATTCTATCAGCAAAATCCAGACGGCTCACAAGGTAAAGTACGCATGACTACCTTGGCTTTTCACCATGGTGTTTGGGGTGGAGTAGTAACCAAAGGCACCCTTGGTGGGTCGAGGTACTTTAATATATTCCCAACAGCAAACATTGTTCTTAATGGCCACAACCATGAAAGAACAGTTGTAACGCATACTTGCTATATGCCTAATGCTGTTGGTACTGTAGAAATAACCGACAGATTACACTTGCAAAGTGGGACTTACAAAGAAGAATTTGGCAAATTTGGAGGATTCGCAGTCGAGAAGATTGCTATGCCGAAGTCGCTGGGCGGACTTTGGCTAAAGTTACGGCCAAGGGATAAAGGTGGAGTAGCTATATCTTGTGAGTTTGCAACATGAACCGCTACCTAGTCGAGATAAGCGCCATGATGGTAGTGGATAGCGAATACTCATCAGATGATGTAGCAATCGGCATCGCCGCTAGGATAGAGGAAATCGCGCAATCAAACGCTCATTTATTAGATTACGAAATACTTCCATTCGAAATGCCGGAGCCTTATGAGCCACCACATCAACGAAGAGAATCAGGAGCTGGTATCGCGTAAGGTAACAAAGCACAAGTTTAGAAAATCAATTATTGAAGATTGGAATAGCAGGTGCTACATCTGCGGTGAACAATTTGATAACATAACACTTGACCATTTAGTGCCAAAAAAGAATGGCGGCCATACCAGTAGGGCTAACCTAGCGCCGTGCTGTAGCTTACACAATCGCCAAAAGGGCCATAATGAACTGTGGAGCTGGTGGACTAATCATGATTCGTGGGATCTGGGCCGTGCAATAAAGCTTTTAAGTTACCTGCGTCGTTGTGATAGCATTCCAACGCCTGATGATAGAATACCATAGCCTGCCAACTTTGCACGTGCTCTTTACACATGCCAGCATACGTTACCTGCCATATATAATTGCCGTTGTTAGATTTGATGCGCTTGATAGTTGGTGTTTCCATTGTTAGAATGCGGATAACTGCTAAATGTAGTGATGATGGAGTGGATGGTGGTGCAGCTCAGTCTAGAGGAGCAGCTTGCACTCGAAGGCCAGAGCAGAATCGCCTTGAACTGCCCTGACCGTGAACAGGTCGCTAAATTATGCAGTAACTTAATAAAACAAAACGCACATCAATCTAAATTAATAAAGCAAGCCGTACATCATATTGCTGCTTTAGAAGCTACTTTATATCTTCAACAATCAAAACGCCCGTGGTGGAGACGTGTGATTTAGACATTAATCTATTTAATCTACGATGCGTTCGTGCCATGCGTTGCCTTATACGCTCGCGGCATACATTATGCTCCTTTGCGATAGCTGTTAAAGTTAAATCTTCATTGTAACGTTTATTTATCATATCTTGCTCCATATCAGTTAAATAAGACAGTGCAAGCTGCACGTGTTCCTTGCTACGGTCCAAATCAAAATCAATATCCACCTCAGGGCTAGCAATTAAATCAAGCAATGAGTTGCCATCATCTGTTATCAGTTCGTCTAAACTAATATGAACGCTATTGCAATCGACTAATGCTAATAATTGCTCTATTGTTAAACCCATAACTTGAGCTAATTCTGTTTTGCTTGGCTTGCGGCCATGTTCTTTCATGTATTCTGTTTCAATCTGTAATGCTTTAAACGTACGGTCTATCATATGAATCGGTATTTTTATCATGCGCTCCTTGCTGTCAATAGCACGTTTTAATGATTGCCTAATCCACCAGTACGCATAGGTCGAAAACTTATAGCCACGTGATGCATCAAATTTTTCTGCTGCACGTTGAAGGCCAATATTACCCTCCTGGCATAAATCCAACATATCCATTGATTTAATTCTGCCTGTATAACGCTTGGCGATATGTACAACCAAACGTAAATTGCAGTTTACCATGGTAGCCCGTGCCTTAAGGCCAGCTTTTATCAGCCGTTGCTCAGCAAGTGTTGGGTTAGTGTTATCGCGCAGTTCCATGTACTGCGCGATTTTACGTGCCAACTGTATTTCCTGCTGTGTCGTGAGCAACGGATACCTAGAGATGGCCTCTAGGTAGTCGCGCATTGCGTCAGCAGTCATGGCTTAAAAAGCGTCAGGTTCGCTTGTATTATTAGCAGCCCGTGGTAAAAATTCAAACCTGCTGACACTTATTATATGTTTACTACGCTTTTCACCTGTTTGCTTATCTGCCCATTCCTGACGCCGTATGGTGCCAGTAACTTGAATGCTGTCACCCTTTTTGCATTTATCGCATATTAATTCAGCCGATTTGCCCCATATTTCGCAGTCGATACCATTGTTAATGTATTCTCCATTTTTATCTTTGCCCTCGCCAACGCCGCCAAACAAGTTAGCAACTTGCGTGCCATTATCAAACGTGCGGATGGTGGGTTGCGTGATGATACGAACAATGCCGGTAGCAAATAAACTCATGGTTCTAATGGGGTGATGTTGTGGGCGGCCTCAAAGGCCTGGATTTGCGCTAGCGAATACCGAACACGTGGGGCACCAAGCGGTGAGGCTAGGCGTTCAGCGGTTTCATACGGTGGGCCAACCCCACGCGCACGTTGAGATTTTAAGGTGGAGGGCCGCAGCCCCCACCTAGCAGCTAACTGGTCAGTAGTCAGGTGGGGCTCAGTCATCAGCGAATGGGTCAGCCTCTTGCCGGGTTTCCATAGCATCCTCTTTAGTCACTGCCATCTGCAATAACTCCTGATACTGCTCAGCGCTCAGGTCGTTTTGGCGTGCCTCTAGCCGTTTGGTAACAACTTCTAGCTCGTCTAACGTGCTGCATTTAGCAATTGCTGCCTTACCAGCGGCAAAGATCTTGGCATCGCCAGCAGGTGCAGCAGGCGCCAGGGCTGGCGCAGGTGTTGCCGTTGTCGTTACCGTGACGGCCTCGGCTTGCTCCATTTCATCGGAGCTATACAAACCGCTGAGATCGGCGGGAAAAGCCTTACGCAAACAGGCGCACTCGCTGCACTTCCCAATCATTACCGCTGGCATCTTTAGCCAAAGGTTTTGCTTGGCGTTGAAATCATCAAAGCGCGCTACAGCCGTAAACGGATGGCTTGCGCCTTTTCTGTAGACAATTGTTTTTGCAGCGGCTGGTGGTTCTTTTGCTAGCCAAACATCTTTCCATTCGCCATCTGGCCCGCAAAAAAATGTCTCACTGCCATCTAGTTGGCCCGTCCTCTCGGCCACAGCTCTTAGCCCATCAACGCCTACTTGTATGCTCATCTTGCCCCCGCGCTTAATGGCGTAGATCTGCTTGCTAAACGGATCTAACCCTGACCGCTGGCACGCATAGCTAAATAGCTTTAGCTCATCTGCGGTACAGCCTGGCGCAATCGTGCTGCTAATCAGTTGCGTTTGCTCTTGGGTCCATTGTGTAATGGCGCTCATTAGAAATCCTCTGATGTAATGGTTGTTTGGTCTTTTAGAGCCCAGCCAGGGAGCTGTAGCGTCTGGATGCCGCCGTCGGTATAACCGGGCCATTCGCCTATAGCCCGGCAATCTTGTATACGTTGCAGCGCATTGTGGCGGGCAATGCTGCCATGAACTAATGCCTCTGGGTCTAGTTCATACACACCAACTGCAAATGGGTAGGTTTTCTCTACCGCAACAAAAATAAAGCGTTTGGCCAAAGTGCCCGCCAGGTAGTGAGCGCTTTGGATTTGGTAGCCAAAATTTGCCACCGATTTGCCAAAACCTGCGGGACTGGCATCTTGACAGGTCTTCAGGTCAACAATTAGCTCACCATCAAACCAGTCTGGGCGGCATTTACACCGCAGCCCAGTTGCTATGTCATTCCACCAAAACGACTGCTCAGCCTGGCCACTCATCCCCAGCAATAAACCTGCTGTTGGGTGGCTATGCACAGCCGCCGCCATTGATAATGCCTGCTCAAAATCACTAGCGCTAACTGGCTCGATGCCATCAGCAAGCATCTTCTCAGCCGTTGCCTTACCCTCCTTAGTGCGCCTATCAGGGCCTACGGCATACCGTTGCAGCAATTCCTTAGGCTCCAGCACCGCGCAATGCACAAGGCTGCCAAAGCGCATCGCAACAGTCGGTTCTGATGGCGATCTATCAGGGTCAACGTATCTTTTCCAATAATGAAAAGGGCTGCGGCCAATTTCCTTTAGCTGGCTAGCACTAATAGCCGGGTCTGCGTGATAGTCGGCGTTTGAAATAACAGTCATTTAGGATTTCGCAATAGTTGATGTAAACCTTTTGATGGGCCGTAATGCTCAATCAGTTCATGGAACTCATTAAGTATCCGGCGCTTGTTTTGTGTGTCAGCAGCCAAACCAGCATCAGCTAGCCTTTGCCAAAATGATCCGCCATATTTACTAGCAGATATAAAAGTCCAATAAATGTCGGAATCAGTCATGAAGGATAAACAACAGGAACAGGATTTGCATACGGGTAAGGCTGGCTGCCAACTTCAGCTACCACCAAATAGGCAGTAGCTGCAACAATCGCAACGCATAAAAATCTCAACATGGCACTAACATCCGGCGAACAGTAGACCTGCTGCAACCAAGCCTGTTAGCAATTGATTGCTGCGTGTGGCCATTTTTACGCCACCGCTGCGCACGTTGCTGTTTAGATTCTGTAGCCCATAGCAGCACTAACACTGGCAACAGGACCAGAGCTAGCAATAAGGCAATAGTTGTTGTAGTCACGGTTAGGGTCGTAATGTGTGGCGCCAGATTGGGCGCGGCTCTGGCGGGCCGCATGGGGGTCACAGGCTGAAAAACATGCCGGTGAGTGTTTCGCAAGTGCGCTTAAGGTCGGCGGCATTTACATCGATGATGCTGCCAGTATCGGCAAACTGAAAAGTTTTGCGGCTCATGCGGCTGGTGAAAACGTCGTAGGTATCGGTGATTTCGTTGTACTGAACTTTTAGGTGGGTGAACTTGCTGCTACCGGTTTGCTTTTTGAATACGAGCAAAGCGTAAGCTTTGTCGACAACAATCTGGGCGCCGGTCATAGCTGAAATTCTGGAAGCACCGCCGAGTTGGTCAAGGAGAGTTGCGGTTGTGTTGGTCATGAT
>Ga0181364_1000256_pt1 | contig 9563 bp, 6 predicted proteins | sample Fa13NDMM110SN_FD_130108 | JGI IMG/M metagenome (GOLD analysis project Ga0181364, IMG submission 130108) | Freshwater viral communities from Lake Michigan, USA - Fa13.ND.MM110.S.N | ecosystem: Environmental > Aquatic > Freshwater > Lake | place: USA: Michigan | collected 2013-09-24
GGAGAGGCAAGCACAGCAGGTCTAAATGCTTTCAACCAGTTCCAAGCACAACAAGGCACAATGGGCAACCTTCGCGGTGAGGCGCAGAACGCTAACCTTGGTGCTTACAACATGGGTCAGCAGTTTTACTCACAACCTGGCTTGCAACTACTAGGGTCAACACCACTAAGCTACCAAGCAGGCCAGCAACAATTAGGCGTTGGCTTGCAACAAATCGGTCGCGGCACACCTGGGCTATTCGACGCAGGACAGGCACTAAACCTTGGTGCAACCGAACGTAGCAACCAATTAGCGGCACAGCAAGCAAACGCACAGATGCAAGCACAGCAAAATGCTGGGATATTTAATGCTATTGGACAAATTGGCGGTGCAGCACTTACGGGTGGTGCGTCACTTGCTGGTAACTCACTTGTTGGTTTGCTTTCACCACCACGGGCTAAAGTTGTATAATAAGAGAGATAGAAAGAATTTCATATCATGGCACTACTAGGAGCATCAATTGACCCCAGCCTGTTTAGACAGGACTACTCTGGGTTTGTAAACGCAGCAAACACCAACGCTAACGCAATGGCGGGGCTAGGGCAGAACCTTGCTGAGATGTACAAGGAGAAGAAGAAGGAGAACAAGGCCATGGAGGGCGAGATCAAGGCCGCTGATACCATTGCCGGCATTCTTGAGAGCAAGATGCCAGACGCATTCCCAGGCATTAGTGACTTGCGGATGCAGATGAACGATGGCAACATGTCACTAGTGGATAGGTACAACTTAGCCAACTCAATCAAGTTGGCACTGTCTACTGGCGTACAGGTGCAACAACTTGGTCTACAGCAGCAGAAGTTTGACATGGCGCAATCCCAAGCGGCACAGTCTGCTTCTAGTGCTGGTGCTGGTGCTGGTGAAGACGTTGGGGACTATTAAAACAATACTTATATGCCATTTAAAATAAATCCAGAGAGTCGCTACGCATCATATTTAAGCGAGGCAAACCAACTTGAGCAGGCCATAGGTAAAGAAGCAGCGGATGAGCAAATGAGGCTAATCCGAGGTGGTGCTATGCAGGGAAATACTGCCCAAATCAATGCCGCCTTGAATAGGATGAAAGGCATAGCAAACAAGATTGGAGAGGCGCAATCCAACCAAGCCCAAGCACAGAATGAAGTTACTAGTCTAGCGCAAACAATTCGATCGCTTGGTGGTACTGTTTTGCCAGATGCTATTATACCAGAGAACAAGGAGGCGTTAAATGTAATGATTGAGTCATTAAAAGAAAAAAGAAAACGAGAGGATCAGTACGCATTTAATCAGGCTAATCCAAGTCCTACCGAGGAGGCTCAGTTGCAGTCAATGAAGCAGGCTGAGAATGATATGATGGCCAAGAAGAAGAGCGCAGCGACCGTGGTTGCCAATACTATTAGCGAGATCAATAAGTACATAACACCAGACGGTGCGCCAACCCCGCGACTTGATAAGGCAGTGGGTGCTGGTGAGGGTGTGCAGACGTTTCTTGGTAACATGCCAGTAGTTGGTGCAATGGTAGGTAATACGAAGCAAACTATTTCGGACCAGAAGCAACTTAACCTCAAATTGATCCAACCGGCATTGCTTGAAAGCGTTGCGCTACTGCGCCCAGCATCCGATACGGATATTAAAATCCTAAAGGACAACCTTCCAAAGATCACTGATCCAAAGGAAGTGTGGGTTGACTACTTGAAAGACTATAAAGAAAAGATAGCAATGTCAATTGACCCTAATGTCGCCGCCGCTGATGCCGCGAGTTTAGATAAAGCCTCAAAAACAAAAAGACTCCAAGCACTCACACCTACTCAGTAATGGCAATATCAGAGCAAGACCTGCTTAAACGTGATGTATTAAAGAGTCACATTGATGCGGTTAACCAGAGGAAGTTGGACATGGGTCCACCCTCACCCCGTGGCAATGATTACACCAGACCCGTGGACGAGCATGTGGCTCGAGGTTACTTCGACGAGGCTAATGAGATAACACCACTTGGTGAAGAGTTTCTGACGTTGTATGACAACGGGTTGGTGGACAACTTTGGGATGGCGACCGAGCTTGGTCAATCATACCTAATAAGCAACCGTGAGGCGCAGGATGCCCCAGTTAGCGTGTACCGCTTCAGAGAAGAATCTGGTCTAGCCGAGGCCGAACGCTTTGCCGCATCACAGGATGGTGATCAGCGTGGTTTCTCCGACATGATCTATGACTTTGCCACCAAGTCAATACCAAGTGCCGTGGAGACTGGGTATAATATAGCCATTGCGCCAGTTGCGGAGACCGCCCTATCCGTACCGCGGAAGATTGCGGAACTAGCAACGGGGGTTGACTACAAATTGCCTAGGACGATGTCACCAAACGACATTACCAATGCTGTGGCAGAAAACATGACTGGTAGCATCCTTGCGAGCGAGGACATTGCCGCAGGTGCTGTGTATGCAGGTACTATGGCAATGGATGACCCAGCTACGTTTGGGGCGAATATCCTAGACAAGTTGCCATATGGTCTAGTTGTCCGAAAGGTTGCTGGTGACCCAGTAATGGACGAGATGGTAAGGCGTAAGACTGACGAGTCATTCGCGGCAAAGCAGGCATTTGAAAGAAGCAGGTCCGAGATTGCCGAGTTGACTGGCGCACAGATGATGGAGACGGTTGCACCGATATTCCAATGGGCCAAGGCGCGTGAGCAACTCGTAGCCCAGAATGGTGAGGAGGCAGTCAAGAGCAAGGAGGAGGACGACCGTCTACTTGGTAGCATTGCGCTCGACCCGGAGAACGTGCTGTCACTAGGTGCCGGCATAGCCATTAAGGGTGCTACAACGGCAGTAGCCAAAACCAACCTATGGGCGGCAACGACATCACTTAAGAACGCAGCACTGCAAGCAGAACGCGCAGCAGTACAGTCAGAGATGTCGGCCATACAGGCGGGGCTAACGAGACCAGCGCAATGGATAAGTGACGCAGAGATGAAGTCAAAGGCACTAGTTGAAGTTGGAGACTTCCAGGGCGCGACGAGGTACAACGAGTTTATCAAGAGGGTCAACCTAAAGAGCGAAGTACCACTGCAACGGATCAGCGAGCTTTCGGCAACCGAGGCTAAACTTGGTGACGAGATAACCCAACTTGGTAGCTCGCCAGACATTGCGAATGCCATCCTTGCGTCGAAGGAAAAGGCAGCAAGTTTTCGTAACCTAACGGCAGGTGGGTTTGGTCTCACGGGCGTAGTTGGCGACAAGATCGGGAGTGCCATGATCAAGGCAGATGACTTCTTGGATGCCGCTTCAAAGAACATGGGCATAGACAGTGCTGTGAGTGCCTTAAAATCGCTCCCTGCTGCCATTGGCGGCTATGTCATGGGTGGAGTGCCTGCGGGGGTCACAGCGGCCCTTAACGTGATTGCCAGGGGTAAGGTAGTGCAGAGCATGGGAAACTTCAGTAAGGTTCTTGGTTCCGAGTTGATGCAGGAACGTGGCAGCATTGGCTACTGGGGTAGGGTGGCACAGAATTCAACCCTTACAAAGGCGCAGAGGTTCTTGGCACACCGAGCAGACGAACTTACCTTGGGCGGGAGTCTTATGGATGTAGCTAGACCCGTGGTCGCCGGCACGGTCGCAGCATACCCAATGAACTTAGCTTTCGAGACCGTGTCAAACCCAGACGCAAGTGGTCAGGAGATACTCACCAACGCAATGGGTCCGGCACTAGTGTTTGGTGGTGGGTCAGCGGGTGCTGGTGCGGTGCTTGAAGGTAGGCAGGCACATCTTTCCAAGATTCGCATGGCAGACGAGTACAACTTCACCCGCAGGATGGCAGAGCAGTCCACTGAGGGTTCTCAGGCGTTCTCTAGTCTAGTTCCGAGTGCGAAGCGCATGGTATCCACCCTCGCCGCTACATACCCAAACCTAAACTGGACGTTTTTAAACAATACAGAGTCATACTATGATCCAACGAGTAACACGATCAACGTAAACCCAGAGTCAAACAACCCACTTCGACCGCTAATCTCGCATGAGGTGCTGCACTATGTTACTATCCGCAACCAGATGGAACCAGTAGTACACTCAGCCCTACTTGGTGACAGCGAGACACCTGGGCTAATCCGTAACACGGACGGGACGCTCGACCCAGAGTTTAAGGCATTCAAGGATGTGTACGATGCTCGCATTGCAAACGCAAACCTTCCACCTAGGACCATTGAGCAGGTCGCGGAGGAGTACTTTAACGAGGCAACCGTGGACGAGTTACTGTCAATGGTTGATACTGGTGAGGTATCACGCATTGCCGGCAGGACTCAGCTAGGCAGGAAGGTCAAGGCGTTGATTGACGCAACCATCCCAAAGATCACGATATTAAAAGATTTATTTACCCATACGGGTGGAGTCCGAGGGATGGACGGCAAGCCTGTGATGGGCAACGGGCTACTAGCAGAAGGTATCCGAGACCTACCAGAGGCTAAGGCCATAATGCGTAAGTTAATCAGGGATAGTGCCGGACAAGACCCAACTAGAGCAACGTCTGGAGACAGGTCTGGTACGCGCATTGAGATCAAGCGTGGAGATTCTATTATTGACTCGTTTCACTCAATATTTGAAGTGGACGCTAACAACATCCCAATCAGGGATAAAAACGGTGATCCAGTACCACTGTCACGGGCGACCGACGAGGCCCGTAAGAGTGCAGGGTTAGTCATTGGTGAGGCACAGAGGAACAAGGTATCAAACGGATACCTACCCAAGGAGGGTGAGATGAAGCAACAGGCTAACGGTTCGTGGCAGGGTCGCTACATTGACAAGAGTCTTATCGATGTGCTTGCAGGCAGGGGTATTTTAAACCCAAAGCAGATTGCCATACTCAGAAACCTATCCACTGCCACAAAGGGCAACCAAGGACTAAGGTTCCTGCTTACCAATCACCCAGCGACAATTAGAAACCGCAAGGGTAAGCTAAACTACGCCACACTTGAGGCAACCCTGCGCGAGTTAGTGCCGGTTGGATTCTCGATCACCAAGGATGGTAACATCCTAGTGCATAACATGAGCGTTGGTCAGTTAGACGCGAACATCACGGCTAGGGCTGGGAGCAAGCGTGGCATAGACCTTTACTCTGGTAATACTGAGAGCATCAAGCGTGACGTGTCTGAGATGATGGAACTCCATCAGAAGAATACCGCTACTGATGAATTCTACCAGAACAAGTACGGGTCTAGGTGGAAGGAATACCAACAGTTCATCAACACCGTGTTTGGTCTGATGACCAAGGAGCAGCAGTCGATTAACCCAATGTTCCAGAGTGATTCAATATCCTCGCAGAAGGGTCAGGTGTACCGTACCTACAGGCTCGACCGTATATCCAAGGCAACCCGCATGGACGGTGCTACGTCGATGCCGTTCCACTACGAGAACATCAAGATGAACTTCCTGCCAGACGGGTTTATAGATGCTACCAAGCCTGTTGATCAATCAGCACCTGTACTTCCTCAAACTGCTGCGAACATCATCGCGCTTGCGAAGGAACTTGATCCCGTAGGGCTTGAGGTTGCAGTCGAGGACTGGAAGAATCACATCAAACGGAGCGAAGCGGATGGGATTATGTATTCTGACGTATTGAAGGGTGACAAGATTACTCTTGCCGCCCAATCCGTATTGGTAAAATTTGCCGACAAAGACCCCCGAGCTATGCGGATGTTGGAAGGATATGGTGAAGATCAATTTTCAAATCTTAAGCCCACCCGCTACCTGCCAGAGGGTGAGCAGACTCAAAACATTGATGACATTAGAAAGCAATGGGATAATCTTGGGATTCAGCATGGTTTGTCTGAAAGATCCAATGAAATTGAACCCGGAGTAATTAAGGTTCCAAAGGAAGAGAGAAATCAAGGTATTGGGAACAAGGCAATGTCTATTCTCATAGACTATGCGGATAAAGTTGGTAAAAGAATCGTTGTATCTCCAACAAATGAGTTCGGTTCAAACAAGCAAAGGTTGACTAATTGGTACAAAAAACTTGGTTTTGTTGAAAATAAAGGGAGAAACAAGGATTACACGACAAGGAAGACCATGTATCGTGATCCGATTTCTAAAGCAGTTTCAAGCCAAGGTTCCCGTTTCCTGCCTGAGGCAGTGGATGCTGAATACATGAAGGCCGTTGAGTCTGGTGATGTTGAGATGCAGCAGAAGATGGTGGATGAGGCAGCGCGGACTTCTGGTGGACTTGCCGCATATAAAGGGTTCGCAGAAAGCTACCCATTATCACAAGAATACGGTGGTTTTTTTGCAAAAGATAAGAAGGAAGCAGATAAGTTCGACGATGCAAAGGCATCTAAAAAGTTTTACCTTTTCCCCAACAATATGGCGGTCATTGATGGCAGGAACCATTGGCCGGGAGAGATCCAAGCCGGGGCTTTTGTAAGCATCGCTGAGTTTGGAAAGCCCTCAGTCGCAGCGATTAAGTATCGCAAGGCAATGGAAAACGAAAGCGTTGATGTCATACAAGTGACAGAAACACTTGGGGAGGGGACTATCTGGAATGTAAAACCTAAAAGTGTTGGCCAAATCAAATCCGCAGACCCTATCACCCGTGACGGCTCTGGTAAAGTCATCCCCCTATCGCAACGGTTTAATCCAACAACTAGCGATATCCGCTACCTGCCTGGGCCAATTAACCCTGCCGCTCCAAATGTTAAATTCATCAAACCATTATCACGCACAGATGCTATCCCAGATATCGACTCAACTCTGATTAGCAATGCTGTTGACATCGCAGGATTTGCATTTGATCGACCTGCAAAGGTTTACATGCAGCATCCAAATGGTCAGAAAACCTACTTCAATTACGACCCAGCGTATGTGATCAAGCCCGAGATGAAGGACTTGAGAGCTGTCCTTGCTGGCAAGAACATTGTCATTCTTGAAGCAGACAAGATGAGAGCTTCCGGTGGAGACATGGGAGGAGTATTGCACCCGTTCCTGCGATCAAATCAGGTAACCGTCAGGGGTTCCGATGGGAAATTGTATAAAGCAATTTGGGCAAACATGAATTCTGCCTTCGTCACAAGGACGAAGAATAGGTGGTTTGCTGACAACGCAGAATACGCAGTCATCCACCTCATGGATAATGTTGCGCACTCGTCCAATAAGCGTGTGGCTAGAATGATTGATGAGGCATGGACAAGGGCAAAGCTCACCAATTACGAGCAGAAGATCGTTGCGGTCGCAATGCAAGCGGCAATTACGGCTCAGAAGAAGTCTGGATTCAGCCTCAAAATTACTCAGGCAAAAAGACGAATTGCCTCTGGCAAGCTAACGGCAGAACAGGTTTCGCTCGGGAATAATGCCATATCAGAGTGGCTCAAAAAGCGTGACAAATTATCTTGGAAGGGAGTCAACAAGGAGGTGGCGGGTAAGATTAAAACCGTCAAATCCGCTCAGACAAGACTTCAGAACAAAACAGGAACACAGTCTAATTTGGACAAGGCAAAGAAAGAACTAAAAGACTTTCTTGATGCTGACCCAAGCAATATGGCTGCATTTGATGCGCTCAGCAAAAGAGGTGCTACCCTGAGGATTCTCGATAATATTGGGAAAACTTTTAAAAGCCGAGGTGCTGCAATCAAGGGGATTCTCGGCATCACATTCAACAAGTTCGACCCATCCGACATGCTGAAAAAAACCGAGGATTTCCAAGGGTCTGAAAACATGGATATTGTTGCAGCAGTTCAACTTTCAAAGAACAAAGACATCTTCGCGGTATATTTCGGGAATAATCCAAAGGAAGAAGCGGCAATGTCTAAATCGGAACGAACAGTCAGAGACAAGCTGAGAGCAGATCCGAATTTTGTCGAGCATGAGGCATTTGACTGGATGATGCTTGGTCCTGAAAATGCTGATAATTTCTTGGCTGAGTCATCGCTCAAGCCAGAAGAACTTATTTCAGAATATCGGGATAAGCATCCAAAAGTAAGTGTCAACAATGGGTCGGAAGAGACTGTGCTTGGTGCGATGAAGATGTTTGCTGGGATTCCGTTGACCGTAGTCAAAAAAACTCCCGCGCAAATTGCCGTGGTCACAAAAGAACGTCTCGCTCGTCTGGTCCGAAAGGCAGCAGAGAAGAAAAGGAAGGATGATATTAAATCCATCAATAACAAAATCAAAAGCCGAGATGGGATCATCGCAAGACTGAGTCGGCAAATCAACTCTGCATTAGAGAGGGAAGCAATTGATAAATTAAAGCTAAAGATGTCAGTGGCAGAAAAAGACAAAAAGGCACTTGCCACGCAAATTCTTAAATTACAGAATATAAAGTAATCCAAGCACCAATCAAATGAAGAAACAATATGCAGTGGTCATTGAAGACGATGAAGACAAGCAGTCCGAAATAAAATTTTTCAAAGGGTGGGAATATGAACTGCTTGATTTGCCTGACGGTCTGGTGATTGCCATTCCTCCAGACGCTACTGAGGACATCAGGATCGCCGCCCAAGAGGCGCAGAATGGAAACTATGACGCATTGATGCGTGCGACTGGAGAAGACGAAAACTCAGAAGAAGAATAATGCCAAGGAAACTAGAACAACAACCCGAACTTGAACCACCAACCGAGTGGTGGGACGAGGTCATGGAGAGGGCTAAGACCATAGGTGACAAGAGGCACATTGAGCATTGGAACCCGCGCAAGGCCGCCAAGGCACTGTGGATGCTCGCACAGGGTAACTCGATCTTAGGCATCTCCAAGGAGACTGGTCTAGACAGGCAGACTATTCGCAGTCTGTCATGGAGGCATACGGACACCCTGGAGACGAAGCGTAAGGAGTTTAGTAAGTCATGTGCGCTGGCCGCCGAGGAGTTTACTGACCTGATATTCGCAAGGGCGCAGCAACTGCATGAGAACCCAGAGGAGTTGGCTAAGATATCACCAGACAAGCTCGCGCTAACGGTTGGCATCATGCTGGACAAGTCAACCCAGCTTGCTGGTATGGCATCTACCATCATCGAGCATCGCAAGGGTACGTCCATCAGTGACGCTGCGTTGATCATTGCCGAGGCTAGGGCAAGGATTGCCAACAAGGTCAAGGTGATAACCATTGATGCCGAACTAGCATGATCAAGGAACCGCAATCAAAGTTTGATGAACCAGTCTTCAAGCACTACGTTGTAGAGCATGATGGCGTTAAATATGGTTGCAACACGCTCGTTTACGCATCTTACCTAGCCGAGAAGTTCGACTCTAAAATCTGGGACATAGTCCTTGAGAAGTATATCATCCCGTTCATTGGGATATGCAGGCATTGTGAGAAGCGCAGGAAACTCCATCTTGTTGACGGCAACCGAGGATCATTCCCCGCCGAGGACGATGCATTTGGATGCAAAAAATGTAATAGCGTATACAGGATTGTTGATGTACTCATGGAGACCAACGCATACCGGAACAAGCAATGATCTGGCGGCAACACCCAATCCTAGTCGCTCCTACTGACGAGGAGATCGTCGAGATGGAACCAGAAGAACTGGTATCCCTGCACGGCATATACCATGAGGCTATTGATAACGCCGA
>Ga0181364_1000263_pt1 | contig 9465 bp, 12 predicted proteins | sample Fa13NDMM110SN_FD_130108 | JGI IMG/M metagenome (GOLD analysis project Ga0181364, IMG submission 130108) | Freshwater viral communities from Lake Michigan, USA - Fa13.ND.MM110.S.N | ecosystem: Environmental > Aquatic > Freshwater > Lake | place: USA: Michigan | collected 2013-09-24
GGTCTTCTTGCAAACGTTGCTGATACAAACTGTACAAATATCGTGCAGTAGAAGTACCAGAACCAAACGGACGTGTCTGGTCATTAGCATCTGCTTCAGGTGAAGTAAATGTTAAACGACCAGGGTCAAGGAAAGATGCCATACGATACGAAGCACCATAGACAACTAAATCACGACTAGTTTCCTCAAGACCAGTCACAGTTGTAAAAACATCAGCATCGGCTGAAAGAGGTGTAGGTGTTTTAGCGTAAACAACCTGAACAGTACGACCAGGAACAATGCCTTCATTTAAAGTAATAGTGTTCCCGTTAGCAAAATCTGCTGTTGCAGCCATAGGGTCGTGTCTCCAACGCCTAATTGGAAGCCATTCACCTGAAGGTCCAATAGTATCCCAAGACACTGCTATAATTGTTTGAGCAGCAGCAGGAAGAGAGTAAGTATTTTGTGAAGCATTAAAAGTAAAAACGTAAGATGCTACACCGTAAACATTAGGATAAATAGCACGAAGAGTATCATTGATTGCTCTTTTAACAGAGATGCGTGGAAAACTTGGGGCAAAAGTAACTTTAGCATTTATAGTGTGTGCTGCAGCAGTAGTACCACGGTAGCCTCTACCAAAAGGAGAAATAACAGCAGAACGGTCAGAACGGTCAACAGAGTCAACGTGAATAAGTTCATCATCAATTTCAAGAATACCTTTACCAATGTTGTCACCTGAAGCCAAAGACATAGACAAATCATTGTTATCAATAGCAGCAGTCAAATATGTGGTACGGTCCTGACGCATAGTGAAACCCTCAAGATTAATAAGGACTTCTTCTGCTAAATCATTAAATGTTGTCATCTGTATTTAGCCGTTTTCTTTTTAATATTTTTTGGTTGAGCAACAAATTGTTTACCCTTTTTATTACCTTTAGCCTTAGCCTTATTAGTAGCAGCCTTCTCAGCAGCACTCAAAGCATTCCAAGCAGCATCAGGTAAATAACGTTTCTTACCCTTAGAAGGTTTACCATCAGAAGTTCTCCACTTCTGGGAACCCCAATTCTTAAGAGACTGTTGCGACTTAGCAAGAGCCATTATTTGTAACCCCCGCCAGCCTTCTTATATTGAACAGCAAGCAGTTGTGCTTTACGGGCAGACCATTCACCAGGGTCTCCACCTTTAGAGCCAGCCTTAATCTTTTTAAATAATGATGCACGCATACCAGGTTTAGTGTAATTACCTGCAGCATTAACTTTAGATTTAGTTTTCTTTTTCATCCGCAATTACAATCCCATGCTCTTAAAGATTTGTTTATACGTGAATTAGGGTCACGTGCCGTTTTAGAAGAAGTACGTTTAGACTTCATACCACACATACGACTACAAAAAGACTTACGTCTTGCTGCAGACTTAGGTGATTTTTTGGCTTCACCTGCTTTAACGGGAGGTTTAAGATTGCCACCAGTTGCTTTATTATATGAAGCACGACCTTTAGCATTCAACCCACCTTTAGGGTTCTTTCCTTCTTTACGTGTCCAAGCAGGTGATTTAACCATTATTTTTTCTTCTTACCACTACCTGCAATACCAGCAATTGAACCAAGTCCAGCAGTAGTTTTAATACCAGCATATGAACGAGGTGGAACATTCTTAGCAGCAGCAGCCTTAGCAGCAGCAACACCTTTTTTAGTTTTGCTTGCAACTTGTGCAGCCTTAACACCACCAGCAATAATCTTTGAACCAGCAGCGACAGAAGCAATACCTGCTCCACCAACAACTGATGCACCAATACCTGCAACTAAACCTGCAGCACTTTTGGCTTGTGTGCCATAATATGCACGGCGTTCAGCAGGAGCCATAGCCTTAACACGTTTGTTCAAATTCTCTTGTTGAGTTTTTAACATCTGTGGACCTTGGCGATAATCGTTCATGCGTTGACCAGCATTGTTATTGAATGCTTTAACAGTCTTTGCTTCTGGAGAAACTTTCTTTGTGCTTCTGCTAGGACCAGACATAACTTGTGCTCTACTGGTTCCCATGACTCCACCAACAGGTTGACCTACACCTTTAGCAGAAGAACCTGTAGCCTTAGATAATCTTCTTTGACCATACATGCGGCGAAGACCTTCTTGGAATTCTGCACTCTTATTAGAAGAAGCAGAACCAAGAGCCTTGGTCATACCCATCTTTTTAATCTGGTCAATAGTTTTTTGAGATACTTTAATCTTTGCCATTATTCAGGGTTCTCGCTTCCTTGGCGTGGCATAGGAGGAACTGCTACACCAGCATTATCTTTAGGAGGATTCTTCCCTCTGATAGCACCCATTTCGTGTTCATGGTTTATATAATTACATCCACAAGTTGCACACATATTATTTCTTCTTTCCCATTTTTTTCATCTTAGGCATTGCTTTTTTCTTAACATCCATTTTTTTCATGTCCATCATTTTTTTGCCTTTAGGCATTTTTTTACCGTACATCATATTATGCTCCGTATGCTATTCCAGTTTTGTTTGATATATCTATTGCCTTACGTATCTTCGCCGTACTAGTACCTTCAGGTTGAATACCCTGAGACCTAGCCGTACGATATAACGCAAGTTCTTTATCCCATTTTTTTGAACTCATCGTTAAACGAGAGTTCGCTTCACCTGGATTCAGGTCAACGGTTGAAGCCTTACAACCAAAACATCCCTCAACAAACTCTGGATGTTTCCTAATTCTATGTAAACTCATTTAGTCACCAAAACTTTTTCAATTCTTTCAATAGCGTCCTTCATAGAGGAACCACCATTATTACTTAACTCACCGTCAAGTTTATTCAATCTTTCCATCACACCAGGTACTTTGTCCCTACCAGGGGATGCTTCTTCGCCTTCCCAATCGCGGCGAAACTTTTCCAACCATTCCATCATAGAACGAGTCTTTCGAACTGTTGGAGCAATCACAAAAAACACAGAAGCAATTGCGCTTGCAGTCGCACCCATTATAAGAATATTCTCTAACATTAGATGAAGTTACTTTCCGTAATACCGTTGCCACTGGCAATAAGCGCGGCTTTCTCCGTATTGTCAACTTCATATTCGTGACCACCTTGATAAACAAAAGTAGCAGCAAGATACTCATCAAGAGACGGCGTACGAACACGAGTATACGTTCCACCATTCTTAACAATACTGTCACCTCTAGGAATTTTATAACGAGAAAATAGTCTACCTCCCCCAGCAGGACCTTCGTCAACTGTTGGCGGTCTAAAAATAGGCAATTTGTTTTCTCCTTAATAGGTAAAGCCCCCAGTTGCCCAGGGGCTTTAATCTTGATTTGAATCTAATTAAGCAACGTTAATGCTTGAAGATGATTCAATTCTGTATAGAGATGCTTCGCGGTAGCGAGCAAATCCAAGCATACCGTACCAACCTAATGGACGGAAACGCATTAACTTATCAGTAACAGGACCAGCAACTACGTGTGGTTCTTCAGCAACTGCTTCTGCAAGTGCTTGTTGACCAGCAAGTAAGGTACGGAATACCTTTGTTACAGGTGTTACTGTAAGGGTGTTAGTTCCAACAGTTCCAGAGTTAGCAACATCTACTGTGAAAGTAGTGTTAGTTGCTCCTACGGAAATTGCTGTAATCTTTGCACTTGTACCAACGTTGGTGCCAGAGATTTTATCTCCAACTTTAGCATTGCCACCGAAAGCAGCATTTGCTGCAACGATAGTAAATGCACCAGACGCACCGCTAACTGCTGAAGCAGTTGCTAATGATGTTTGGTCTGCACCTGTTTTATCATTGGTCATACGTGGTGATTCAATGAAGTAAGCACCTTCGAATTGACCGATTTCGCCAGCCCAAATGTTATCATTTGAGTTGTATTCGTGAGGTAGTCTCCATGAACCAGAACCTGTTTCTGCACGAAGGTCGTGTGAAACTTCTGGGTGCAATGCACACCAGTATAGGTTTCCTTTACGTGGAACTGCTTTACCTGCACGAAGTTTTGCAATAGCAAAACGAATATCTGCTGCAGAGATAATATCTTCTGCTGCAATTGTAGCACGTGATGTTGGGTCAGATGCTCCACCTGTTGCATAACGAATGTTGGTTCCAGCGTTGAGAGTAGTTTGAACTACATCATCGATAGAATCAGCCATGTTAAATGCAAGGATGTTTGCAATACCTGGGTCAACATCAGTTAAAGATGTTAATTGCAGTTTGCGTGTTACTAATGCAACGTTACCGTATTCAGCCAAAGTAACTGATACAGATGATGTAGAAGGAATTCCTACTGCATCTGGGTCAGTTGTTTCTGTTAATGCGGTTGTTGCAACTGCCAAGTCATTGTAAATTTGAAAAATTACAGATGTACCTGGGGATGTTACGTTAACTGGACGCTTGTCCGCTACGGAGCGAAGCATCGGTTGTGAACGTAACGCAAATTCTACTAACTTATCGTAAGCCTGTACAACAAGAGATGTACCGAGCGAACCAGAGTCAGTAGAGGTGAATGTGTTTGCCATTTTACCTTTTCCTTATTTGATTGTTTTTATGAGCCGTATCCACCACCAGCAGCATGAATCATGGAAATAAGTTCTTCTTCACTTGCGTTCTGAATTCTTAAAGTCATGTCATCTGCATTGGTTAGTGTTTGGGCGTTCGCAGTAACATTGTCAATTGAACGAAGAGTTGATAAATCAACCTTTGGTTCTTCTTGTCTGTTTACTGCTAATCCAAAGACATCGGCATTTTCATCCACCCAATTACTGATAACTTCGGGTGAAGTTTCAATATCTGAAGGAATAAATTTTGCTATCTTTTGATTAACGCCCTTGGTTTCAAGGACTGATTTGATTGTGGCTTCACGTTGTGACGCTCTGACAGAACCTAGTTGTGTTTCTAGTTCTGTAAGTGCTCTTGTCTTATTCTTCAACTCCTTACGAAGTTGTTTTAATAAGTCACTTTCGTTTGGTTGCCGACTAGTTTCTTCTAAATCGAAGTCTTCGTCATCTTGCCAGTTTTCTTGATAATTGTTGCTCATCGCAACGGTCTCCCTATCTGTTGTAGTTTTCGTAAGCCTCAACGACATTCGGGGAAATGTTATTGGCTCTTACTACCAGGCTGAATACTCTCGTAGGGGCTGGTGGGTCCTACTGAGGGTCTATGTTAGAACTGTCCAGCAGATGATTTTTGGGCAAGAGAAACAGTTGATGTTCCTGCTCGACCACCAAATGTGGCTTGTTCTTTTTCTTGTAACTTCTTACGTCTTTGAGATGCTAAACCAAAGAATGCTTCTTGTTGAAGTTCTGGTTGTAGACTAGTTGTATCTTCACCGTAAATTTGAGCAAGTTTCTCTGTTGTTGGTTGAGTCTGTGCAAGTGTTGAAAAACCTTGTTTTGCCAAACCATACACATCTGCAACACCAGCAGATTCTGCTTGTTTTTGCAATTCTTCAACATTAGTTTCAGCAACTGTCAAACCAGCCATTTGGGCACCAGCACGTAATTGTGCTTTTTGTAATGTTTTCTGTAATGCACCAGCAGCCTGGGTACCACCAAGAATTGCTAAAGCAACTTGTTGTTTTTGAATTGTTGGGTCAGTAACACCATATTGTCCAAAGTATTGATTAATGTTTTGTTTTAATACTGCATCTGCATTATCAATTTTATTAAACACATTTACTATTCTATCTTGTGCTTCATTCAAAGATACATCTCCACCAATAAGTGCAGCATAAGTATCTTTATTATCTAAAGCATCTAAACTATTATCTTTTAATAATTGTCTGTAATCTCTTTCAGCGTTCAAATAACCAGCCATATCAAGTTGTTGTAAACCTCGTTGACGGCGTGCTTCATTACCTTTAAATCTTTGTTTATAAACATCTGTTTGCTCTAAAAGAGCAGGTGCAACAGTAGGGCTAATATCTTGTTTGACATAGCCTTCAAGGATAGGGGCAAACTCAGGTAAACCTAAACTCATAAGTTCAGTTCTTAAAACTTCAAAAGCATCAATACGATTTTGGCGTGCGGTTTCTGCTGCTTGTTGAGCGGCAAAAGCATTTGTATTTGCTTGTGCTTCAAATTTTGCTAATAGTGCTAGATACTCTGGAGTGCTATAAGGGTCAGCAGAAACAACAGGAACATCTTTTGTAACCTTTACCTTTGGAGTTTTAGAAGCCTGTATCTGTTGAATTTTTTGATTAGTCTCAGCAACTCTTTGAGCACGTTGTTGTTGAGCAGCCTTATTAGTAGCAACTGCTTGCTGCGTTTTAGAAGGTGCTGGTGGTCTTGCCATTAAACATTACTCCTTGTTGCTGCTGACTTAAGAGGTGAAAGCATTGCGTTAACTTCATTTAAAGCATTATTGGTTTTTGCATACAAAGGGTTACTTTTCATTCTCTTACGAAAATCACCAATGTTTTCAGTAGATTGACCACTAATGGCTTGAACAATATCTGGGTCTTTCAAATCCAAAGTTGAAGGATTCATCTCTAAAAGATTTGCTTTTTCTGCAATATAGGTACTAGCAATATCAGCAACATTTAAACCTGCGTCAATAAAGTTACCCAAACCTGGGTATAACACTTTAGACATTGTTCTGATTTTTGCATAAATAGAATCTAAAGCAGCAGTCCCACCAGTAATAGCAAGAACAGCATTTTTTCTAACTTCAGAATCAGGAAGATTAATACCATGGTCTCTTGCAAACTTAGCAATATTTGCTTGATTAGTAGCAATAGTTCCACCAACAACTTTAGGGTCACCAGCATTCAAATACTTTGCAACATAACCTAAAGCAAGTTGTTGTTTCTCTAAATCACTAACACCACTAACAGTTGTTTGAACAGTTCTACCATTAGAAGTAGATGTTACTTGTCTAGTTGGTCTTTTCTTTTCTAAGTTAGTTAACTTAGTGTAATAATCTCTGAATTCTTTTTCAGCAAAACGTGCTGCAGGACCAAGTGTATCTCTGAATAATTGTTGGAATTCAAATCTAGCATTTTCTTCGCTAGTGATAGAAGGGTAAGCAGCAGTAGAAGTGCCACCATTTTGGGTAACTCTTTCAGCAGCAAAAGTATTTAAATCAGGAGTAGGAGAACCAAATAAATCTCTAACAAAGTTAATCCAAATACCAGTAGCAGCCTGGTCACTTTTACCAGTGTATCCAGACATTTGTTTTAATGTTTGATACTTACCATTATAGTCGCTAATTCTAACTTTATTAATATAATCCGTGGCTTGAATTAGAGTCATCGGCATACCGTCAATTATTTTAGTTCCACCAGAACTAACAGTTGGGTTTACGTTTTGTGTTTTCTCAAGCCAACCTTTATAAAACCCACTTTGACCAGTGCCACCAGTATTAGTGTTATTATTTTCAGCCATTAATCCACAGACTCCAGTTTATCTTGTTCTAAGAACCTGTTATACCAAGATGAGAATTGAGTATCTTGTTTTTTAAGTTCGCTAATGTATTGTTCCCAGCCCTCTAATAAGGCTTTATTGGTAACAGCAGTAATGCTTTTACTTTGACCCATGCTTTCACGATTCTTCAACTCAGCAATTAAATCATCACGTGAAGCCATATAATCACGCATCAAAGCCCAAGCAGTTGAATCGTTTTCTCTTATAAATTTTTCATCTGAAATAATTGCATCAAGTGCTTTAATGTTATTCTTCCAGGCACCCATTTCGTACACATCAAAATCATTAGCCCAATTTTTATTATTGGCTCTCAATTCTGCAACGAAACCTTTTTTAATCTCACTATATGGTTGACCAACATTACTTGACAAAGAAGTAATACCTGCTTTTTCAAGTTCAGCATCAAAACCATCCATGAACTTATTAAATTCAATCCAACCAGAAACCACATCTTGACGTTTAATAGCATCAACAGGTGAAAGTTTCTTACGATACTTATCGTTACTTCCAGGAATAACATCTGTTGTTAATTGCCAAACATATGAGGCTTTGTCAAAATCACGTTCAACACCATCATTGCTAATGAGTTGAACAAGTTCAGGACTGAAACCTGCAACATCAGTTACAAGTTGACTATTCTTTTTCAAACGGCGAACAGATTCTGGGCTTGCATCAGAACCAGCAATATTCTTAGTACCAGAAAGTGCTAGAACAAAATATTCTGGATATCTTTCATAGAAACGTTCCTGTGCACTTCTGCCTTGAGCATCAGTACCAGTCTGTTGTTCCTTACGCCATTCCTGAATATAAAATTCATACTCTGAACGATATTGTGGAATAACTGGAAGAGTAGCGTTAGTTAAGAAACGAAGAAGATAGAACGCACTCGTCCTTTTATTCATTTCTTCAAAAGTAGGTTCAGTTTCGCGTTTACCATCTCTGTAACGTTGCATTTCAACAGCGTACAAATCAGTTAAACTATTTGCATATTCTTTAGAAGCAGGACCTCTAGTGCCAGCGATTACACGTTTAACAGTTGCTGGGAATATTAAATCCCAAGAACCTGGTTCAGTTGAAGGACCGTTCTGTAAAACTAAATCAAATAATTCTTTAGCAGGAACTGGAACACCAAACTTTTCAGATATAGCATAATTAATATCTGGGTTATTCTTTAATATTTGTGAAACAGCAACTTGAAGTACTGGACCTGCACCTGGGTTCCACCAAGGGTCGCCAGCAAGTACAAGGTTAAAGCCGCGTTTCGGGAAACGCATAACGGCATCTTTACCTACGATTTCTTCAAACCATTTAGGTAATATTCTTGATGCTTGGAAAGTAATATAAGTATCACCAGTAATAGGGTCTGTTTCTTGAAACCCTGCTTTTTCTGGTGCATTCCAAATTTGTAAAGCACGACCAACTATTTGAGGGTTTTCAAAACCAATTCGTCCCCAAGTTCTAACAGTATTTAGTTGTGCTTGAATAAATGGGGAGAAGAATGCGAATACTGAAGCAAAGTTTGAATATCTTTGAATTGTGTATAAAGTATTATTAGTTTCTTTCATGGCAACACGATGTGCATTCGCCACAAACATATCTGCAACTTTATTGAAATCGCCTTGTGATTTAATAGCACCACGAGCAATTGCTTGGTCTACCTGTTTTGATACTGCACGATTGTATACAGCGTTATAGAAAGGGTGACGAACTAGAGTATCTTCAGGTAAAGCACCAATGTATTTAAATATCTTATTAACAGTTTGCTTATAAGAAGTCATAAATCTCTTTTGAGATTCTGCTGCTAATAAACCACCATTAACTGGAATTAAATCAGTTCTATTTTCTAAAACTTTTCTAATCTCTGCAGTTGAAACAGTCTTTTCAGACAAAGTACGTCTAAGTTTAGCATCTGGAAATGCTTGTTTCATATACAAAGCAAGTTTAACTAAATGAACTCTTACTTCTTCAGCATCTTTCCAGTTAACACCAGAGTTAATTAAGTCTTCACGAAGTTTTCCGATATTAACATTCTTGTCAATAAATTTAATATTGTCATCAAGTCTAC
>Ga0181364_1000265_pt1 | contig 9461 bp, 9 predicted proteins | sample Fa13NDMM110SN_FD_130108 | JGI IMG/M metagenome (GOLD analysis project Ga0181364, IMG submission 130108) | Freshwater viral communities from Lake Michigan, USA - Fa13.ND.MM110.S.N | ecosystem: Environmental > Aquatic > Freshwater > Lake | place: USA: Michigan | collected 2013-09-24
AACTAAATAAACAGATATGTTTTGCCACTGGTTTGTTTTAATCTTATTTGTAGATGCATCATAGATAACTCCATTTACATATACTACTATATTTGTATCTAGTGTTGACAAAACACCAGTATTTGTATTAACTGAAATGCTTTTTACGGTAGCCCCGTTTTCAAAGGACATTATTTTTACAACTTCTCCAGATGATTTATATGGAACATTTAACATAAATGATACTAAACCAAGACCAGAACCTTCTAAAGAAGCAAAAGAATTGTCAATGGTTGCGTATGTATTTTGAACCTTAAATCCACTATAAAATCCATTATATAAGACGGGAGTTTCTTTTAGATCTGGTATAGCAAATGTAGAGTCTAATGTTTTTAAAATCTTTAACGGATTACCGCCAGATGAGGAATTGCATAATACCTGATTAGAAGCATTTATTTCAAACGAAGCAATATTTAAATAGTTAAACTTTGCTGGTCTTTCTTTTAAATCATCAGTAGTTAGATTTATTGTAAAGTCAAGAAGGTCTAGGATATTAGAACTATCTGATGGTTGGGCTACCGTTCTTGCGTTAAGCCAAGTGCCAGAAGTTATAGATGTACCAACAGGTAAAGAGGTTGAAGCTAAAAACTCACTATTATATGTACCATCTACATATTTTTTACCAGTAAGAAAAACTGTTGCAGAACTTGACCCAAAGGGATGACCTAAATCTATTTTACAGGCTCCAGTTGTAGCAGAGTCTTGATTTGAAAGTGATTGCTGAGGAATTGAAAGCTTTGCAATTCCAGTAGAAGCAATTAAAAATCTTTTTTGATAGTAATTTGGGGTAGCTGTATAAAAATCTACAGCATTCCCAATAGCAGCATAGGACCAAGTTATACTATCAAAATGCTGTTTCTTTGCAGCCTTTATAGATTTAAGTTTAAGTAAGGTTTGATATTGATTTGGAATAACACCTGTTAACTCGTTATATCCATCTTTCCAGGTATTTGTTGAGCCAATTCTTAAATATTGATTTGGTATAGATAAAGAATTTAAAGAAATTTTATTTAAACTTGCAGGAGTTCCTGATGTTGGATAGAAAACAATATTTGATTTTGAAGCATTTGCTGAATCAACGTAGTATCCAACATAAAATAATCCATCTATTGAAGGTGCAGATATTAGAGTTTCTGTTGTTCCATTTATGTCTATTTTAATCTTTACCCCAGAATCATTAATAGCATAACATTCTATGTAGTTTGGAGACAAGTCTGACCCAATGTAAAACAATGTTTGTTTTGTTGAACTAACAGTAATACCAGTTCCATCAAACCTTAATAACCATCCGCCATCACCATAGGGAATAATACTTTCAGAGTTATCTATTTGAAGATATGAGTCTGACGGTGATAAGTCAAAGTATCCGTCTTTATATAACAACAACTCTTGTGATTTTTTTGAACCACTGGAAAGCCCAATAGAAGGCTCTTGCATATCTCTAAGACATATTGAACCATTACTAATATAGACATTAGAATAATCTGTTATGTTCCAAGACTCTCCATTTCCCATAAAATACTTTTTAATAAAAGAATCATTATCCATAGAAAAATTGTAAACAACACCTGCATTTTTATTAACAAACTCATCTGGAATATTATATCCACATCCATAAACAAAGTGTCTAAGAGCTTTTTCACGAGGCAAAACATATGAGTATAGGGCAACACAATCAAAGTTTATAATGCTTATACCACTAGGCTTTGTAAAAATAAAATACTCATCTGTATCTAAATAAACTGGAAATAATGATTCAATTCTTGTTAATCCAGCAGAATCATACTCTGACCCATATTTAATCTCGGTTGTTTCTTTAACCCCATTAACAATTAGACCTATTCTGTTTAAAGAATATGTAGCAATGATATGAAGTGGCTTGTTAATACTATCTATCTGTACCGCAACTTCTCTATAATTGCTTGACATTCCAAGCCTAAAAACAACATAGTCATTTTTAATATAGATTTTTGTTTCTGAGTTTGTTTTTGAAACAATTACATTTTCTGCAGATGATGTATTACTAACCTTTACCCAAAACTCTAAAGATGATTCATTTCCAACATCTTTTCTGGACATTTTATCTAAAGATGGAATTTTTATTTTACCATTAACTGTTGTTAAAGAAATACAAGACTTTCCACCAAACACAATAGGAAACTTAATAGACTCTATATCTGATCCAGTATTAACATATGTTCCGTCTTTACCAAGGATGTCAATTAGGCTATTTGATTTTACGGCATAAGCATTTGTAACCGTTGTATCATCTAGTGACCAAACAACAGCTGGATTATCTTTTTGAATTAGGTTAATGTAGGACATATAGCATCCATTTTATTATACCGCTTTAGAGATCTCGTTTATCTCACAAGCCCCTGCAACACAAGCTAAATCTTGTACGGAAGTTGTCCCATCAAATGTTTCATAGATTTCAAGCCATTTCCAGTCAAGATCCGCAGGAGTTTCTGAAACAAGAAGTTCATACTCTTCCTTGTTGATTTCCTGATATGGGGCTTGCTGATATGTGTGTTCTGAATAAGGCAAGAAAGAAACACCAGACATTTCATCAATGTGTTCAAATACCCAAGCACCTACCGCCATCCATTCATTTTCTTTTACAGATACTGTAATAGAAGGCTTATGTTCTGCCCAATGACGTTGATATGCAAGCCAGATATCTAAATGCTGTACCGCTGTCAAATCCTGACGAAGAGTTGCACCTTCTGGAGCAGCAATAGGAAAAGTAAACACCATAGTATCACTTGGCTTCATTACATCTGGTTCGTGCTTTACTCCCATATCAACCAAGAATGCGGTGATTGGATCTTTCATATCTCCACGAATGGTGCGAGCATAATACTGGGAGTGCCAAGGATGCATTCCAGAGGAAGCATTAACAAGTTGAGAAACTGTTCCAGATGGCTTTACACAAGAGATAGCTGTTGCTGAATTAATACCCATTTTCTTTGCCCAGAAATCATTAACTTCTACAGAATGTAATCTAAGCTCGTCTAACCACTGCGATAGCTTTTCTACGCCCTCAGAGCCATTCAGAACAGGGTGGGAGAGTTGACCTGTTAGTGAGACACCAAGTAATCTTTCTTCCTCACAGTTCTTCTGCCAGATTTTTCTCAGATACTTAAAACGAGTAAATGAAGATTGAACTGTTCCAAGAATTGTTGCAATTTCTACCTTATCTTTTAGAGCATTTAAATCATCGGTATCTCTAACTACAACTTCTGTTAGATTACAGAATTGATAAGGTCGAAGGATAATTTCAGAACAGGGGTTTGTCCCAAACTCTGCATTTTCTCTACGACCATTTTTTGCTGCAACATTTTGAGCAGCCTGACGACTAAAAATGCCACGCTCTCCAGATTTTGAGTCATATAGTGACTTCCATTCGTCCATAAAAACTTCCATAGTTGGCTTTGTGTTATATACAGCAGAGTTGTTTGCCAAAGCACGTTGTCCTGAGTATTCCCACCAAGAACCTGATTTTGCTGCTGCCATATTACGATCCTCAAGGTCTGACAAAGAAATCATTGCTGATCTACGAACACCACCAACAACTACAACTTCTGCAATCTTACACATAAGGTCGTGTGCTTCTAGTGGTGTTAGTTTACGACCTGCTGCTTGCTTTAGTGTAGCAACAGAAAACTTAAATAAACGATCTAATGGATCTGGACCTGATGCACGACCACCAAATGTTTTTAGACGAGCACCTGCAGGACGGACTCCTGACATATCCCAAGATGGAACTTGACCTTGCCACAAAAGTGCAAGAAGTTCTTTAAATGCTCTAGCCCAACCTGCCTTAGAGTCTTCAACAACAATTACAGAACCTGTTGATTCAAAGTGTTCACTTACTTCTGGAAGCTGATTAACATATCTTGATTCAACTGAGTAACCTACACCAGTTCCACACATAAGAATATACATTGATTCGTCAAAAGAACGAAGTGAGTCAACTGGTAGGTAGGCACAGTTATAGATACAGGTGTTATCTCTTTCAAGAGCAGGTCCTGCTGTCATAAGACCACGCATAGACGGCATAACTTTTGTTTCTAGAATAGCATTACGAATGCTGTCTTTAATTGACTGGTCTAGTTCAAAATCGGTGTGCTTCTTTGTAGCCTCAAAGATATAATTCATATAACGGTCAACCGTTTCATCCCAATTCTCTCGGCGGTTATCATCTTCTCTCCATCTTGCGTACCTTGTCTTATGGATTACTTGTTGATATGCTGATGGCAAAGAAACTGTCATTTTTTTATTTACTCCGTCTATTTTTGATTCCCCTAAAAAGTGGGGTAGTTACTATTGTACCCTAAATAGCGTTAGTGGTCAATAAGAAATCGGTATGATATGATTAACAAATGATAACAATTCAAGAATTACATAGATACAAAGATTTAGTTGAGCAAGGATTTGTTCCACCAATACCTTGTCCTATGAGTAATGATCATTTACCGCCTGTTACATTTGTTAAAGATGATGAACCTGTTATGTGGTGTTTAGAATGTGACACAAAGTTACATCTGGGAGAAAGAAAAATTACACTAATTAAAAAATTAATTGGTAATATCTGATACTACAACTATTGGACCTTTAAGAATTGTTGAAACAACTCCAGAGTTAATCATTTGAATATCATATTCGTAGATCTTATTTCCAGAAAGCTTTGCTGATTCTGTTGCAGTTAGAGTAGCTGTTACTTCTCCGTTAGCACCACTTGTTATAGCAAAGGCAAATGATGCAACTAATGTGCTCTTTCCCTTTTCTTTAATCTGTCCAGAAAAGGTATGCCCTGTAATATTATAGTTTGCATTTCCAGAGTCAAGGGACAGGTTAAAAGAGAACGTATCACCTTTATAAATTCTAAATGACTTAAAACCTGGAAGCACTTTAACCTACCACCACTACGGTATACTGTCCTGCAGTTGGTACGCTATTGGTGTTAATTGTAACAGCAGTTGTTGTAGTGTGTAGAACTTCTACTTCAACTTCTGCATAAGGTGAGGCTGTTTCAAATACAGATACAATAACCGATCTTGAAGAAAGGCTGTGTGTAACAGTAAATGTCTGAGCTGAATTATCTCCAATAGTTGTTGAATACTTCTTTGTGTACCCATCAGTTGTAAGCTTTGTTTCAAGAGTACTGATATCTACTGCAAGACCTGAAGTTGTATTTAAGTATGGATTTGATGCAGCTAGAATTACTCCTGCTGTGATTGTACCTGCTGATGATGAATTATCTGTGTATGAGAAATCAATAGTTCCAGAATCAGTAAGTGATGTTGAAATAGTATCTTCTACAAATTCTTGTAGACCTGTGATATCAGATGTTGCGTGAGTATGACCTGCTAAAGATATCGCCACCTCTGATCCAAGTAGACCAGCTTGCCATACATCGCTAGTTTCGTTCCAAATTAATGAAGCGTTTGTAGAATCTCCACGTTCCACTTCAATTCCTGCATTAAGCGAAGGAGAACCCGTAACATTTGAATTAAGTAAGAACTTATTATCTTCAACATTAATTGTTGTTGTTGAGAACGAGTTAATTACACCAACAATGTCAAGGTCTCCACTAACCTTAAGGTCTCCAGCAATTACTACGTTAGTAGGAAGACCTACTGTTATTGCTCCAGTTGATGCACTAACAGAAACCTCATTAGCTGTTCCAGTAAGGCTAAGTACACCAGCGTTGGTAATTGTTGCAGTTGATCCTTCACCTTGAGTGTGAGATACGGTAATACCAGTTCCTTGAGAAACTTGAGCAACATAGTTTCCAGTTGTATCTGATCCAAGGGCAATAGTTCCAAGTAATGCTACTGTACCAGTTGCATCTGGAAGGGTAATTGTTCTATCTGCTGTAGGATCGGTTACAGTAAGTGTTGTTTCAGAAGTATCGTCTGTTGCACCTTCGAATACAATCGAAGCAGGAACGCTTACGGTTCCAGTAAATACTGGACTTGCAAGTGGAGCATATGTTGCTGTATCAAGAGTATATGTGTCTGCTGCTGTCTTTTTCAAGAAGCCAGATGTTCCTGCAAGAGCAGCGATAGCGGTAAGATCTCCATCAAGTGGTTGATATACAGAAGAAAGACTTGGAATGTCTGCTGCAACTAATGCTCTAAATGTTGGTGCTGCTGCAGAACCAGTTGTAGGACCTGCAAATACATAATTTGGTGATTGTGTGTCAAGTGTTAGTGTGATGTTCCCACTTGATGTTACTGGAGAGCCTGTGGTTCCAAAAACATTTCCTGCTGCAGCATCAAATGCGATACCAACGGATGTTACTGTTCCAGATGTTAATTCATCATAGTGAGCAAGTTTTACCCAAGCAGAGCCATTATAAAACTCAATTCTATCTGTGCCAGTGGTGGTGTAGATCATCCTTCCAACAAAATTACTTGTAGGAGAAGTATTATCTGCGTAATCTTCTAATCTAAAATTCTTAGCCTTGTTTCCTGAAAGGTTAAGGTCAACTAAGAACTTCTTCTCAGCCACTATTGATCACCAATTTTCATAAAAATTTAGCTTAAATAAGCTGTACCGCTTATCGCACTATTCATAACAATTATAGCAGTGTTTGCATTACTATAAGAAATATGTGTCTCAACTATATTGTTGCCACTATCAAAGACTGTAATATTTGGAAAAAAGTTTAAATTATGGTTAATTGTCCAAATATAAGAACCTGAAAAAGTTCCAGATGATTGAATTGTAGGCACACTTGCCTGTGTAAAAACAAACCTTACATTGTTTACTGGATCTGCACCAATATCTGGGTAGTCAATAACCACCACACCAGTTTTTCCATTTACAGAACTTACTGGAATAGCAACATCAGAAATAGATACGTTTACATCTAAGGTTGCAATATCATCTGCAACACTAATAGTTGTAACACCAGAATCAAAGCCAACAAAAAGATTACTAACATCTTGGACGGTATTTACATCTACAGCATCAACGGTTGGGTTTGGGGATATAGTAATTGAGTCAATAAGGTCAACAGTAGTTACTGTAATTGTATCTGGGCTAGGCATATCTCTATTGTAACATTAAACGGTTAGCGACATTATTAAAATGTTCTGTTACAATGTTGTCCCAGTTATATTCCTTATGTATTTTTGGAGCTTGATTATAATATTGTGGTAAAAGAGTCTCAATATTTTTTTCAGTATATTCCATAACTCTTAAAAGGTCTTCATAATCTGTTTTGTACATAAATCCTGGATGTGTTATGGTAAATGGATTATGTGTAAGTGTTGAATTAACCATAAGTTCTCCAACGTATTCTTCATAATCACACCAGCCACCAGCCACAATACTAGGCATTCCAGTTCCAAGAGTTTGAAGTGGGATAAGCCCAAATCCTTCTCCCCAAGATGGGTAAATAAGGGCGTGGTGTTCTTTTAGAAGTCTAATCATTTCAAAAGATGTGTATGTCTCACCAATTACATTAATATTAGGTTCATTATCAAACTCAGGTAACGCAACGTGCTCATAGCCTTTAATTGTAAGAGTTACATCTTTACGACCTGAATATAGCTCAAGGAATGCATTAACTGTGTCGTATACATTTTTGCGGTATGCAGGATATCCAATATGAATAAACTTAATTGTATCTGTAAGTTCACGTTCTTGAGGTTGGAATGTCTTGTCTAATCCGTGTCTAAATACATAAATATTTTTATCTGTATATCTTCTAAAAACATCTTTACAAAATTTATTAGGAACCCAAAACTCATCAACAATATCTAGGTTTCCTGATTCCGTCCAAGTTTTAGGAAACTGTGTTGATTCCCAAGCGGTATATCCAACCTTATATGATCTTGGATGAATAAACTGATAGTCAGTAGCGTGTCCAAAATATATTTCAAGGTCAGAATTAGGTAGGCTATATCCTACTGAGTGATCTGTTCTAGCAAGTGCATTTACAATTTTTGCGGTGGCATGACCATAGCCTGTCCAAACTGCATTGTTTGGGTTATTGAAGCTAACTTTCATTTACTCTACTTTTCTAGTTGTTCTAAACGCTTTTCAATTCTAGCAATAGCATCTTTTATAGATGTTCCAGAATTGGGTCTCATTTCATAAGATATGCATGAAATTTCTGATTCCATATATCCTAGTCTTTCTTGTATTCCAGGACGAGCTGCAAATCCTGGTCTTGCTTCTTGTCCAAAATAATCATCAAGGAAGTGTATAAATCTTTTGACTAAACGTGTAGTCTTACGGACTGCCATGCCAATAACTCCTATTGCAGTTACTGTAGCTGCTAACATCATTAAAAAGTTAATTGATTCCATATTTAATTATACACTCCCAAAAAGATTACTTTGAAGTAGTCTTCTTTGCTGTAGCTTTCTTTGCTGGTGTCGCAGTTTTATTTACTGGCGATGGCTTAATAACAGGCTTATTTTGAACCTTTTTTACTGCCTTTGTTACTTCTGCTGCAACTTCTTCAGGAGTTGATTTACCTGAGATGTTTCCAAAAGCAATATCGTTCTTGTTAAAGTAACGAATGGCTACTGGTGCAAGTGCTGCTACTAGAGCATTTAGATATAAATATGGGTCAGTAATACCTGCCATATAAAGAGCAAGTACAGCACCTAAGATTGAACGAGCATAGGACTGAATAATTGCAATATTTCCTTTTGATAAAGTCATTGACTTTTCCTTTTCTGTGTTTTATAATATATCTTATATATGTGTTATATATAATATATATTAACTATAGTTAATATATTAAATATACTTAATATGTTTAAACCTTAAATATATATAATATTACAATTATAGCGACAAAACTTCTCTCGGTCAATATCTTTCTAAAAATTTTAAGAATTGTTATACAAACTTAATAAATTCTAGATCCTGATCTAACTTTTAAAATGTATCCCAAACTAAAAATTTAAAAATTCGGCGATTTGCGGTTCGGCGGCGAGAACAGAACACACCCCCACGCAAAATGCGTGTATAGACCTTATAGGGGCTATAATGGGTATCTAGTGAAAAGGACGGCAGCATGGAAAACCAAAACATATCCGAAGAAATAGTTGGCAATGCCAATGACAATATCGGAGAAATATTATATATCATGCTTGGAAGAATATACGATCTTTTAATCCTACTAAATGATGCTAATGGCAAATCAGAAGATGTTTTGCGTATTATGGAATTACATAAAAATGGAATGCTTATGTGTCCATTGCCTTCTTTGAGCATACCTACAGAATAAGAGCTTTTTAATTCTTGCTCAGGGATATTTGTTCTTTCTAACTACCGATTTTTTTGAAAAATAAAATAAGCAGTTTATGGAGTCATGCTTAGGACTGTTATTACTATTATACCTTTTTATGATTTTTAAAATCATTAATTTCGATAGCTTTAGGTTTCTTTTC
>Ga0181364_1000266_pt1 | contig 9452 bp, 10 predicted proteins | sample Fa13NDMM110SN_FD_130108 | JGI IMG/M metagenome (GOLD analysis project Ga0181364, IMG submission 130108) | Freshwater viral communities from Lake Michigan, USA - Fa13.ND.MM110.S.N | ecosystem: Environmental > Aquatic > Freshwater > Lake | place: USA: Michigan | collected 2013-09-24
ACTGGTTCTGGGACTGGTTCTGGGACTGGTTCTGGGACTGGTTCTGGGACTGGTTCTGGGACTGGTTCTGGAACTGGTTCTGGGACTGGTTCTGGGACTGGTTCTGGTTCTGGAGTAGGAACAATTGGTTCTGGTCTTAATTCTACATCTGGAAGTGATTCTACTATGTTTCTAATAAACCGATCTAACCAATCGTCGTCTATCCATTCCTTGTATTGTATTCCTTCTAAAAGACCAGTTACATATTTGACTTCAACCTCATCACAATAGCAAAAAATACGATATTGTGCTGATGTGTGAGGAATTAAGTTGATTAAATCGTAGGTATAACGATTGATTTCTAAAGTTTTCATGATAATCTTTGGAGGTTGAATTGTGCCCGACATATACCTTATACTTAGATAAAAATTACCCAATTCTTGTTGCGTTAAAGTAAGAAACAGTTAAATCTCGGTTCGTTACAGTAGCACCAAAGTTTCCTTTTATAGTATATGCTCCCGCTATAGCATTAACAACTTGAATTATTATAGATGTTGTATTGGTAGCGTTAACAACAGAATTTCCATTATCAGTATTTGTTGTTCCCCCAGTTCCTGCCCCTGTTGGCCCATATAAGTTTGTAAAACATTGGACGGGGGTAGTTAGGAATCCTGTTCCTGTGAATTGAATACAAGAATTAAACAAATAAATTCCTGGAGTTACTATTGTTAAAGTCGCAAAAGTAGATCCTGTTGTTGGCATTGCTCCAGTAGTAAGAGTTCCTGCTACTTTCCCTCCTAATTGTGTTCCATTTGTTGGTGCTACCCCATCTGATTTTAATGTAATGTTTTTAGTTGATCCCATTGTTAAACCTCCATTCACTTGAACTGTATTTAGGGTATTACCGATTGTGACTGTTCCATTAGTTGAACCCGCACCAATATTTACCGCAACTGTAGGCGTTCCAAAAGCACTTCCACTTGCGATATTTACTGTTCCTGTTGCGTCAGTTCCATTTTTAATATTGACTGTTCCTCCCGTAGTTGATAAATTTTGAATATTTACTGTTCCACTTCTAATAGAGGTTGAACCACCTGCGGAATTACCAAGTGTTATAGCACCTGTTGTATCACCAGTGCCAATATTCACATCGGTTGATACAAATCCCGCTCCAGTTCCAGTTGCGATATTTACTGTTCCTGCTAATGGAACTGGCGAAGTTCCAACTCCTGATTTTAAATTAACTGTTCCACTTAATATGCTGGTTGTATTTGCTAAATTACCAATTGCCACTGCTCCTGTTGTAATTCCCGCACCAATATTCACTGATACCGTAGATGTCCCTGCTGTCCCACCTCCACTTGCGATATCTACTGAACCTGTTGCTGTAGTTCCATTCTTAATATTGACTGTCCCTCCCGTTGTTGCTGAACTTTGAAGATTTAAAGTTCCACTTTTCATATCGGTTGTATTATTATTATTACCTATTGTCAATAGTCCTGTGCTTGATACTGAACCAATACTAACAGTAGTTGTTTGACTTGTTCCGTTTGCGATATTGACTGAACCTGCTGTCGTAGCACCACCACCACTTAAAATATTTAATGCCCTTGTCATACCTACCTGATTACATATTGTCGTTATTTGCCCACTTCCAATGCTAACTACATTGTTTGGATTACCAATTATTACTGTTCCAATTGTATCACCATTGCCGATATTCACTCCAGTTGTTTGTGTTGCTCCAGTTCCGTTTGCGATATTAACATTACCTGCTGTCGTAGCACCATTCTTAATATTGACATCACACGCATTAGATGATCCAGTTGCGATATTAATAACACCTGTTGCGGTTCTTGTTCCTGTCCCCAAGTTCAAAATACCATCTGTTTGAGAAGCACCAATGCTAATTGCTCCTGTGCTTGGCGTAATGTTATTGATTGCTGAGCCCTGTAAATCTATAGAAGAACAATGAACCGAGTTTGTATTACCACCAATTTTAATCGTTTTAGTTGATGAAGATGTGCCGATTGCTATAGCAGGGGTTGCGTTTGAATTGAGAGTTGAAAGTGTATCAATCACAATAGTAGGTGTTCGTCCCGCGGTTGATGATCCAAGTAGAATACTGGTAGCAGTTGCGTCTCCTATAGTCATACCTGTTGCTGTAACTGTATCTACAATATTTGTTTTAATCGTATTAGAAGCGGTAGAACTCATATAATATAGAATTATAAAATATTATAAAGTAGCATACCAACTAATTGTTGCCGTTGACGATGTCGTTCCAGCAATCCATGTAAAACCTGTATATGGCCCTGATCCTGTATGACTTGAAACTGCTACAGGGATAATAGTCGTTCCAGTTCCATTAAGATTCATTGTTAAAACTATGGTTGGTTTTGTAGCAAATGATGTTCCATAATTTACACTTCCTGTTACAGCAGATGTCATTGCTCCTACGGCAGTTTCGCCCGATTGAATACCAAATGTTTGTAAACTACTCCAAGTTGTCGTAGTGCTTGTCACACCATTATTATAAGCAAAACCATTATAATTAAAACTAACTCCTTGTGCCGTCCCAAAAGCAGTAGTAACTAATGATATAAGTGAATCACTAATGGTTGTTGTTGCTATACCATTTGTCCATGTTTCTGCTCCTTGAGCAGTAGGAAATGCTAATGATGTTGAGTAATTATTTGCTCCAAAACCAATTGTATTACTAAATAGATCAACATTAAATGTCGGAACATTTGAAGAGGGCGGAGGATACAAAGCCATATAATATATCTAATTATTTAATTTTTACTATGTTTATTCGTAAAGCGTAGGTATAAGAACCACCATTTGTAGCACCCTGAGTGTATATAGTGAGAGTAAATGCGTTACCATTACCAACATATAATTTATTAGATACTAAACCAGAATTTCTTACAGTTGTTCCAGTTGCTCCTTTTCCAGAATCATATATATTACCAAAGTTATCTTGTGCTGTAAGAGCAAGAAGATTATTAGTAGTAGAAACTTGAGTTAAAGTAAAAATAAAACTTATAGCATAATAAGATCCAACTTCTAAAACATTTGATGAATTATAAGTAAAATTTGTTCCAGTAGTTCCACTTCCAGTAATATTACTCGTTTTTATAATTACTCCAATGTTTGCTAATACTACACTTTGAGCTGAAGCATCTGTATAGACATCATCCGTTTGTGCTTGTAATAATTCTGTATCTATTGTGCTTGTAGATGATGTGGAATAATCAAATGATGCTTCACTAAACTTAGGCAATAAAGTAACAGGAGGATTTGCGAGAAATCCGTAACTCATATTATATTACCATAATATATTATGGCGAGTTTAACTGGTGTTCCTTATTTACCTCCAAGTGTTAATTTACCTACTTTTAATGTTGCTACTTTTCCTGAAGCAACTTCTTTTGCTGATCAAAGTGTTTTAAAAGGAATTTATCAAGATACCGTAACAAATCAAGTATTAGTAAATTCAAATACAGTTAAAGCAACAAATCTTGCTAAATTATACTCTTATCCTATTGTTACTAATGATAGTATTCCAGTATCAACTACAGTTACAATAGCAACTATACCTGCTGATATTATACCATCTGGTATTCAAGCTTTAGTATATGTTAGTATCAATATTTCAGTAAATTTAGCACCTCGCGTCGTTCAAAGTATGACTGTTGGTCTTTCAGGTTTTTATACTCAACAATATATTCAAAATGTAGTTTACCCCGCAAGTGCTAATTTACAATCAAATCTATCTCAACAATTCATGTTTCTAATTACTGGAACAGGTAATGCTATAAATGTAACTTTAAATGCTTTTACTACTGGTGGAGGAAGTTATAGATTAAATACAACACTTGGAGCTGGATCAATCTATACAGCCTATACTAATATTAGTCAATATGATGTTCAAGTTCTTTTACTATAATGTAAGAATAGTCACAGTAGGTGTAGTATAATTAGCAGAACTATTAAATGCTACTGGAGTGCTAAATATAGTTGTTGTAGTATTACATCTTACGAAATATGATAAAGACACAGTTGAACCAGTTCCTGTAGTTAAAAATACTTTTGAAAAACTAAATACTTGTGGCCCAATAGTATCAGTTGGTATAGCACCAGTTAAAGGTATTTGATATAGGTATTGAACCTCAGCACCATTTGTTAGTATCAATTGAATAGACATAAGATAAGTCGTAGTATTACAAGATCCATTTATATTAATCATGTATGTTTTACCTACTTCACCAACAAATGAAATAGGAGCACCTGTATTATCACGAACAGGTCGTGTAGTTGAATTAGGAACTAATGTTTCAGTAAGCAATGTATAACTTTGAAATAAAAACGATGATGTAAAAGCATCAATCAAAGAATTATTCGCACTAATTGTTGTATTTTGATTTGTATTCGCATCTTCAATATTAATTACTAAATTCTCTGTGGCAACACTATTATCAATTGGTGTAAATAATTGATCATTAAAAGATGGTAAGGTATTTTTAGGAGGGCGATACTCAATTCCATAACTCATTTATATTAGGTAAGGATTTTATATAAAAAATATAGACATAAAATAAATGGAAATCGTAAATTTTTATGAAAAAATGCCTGAAAGTATGTTAGACAAAGCGGTCAATCCAAATGAACATCTACATCATATTAAAATTCCATTCCGTATGGCAGTGTCCGCTCCGTCTGGAAGTGGTAAGACGAACTTCATATTGAACTTGATTCAATTATTCAGTCAAGGACAAGGAACATTCCAAACGATTGATATCATTACACGAAACAAAAATGAACCTTTGTATGAATTTTTACACAAAAAATGTCCAGATATTACTATTAAAGAAGGCGTTGCTGCTCTTCCTGTTTTAGATAAAATGGATAAAAAAACAAACCATTTAGTTATTGTTGATGACTTGCTATTAGATAAAAACCAAACACCTATCATCAATTACTATATCCGTTGTCGTAAGTTAAACTGTAGCATCGCTTATCTATCGCAATCCTATTTTGATATTCCGTCGCTTATCCGCAAGAATTGTTCTTATATGATCTTTTTAAAGATTGGTGGTGTGCGAGAAGTCAAAGACATTCTACGCAATTTTGGTCTCGGTGTCTCTAAAGAACAGTTATTAGGAATGTATGACTATGCTACATCTGAAAAGATGAATTGTTTACTTCTTGATTTAGAAGCAGATAGAGACAAAAAATTTAGAAAAAACTTTACTGAATTTATGAATCCATCTGATTACGGCGAAGACGAAGAATAAAAATATATGTGATTTATATAATGGTTGCGACAATTGTGTTGACCCAAAATAACATCGCCAATCTCAATAACGGTAATAATCAGTTTGTTTATAACTTTCCTAACTCTATTTCCTTCCCAAATCATGAAATTGCTATTCAAAACATTAGTATGTATTATGCGTGGGTCAATATCAATAGCACCACACTAAATAACAATACTTTCTATTATACTTGGGGAGTGGCTGGAAATGCCCCCCCATATTCTGCTCAATTCGCCGTAGTCATCCCAGACGGATTATATGAAATTAGCACAATTAACCACTTTCTTCAATTTACTATGATACAAAATGGTCATTACTTAATTGATACCGCAACAGGAAATTATGTTTATTTTATAGAAATGGTTGTCTCTCCGTCAAACTACACTGTTCAAATTAATACTTATCCAGTTCCAGCTATTGCCGCTGGCCCAACTGCTCCAACAGGTTATACACTACCAACCTCACCAACCGCTTGGTCATATGTTGGAAACAGTTTTGTTCCTACTGTTTGTATGGCTAATCCAAACATTACTGGTGGTGCGGCTGGAGCAACACATGAATTTACTAATTTTTATAAAATTATTGGATTTAATCCAACCACTACTACAAATGGTGGTCTTTATACAATTAAAAGCACTGGTTTAATAAACACATCTACGAATTCAGTTACTGCTCCTCAAGTTCAACCTAATCCAACTCTCTTTCTTGCTATTAGCAATATTGATAACAAATATTCTAATCCATCTACTATTGTTTATCAATTATCAGCAGATGTTGGTTTTGGTCAACTAATTAACATTACACCAGCACAGTTTGCTTATAACAAATTACTTCCTGGAACATACAATGGTCTCCGTCTACAAATTTTAGGAACAAATTTACAACCTATTAATATTTTAGATCCTGCTATTACTATTACACTTGTTATCAGAGATCGTAAGGATGTTTCATTAGGTGATGCTCTTAATCAAGCAGCTGGTGGTAAATAAGTTTGAATAAATAAAAAAAAATAGAGACAAATTCTAATGACTGACTCTATTATTACTGAAGCATATCTAAACCGTATTTATGAAGATTTGTTACGAGAACAGACTGCTTGTCTCAACCGAATGAAAAAAGGTAGCACTGAGATCAAGGATTATTCTAAAGATGCCGCTAAAGAATTACAGTTGATTGCTGACCTTATGAATAGAATTATTAAATTTAGAACTTATAGAGATTTATTGAAATCTAAAGTTAATTTAAGTTAATTTAAATTGTTAATTTAAGTAAAGTAGTTTTTTGATACTTTTTCATATTTTTGATTTTTTTGATTTTTTTTCCCAAAAACCGTTTTCAAAAAAAAAAATTTGGAACCGTTCCTTTTTTTTTTTTTTTAAAGACAACTTTTAGGATTTTTTTCATTTTTTCATTTTTTTAAAAAAAGTAATGTTTTCTACTTTTATAACTTCGTTATAATTATATAATATTAAATAACAAGTAATATTATATGTTTCAACCATCTGACTTCTGTGGTGATACAGCATTTCGTTTAAGGGTAATCATTAACTATAAGTTAGGTTTGAAAGTAATGACTGAATTCTCATCTTTGTCTCCTCTGAAACAGAAAGAGTTTAACAAACTATTAAATGAATATATCAAAGCATTACCTGATGAATGGGAATCAAAGTTACTTACTGAGTTTAACGAGATTGCTTATGATCAGATACTTCATGATATGAAACCTGAACAAATGAATGTTCCTCCTGGTGACAGAACTCTCCTTTTAACAGAAGAACAACAGAAACTCAAGGATGAAGGACTATTACAATTGTAAGTATTTTTGTTGACATTAAATATCTATACATAGTATAATGTCAGCTCCTCAACGCTATCCAAGAGACAAAAAGAAGTTTAGGGATCAGTATTTAGCAAATTTACATATGGAGAATGCTAACAATCAATTAAACCTTAATGCGTCTAAGATGTATGCGGCTACAGGGGCATCTTCGCAACAAGCGTCATCTATGACACCAACAGAGAAATTTGCTGGTTTAGAAGGATTAAAGCAAGTAGCAAGAGAGTTTATGTCTTCGTCTAGGTTTTTGAATTCATACGCGGCATCTGACGCAGCCAACATGATGTCACCAGATGAAATAGAGTTTATCAATATGTATAGTGAATTTATGAAAACAGACTTTAAAGGTCGTAATGTTCCACCACAAATATTTATCAATTATGTTCGTAAACTTCGTGAAAAGTTATCAAAAACAGAAGGTTTAGATTTTGGACTTCAACAGACAAATGGTGCGAATGTATTGTTACCTGAAGCACCAATTTATAGTCAAGAAGATTATGATTTAATTGATTTTGAATGGACTAACCGCGGAATTCCGTCGCAGATGACGGAACAAATAAAGGCATTGATGAGACAAATTAGTGATGACTATGGTTTATCCTTTAGTGAGATTAAAGCGGCTCAACAAGGAAACCCTATCGCAGAAGCAGCCATACAAGAAGCAAATGATGTATTTACACGAGAACTACCAAGAGGTGAAGAATTGTCTCGTGATGATCCTATTACAGCACAACAAAAACTAACTTATTTTACAGAACAACAACAAGAAGCACTTAGAGATTTACAAGAATTAAAAGCACAGATTTCACCATCTCAATTACATACAGAGGAAGGAGAAACAGGAGCATATATACCAGAGTTTGATAGTCAAGGTCGTTTTGGTTCTTCAGATTATGGATCTGTAAATAATTATAGTTTAGGAGCGGCAGTTGATTATGGATCAGATCTTCAGGATGCTGTAATAGATTTTAACAGTATGAGTAATTCTGAACAACAAATAGAATTACGACGAGTAGGTGTTGATTCTAGTAGTCTTTTTCCTCCAGAGTATGGTCAAGCATACGGTGACGCTATTAGTGCTAACCCTGATCTTATTAATCCACCAAAAGCACCATTTGCGTCATCATCAAGCACTGCCCCACCCAATTTAACAAGGCCTGGGGCAACTCCGTCTACGACGCCAAGTGATTTATTCCAATCAGGAGCGGCGTCGGCAACCGCACCAATACCAGCAGGTCTTTCTGACTCTACTTATGCGGATATGCTTCCTAATGTTCCAGGACAAAAAGGGCCACCATCTATTTCAGCATCAGTCGCATCACCACCAGGAACAACCGCAGAAACAGAAACATCATTTGGGTTTGACAGAAGACAACTTATGCGATTTAAAGGTGATGTAACTGACGCAGTTCGCGAAAATTATTTGGAAGATGATAAACGCACTCGTAGTCGTTTAACAAGAAATATTGGAATTTATAAGGATTATTGTCAACAACATGGTGCTAAACAAGATCTTGTTGAGTATGGAGAAAAACTAATTCAAGCTGTATCAGGAGAAGGAGTAGAACCATTTTTAGAAAAAGTTGATGGTTGGTCAGAAGACATAAACAGAAATGTATTAGAAGCAAACGCTGGTGGTGCTGGGCGTGGTTTCCGTCATAGTGGTCGCGGTGTTGGTCAACCTCCTGAGCAGTCTGTCCGTAAATCGGCAGTGGAGCGAAGCGAAGGATACAGGAAACCAACGCCATACAAACAATTTGGTAAGTATTTAATCCATCGTCATAAATTAGAAGATGGTATTGTAATGATCAAGTCGCCAAGTGGTGCGAAGATTAAATCACTTCCAACTCATTCTGTGTCTCCACAATTACGCGATGTATTGAAAGTAATGGCTGATGGAGGTAAACCACAATATCATCATGTTCAGGGTTTAGGTCTTTCTGAAAAAGAGAAATTTCATCATATTGTAAAACACTCACAAGCAGATTTAGAAGTTCCATCTCCGCATAAAGAAACCATTGACAAGGAAATGACACGCTTTGATATACTCCGTGGGGAAATCGGTGCTGGGAATGACAACCACGAAATAATCCGAGAGTTTAAGTCATTGTTACTCAAGTTTATCAGGGAAGGTCGTATTCCTCGTAGGGAAGGAAGTGAAGTAATGGAAGAAATTTTGATGATGGGACATTAATTTCTATTTACTATATAATGGACGGAGACAAACTAGAGCATAATTTTAGCCCTGGCGGACTTACACATTTCAAAGCATCACATCCAAACACTCCAAACAACATTGTTCAAATGCGATCTGA
>Ga0181364_1000267_pt1 | contig 9421 bp, 14 predicted proteins | sample Fa13NDMM110SN_FD_130108 | JGI IMG/M metagenome (GOLD analysis project Ga0181364, IMG submission 130108) | Freshwater viral communities from Lake Michigan, USA - Fa13.ND.MM110.S.N | ecosystem: Environmental > Aquatic > Freshwater > Lake | place: USA: Michigan | collected 2013-09-24
GCGGCGGTGTCAGGCAGCATCTGGCCCATGGTGCGGGTGAGCGACTGCGTTGCGATGCGCATGGCCTCGATGGCCTCGATAAGCTCGCCATAGGCGGCCACGGGCACAGGGTTGCCAGAGCTGACGTCGCCGTCATTGACGCCATCGACGCCCAGGGTGAGCTTGATGCGCTGGTACTTAACTCCTGCGATCTCATCGGCAGCGGCGATGTCACCACCCAAGCCAGGGTTCAGCACTACGTTTTCAGCCATTGTTTGTGCCTTTACTGTCTGACTTCAAAGCCGGGGCGCATCAGGCGATGCCCTCAGCGCGGCCGTCAGGGCCGCGAATGATGGTCTTGGGGCGGCGCATTTCTTCGACGGCCACGGTGAGGTTTTGCAGCGTGGCCAGCAGCGCGGACTGCATGTCAGCATGGCGCAAGTCGGCCGCAGTAGGGACCGGCTCGCCAACCTCATTCACATCTTCGGGCAGCTCGCCAGTCGCGCCGATGCGCGCCACGACGATCTTGGTGCGCGCGTCAAGCTCGGCCTTGTAACGGTCGAACTCGAGCCGCTGCGACTCCATTGCGGCCTTCATTTGGGCCTCTTGGGCCTTCAGCTCGGCGTCCATCTGCGCCCGCAGTTGCTCGCGCTCGGCGTCGCGCTGGTCGTTGGCGGCCTGCACCTCGAGGCTGGCCTGCTGCTCGCGCAGCTTGGCCTCGGCGTCCATCTGGATGCGCTGCATCTCGAGCTGCGTTTGCGCCTGGAACTTCTGCTGCTCTTGCTGGGCCTTGAACTGCAGCTCAGCCATCGCCTGCTCGGCCTTGATCTGCTCGGGGCTGGGCTGCGGCTGGGCCGGCGGCACGGTGGCCGGGTCGGTCCAGAACTCGCCGGGGTTCAAAAAGCCCGCGTTCTCGGCCAGGCGGGCCTGCAGGTTAAAGACGTTGGCGGGGCTGAGCAACTGAGCGGCGAACGGGCTTTGCGCGACCATCGCCTGCGACTGCGCCATCTGCGCGAGGTACGCGCTTTGCTGAGCCCGGTCGCCGGTGCCGATGCCCACATGAATGCTCATGTCGTACTGGTCTCTCCAGCCCTGCGGGTCGACCTCGACGAAGCTGCCGTTGACTCGGAAGCTCAGCTTGTCCAGGCAGTAATCGTTGAGCGTTTTGTAGATGCCGCGAAACAGCGGCGCAACCAATGCCTCGGCCATGATGCGCGCCATCAGCTTCATGCGCTTGGCCGACGCATCCATGATGCGGTTGACGCCGGTGGCGGTCTGGTTGAGGCTCTCGCCGTCCAGGCCTTGGCTGTAGCGCGTGAAGCCGGTCCTGTTTTCTCGGGCCGAGTTGAGCAGCTCGACCATGGGCATGGCCTCGATGCCCTGCCAGCGCTCGGCGTACGGACGCACGGCACCCGCGGTGCGCTCGCGGATGATGCCGCCCGGCCGGCGGTTGAGCAGGTCGTCGATGTTGGCCTGCGGGTTGCCCTGGGCGTCGGTGAGCACCACCGTTTCTTGGTTGTTGGCCAGATATAGGTTGTCGAGCTGCTGGCGCCAGACCTCTGTGCCGATCCTCTGAAAATCGCTCACCAGGTCGGCCACGCTCAGGCCGTCGAAGCGGTGGGAAATGACGTAGGGAGTCCAGGCGGCGATCGGAACGTGCGAGCACTCGTAGTTCTCGAGGATCTTCGGGCCCAGGCGCACGATCTTCCTGCGCTCGGCGATGCCGTCGCCGTCGAAGTCCACCAAGACGTACTCTTCACGCAGCCAGCCGCGCGTCATCGACTCGTCGATGTTGGCATCGTCTTGCTTCCACCAGCCCCAGTTGCCGCCCTGCACGCGCAGGTCACGGTCCTCGGAGTCGTCTTCGTTCTGTGCGGCCTTGACGTCTTCGATGCTGACGTCATAGCCCATCTGCCGGATGTCCGACAGCGTCTTTTGCACGACGTGGGCGACGTAGGGGCAGTCGTCGAGCAGCACCGAGTCGTGGCGGCGCGACACCTGCAGCTCGTCGGGCGGGATGGCCACCACGCGCACCGTGCCGCGCTGCTCAACCGTCTTGACCTTGACGGTGTAGCGAGGCGGCATGCCCTCCTCACCGGGTGCCGGCGTCACCAGCTCCTGCTCGGTGATCTCAGCCGTAGGGTTGGCTTCGATGAAGGCCGCGAGCTGCATCTCGTCCACGGCGCGGTAGGTCTGGAAGGTCGGCGTGCGGCGCATGTCCCAGAACCATTTGACCGCGCCGGTCTTGAGCAGCAGCGCGTCCTTGGCGGCGGTGTACAGCACCAGGAACCCGTTGTTCATTTTGTAGAACACATGGTTGCAGGCCTGCGTCGCCTGCTTGGCGCCTTCTTCGTCCTCTGGGCCCACCGGGTCGAACTGCACAGCCTTGTCGGTGCTGGTGAAGACCTCGATCAGATCCGGCAGCATGCCCTCGACGGCGTCGAAGACCTCGCTGGACACCACCTGGCTGCGACCCTCCTCCTCGTTGCCGTAGGCCGAGCGCAGGTACTCCTTGGTAGCACGAACGCGCTCGGGCGAGAGGTTGGTGTTTTGGTGCTGGTAGGCGGCTTGCTGCTCGGTGTCGAGAAAGCGCAGCAAGTCGGTGTCGGTCATCTTCATGCGGTGCGCCTGTTTCGATACACGATGGCCGTGTTGCCCCACGACTCGTTGCTCATCTGCGGCTCGGCCACCGCCAAATAGCGGAATGCGTCGGCGTCGTGGCTGGCGTCGTCATGCAGCGGCGCACCAAACGATCCGGTGCGGGCGTTCATCGCCCGGCGGTAGCGTTTGAGTGAGTCCATGAGGCCTGTCGTTGAGGTTTTGTCGAAGAAGCAGCGCGGGAACATCAAGCGCGCGGCCTGGATGCCCTGCTCGGGGTCAAGCCTGGCGCCGATCTGCACGTTGCGACCCAGCGCGCTCAGGATCTCGGCCGGGCTGCGTCCGGTTTGGATGCTCTTGCTCGCGCCGTCGTGGGGCAGGAAGTCGATGCCCCACTGGTAGGGCAAGGCCTTGAGGTCCTGGGCGTAGTCGGCCAGGGTGCGCTGAGATCCGCTGATGTGGCCGATGATGCGCACCTCGCTGGCGGCTTTTTGCACCAGCAAGATTGAGGTGTCGTCGTTCCAGCCCAAGTCCCACACGGTGTGTGTCTTCAGCAATGGATCGTGCGGCACCTCGCGCACGCGCCCCGCGGCGATCGCTGCTGACAGCTCATTGCCGTAGATCGCGCCTTCCACGGCCGGGCGGCACTCGCCCTCCCAGATCGTGCGGTAGGCCACCGGGTCGCGGCGCTCGAGGTCGCGGCGCTCGTCGTCGAGCACCTGCGGAAACCAAGGGTTGTCTGACCAGTTGACCTTGCACACCCAGGCCCCAGCAGGCGGGTCCAGCACAAAGCGCTCGTAGGTCTCGTCGCTGTCGAGCTCGGGGTTGAACGTGATCCAGATCTCTGAGCCGGGCTTGCGGATCGTCGGGATCAGCACATCCCAAGACTTCTTGCTGATCACGCCGGCCTCTTCGGCCCACACCACGTCCACACCTTCCCAGCCCTTGACGTTGGCGATGCCTTGTTGGCGCAGGCCGGCGAAGTTGATCTGCGAGCCGTTACGCCCTCGGATCTCGGTCTCCAGCACCTGCCAAAACGAGCCCAAGCCCAGCGCGTTGACCTGATCGGCCAGCAGTTGGTGAACCGACTGCGTGATCGAGGTTTGCGTCTCGCGGGCGCACATGATGCGCATCGGCCGGCTGGCTGCCAGCACCAGCAGCGCACGCGCCACCGACCAAGACTTCGCCCCACCTCGACCACCGTACAGCACTCGGTAGCGGGCGCGCTCTTGAAGGAGCGGGCGCAGCTTCTCGGGGAATTCGATCACTTGAAGCTGATCTGCAGCGAGTGCTCCACCGCGCCGCCACCTTCGCCGGTCACTTGGATCGGCAGCACCTTGCCCACCAAGCCGAGGAACGGGCCGGGGTGCGACTCAGCCACGCGGGCCAAATAGTCCACCCCACCGACCTGGTTGAGCGCTTGCGCCACCATTTCGCGGATCAGCGCGTTGCCCTTGTCGAGCGAGCCCGACGGCCGGCCGGCACCGGGGCGCTTTCCGCCGCGGTTTGATTGGTTTGATTGATTTTCAAGCATGTTGACTCCTCTTGCGAGGTTCGGTCGTTGAAAAGTGCTACCGCCCGCTCACGGCCGGGGTGAAACGGAGCTGAAGCCGCCGGCGGTGACTGCTACGTCGGTGAGCTGCTGGCCTTGATGCCGGAGTGGCGCAGCTTGCCGGCTTCCGCTTCCCAGCGGGGAAGACGGATAAAGGTGCCAGGTCAGACCTCTGGCAACTGCGAGTTGATCAAGGTGTAGGCCTGCCTGGCGAAAGACGCCGCGCAATGCAAAAAGCCACCCTTCGGTGGCCTTGCTGGAGTCGCCGGTCCATCCTCACGGACCTTGCCTCTGTGCGTTTGCGGTGCTATGGCCGCGATAATATCACGCCGCATGAACGTGTCAATGCTCTTGTGCTGCAGCACCGTTGGTCCTCACTTTCCTTTCAAGGTAGCCTTTCACATTGGTGGACCTGGGTGACCTGGTGTAGTTGCGCGCCTGCAGCCAGGCATCGCAACACGATATGGCCCGCCCGGTTTGGCTTTGACGCGCCGCGTGACTTCCCACCGACAGCATTTTTCTGGCTCGCAAATCAGCCACCATGCGGGTCAGCTCGTCAACGCCGCAACTTTTGCCATCAATCCTTGTCCCGCCGCCAATGACGTAAAGCCGCCAAAAATCCAACGCTTTCTCACCATGCTTGCGCAGCGTCATCAGCGCGGCGCAAATCAGCACTGCCGGCATGGCTGACTTGTTGGCGTCAAGCTCGTCCAGCAACACCAGCTCATCCCTCCACTCGCCCACCATCTCGTACACCGTCTTGCCCTGCTCGATCATGTAGAGCGCCGAGCTGATGCCGCCTTGGCTCAACAAAACGGTCTGGGGGACCACGTCGTGCAAACGAAATGCGCCGGCCAGGCGGTCGCTGGCGTTTTCGGTGGCGTTGGGGTTGTCGAACTGTTTGTACAGCTCCACGGCGTCAGACATGGCCGCCACGTCGTAGACCGTCACATGCACACTGGCTGGCGCTTCAAGGCGGCCGTCTTGCCACAGCGCACTGCGCGTGTGACCGTCCAGCTTGACCAGGGTGCCGTCGGGCAGCAACGCAGCCGCCACGAGCGCATGCGTCGGGCTTGCGGTTTGCAGGTGCTTGCGTGTGGCTTTCTTGGCGTGCTCTGCGGTGTTGCGCTGGATCGGGTTGTCTTGCACGTTGGCCCATGCCGCGGGCGTCATTTGGATCAGTTTCATCGGTCGTCCGTTCAAAAATTAAGACTTCGTCGTGGGTGAAGTCGAACCCGTCAAACCTTCCGGTTGATCAACATCTGCCGGCCGTCGTTGACCAGGCGATCCAGCCCAGCCACGGTCTCACCAGCGTGCTGAGCTGCCTTGCGTGGGTTGCCGCCAAAGACGTAGGCCCACCTCACCGCAAACGCATGGCGCTCAGGCAACGCACGCACGGCTTTTTCGATCTCGTGGGCGTCCAGCGTGTTGAGCGGCATGGAGCTGGTGGCGCTGTCGAAGACCTGGCTGGCAACAAAGGTCCGCCACATGGGGTGGATGTAGCCTCCCTTTTTTGGTCGGCACCATCTGGCCCAGTCGCGCAGGCGCTTGTCCATGGCCTCGTGGGCGTAGGGCACCGCGGCGTGGAAGTCGACATCGTCACGTCTCATTCCTTCGCCACCATGTCCATCAGCTTGAGCGCCTCGGCAACCTTGGCAGCCAGCTCGGCCCATTCGTCACCGTTCAAAACTGTGTTGATGTCAAGGCTGACGCAGCAAACGTCGAAAGCTTCCATCTTGAAAAGCAAGTGTTCGGTGGCTTCGTCGTAGCACTCCACCTGCGTCACAACCAGCTTCATTCCTCACCCCCTTCATGCCAAACCACCGGCCGCTCGCCCTGCCGCTGCACCAGCCAGCTCGAGGTGCCGGCGATCTTTGAGATCAGCATCCAGCGCAGCCGACGCGCCTTGGCCTGGCGCATGGCTTGATCGCGGTGCGCGACGCTCACCACCACCTGCGCCTTGACTTCCACGCACCAGGTCACACCGGCCGCGTCGGTGGCAATCAGATCCGCGCTGGTGATGCCGCCGCTCAAGTCGTCGACAACGTAGTCGCGCGCCTGCAGCAAATGCTTGGCCTGCGTCTCCCCTGCCCTGCCCTTGCGTCTCCCGGCTGCGCTCATATCAAAGAGCTATCCGCATAGATGACGACGTCAAGCATTCGCCAGTGCCCAACCGATACAGGGTGCCCGTCTTGCGATCAGCCCAGAACTTGCCCTGCGGCGTTCGGACTTTGGACACTTCAATCTCGCACTTACCCCACGACGACAAACATTGCACGCGCTGCAAAGGCAGCTTGTGAAGAGCTGATTTAGCCGGCAGTTGGTGTGTGGACATGTGGCGTTCGGCCAAACACGCGGCCTCAAGACTTAGCGTGAAAAAATCGTCTGCTTTCATGTCGACCTCGCATAAGTGTTGCCCACCGCGGGTGCTCGGTGAAGCTCGGGCAAATCGTCACCTTGGTGTCGCTGGTGATGCGCGGCTCGACGTAGCCGGGCTCGCCTGGCTGGGCCTGCGTGTTCCACCAGGCCTTGCTGCCGATGCGGTGGCTGATCGTGAGCGCCGGGCCGCTGACGTGTTTTGGTGCTTTCATTTAGCTGGCTTCTCAATTGGCTTTTCCTCAGTCGTGAATCGGTGTCCGTTGGCGCACTCGCGGCGGCGGGTGCTGCCGGTTGTCTGCACCACGCGCGTCCATGCTTTGCACTCGGGGCACAGGGTTCCGTTCCGCGGGTTTCGAGTGCCCGACGTCACAGAATTGCCCTCAGCGTTTCGTTCAGCACGTCAAGCTCGGTGAGCTTCTTGACGTTCCAGATTCGCTTTTGCCCGTGCAGGCCGTTGAAGCTGCCGCGGTGGCAGTCTTCGCAAAGAGGGATGCACAGGTACTGCTGGTGCTGCTCGACGTGATGGGCTTCGCTCGGGCCGGGTGAGTTGCACACGCCGCACGCCAGCTCCTTGATGCGCGCCAAATGCAAGCGCTCCTTGGCGGCCAGGCGGTTGTTCATGCGAACACCTCCTCGGGCACGTCTCTGCCCAGGCTGGTGCGGCTCCACTTCACGCCGCGCTCGTCACCGAAGGCATGGAGAAAGTCGATCAGCTCGGACATCTCTGCCACGGTCATGCGTGAGGTGCGCGTGCCCAGCACCACGAACCCTCCATCGATGCCGGGCACCACGCGCTGGCGCTTCAGCGCGGCCGTGGCCATGTCCTTCCAGGCCTCGTCGTCCAGCCGCTGGCCGTGCCACTCCACTTGACGCGACACATCGGCCAAGCAGCTCCACAGCAGCGAGTTCTGAGCGGTGCTGCGGGTTTCGGTCTTGACGCTGACGCTCAAACGGTGGCCAGCGATGAGCCACGGTTTTATGTCGGCCCACACCGACAGCATCGCCTGGTGCCCCTGCTGAGCGTTGTGAAGGGTGATCGACGCTCTCATGCCGCCAGTCCGTCCCACACCGTGGCCTTGGCCATCACGCCGCAGCCCGAGCGCTCCCACTGGCCGGGTCTAGACCACACCTGCAGCGGCGCACCGTCAAGATCCAAATCTCCGGTGGCCTCCAAGGCCTGCATCACGAGCGATGCCGACACGTCGAGCCCGGCCTTGGCATCGTCCAGCAACGAATGCGCCTCGTGCTTGGTCATTCAGCGGCCTCCGGCTGGTGCCCCGTAGCGTCACGCAGCATCGTGCGCTGGGCCTGCGTGAGGTATGCGCCGGCGTCTTTCTTCGCCTGCAGATCCGCAATCCAGCCTCGAGCGGGCTTGGCTTTGAAGACGTCGGCGAGGTTGCGCAGCGTGGCGATCTTTTCGACCTTGCTCATGGGGCGGATTGGTGTCGGCTGCGCAGGCCGGCGCACGGCGCGCGCGGTGTGCGCGTCGAGCTGCTCAGCGGTGACGCGAGACCAGTTGTGAGGCTGAGCGCCGGCATGGGCGGTGCACAGCTTCGTTCCGGCGTCGTAGCTCCAACGATTCGGGCAGCCGTGAGCGCTGCAGTTGAGGCTGGTGTCGCCGAGATAGTCGTCGGCCACCTTGCGGTCGACAAAGCTGTCGAAGCTGGATCGTTTGACTTGGCTCATGCTGCTTCCTGGTGGTACTTGCCTTCAAGAACCTTGGCCCAGTTGCCAGGCTCGACGAGCCACGCCAACTCAGCCACAAAGGGCGGCCTTGAGCCAATCGGCGGTGCTCGTCCGCACAGGAACGGCGAGCGGCCGACAAATCCGAAGAGCCTTCGCAGGTAGTCCAGGCCGTCGGTTTGGCTCACCCAGCCCTTCTCGGCGGCGGTTTCTCGCCAGCGGGCCTTGAGGTGGGCGGCACGGGCTCCGCGCCACTGGCTGGCAAGGTGCTGAGGCAGCTGCGGCAACACCTCGGCCCAGAGCGCCAAAACCTCGGCGTGAGGGCAGTCGAGAGTCGGTGTTTTGGACTTTTTGATCTCAGAAACGCTTGACGTCGGCCGTTCTTCGGCACGAAGAGCGGGGAGTTGCGTAGCAACTCTTTCTCTTACTGGTGTCTGGTTACTGGTTACTGGGAGCATTGCCTCCGCACTGCGTTCGCTATGCGTTCGCATTGCGTTCGCATCAACGTCGCATTGCGCGGCAGGCTTGTTCCAGCGTGCGGCCGCAGATGCGCTGGCCTTTCTGGCCTTGTCGTGGTACTTCTCCAGCTCGCGGTCGCAGCGGTTGTGCCGGTACACATCACCATCAAAAACAAAGAACTCATTGAGCACCTCGCGCGCCGCCGACTTCTCTTCATCGCTGCGAGCGCCCACCAAGCGCATCACCTGATCGGCAGGCAGTGGGGCTTCGCGGCTGTAGTAGATGTCGAGCAGACGGCTGTAGATGCCGTGCTCAAGCAGGCTCAAGTGCGCCGTGTCTTTGAGGTAGTCGCCGATGTGCCGTTCGTAGTAGTTCACGCCAGCTCCCACACTAGGGCTCTGCCGCCCGTGGGCGTGGGCCGCGTCAGCGGTGTGCGTTTGATGCGTCCGGCCTTGACCAGCTCGTGCATGCGGCGGTCGATCTGGACGTAGTTCAGCCGGGTGTGCGGCTCCAGCTCGTGAGCGGTCGATGGCCCACGCATGCGCAGCGCGCACACGATGCGCTCGGCGTGTGAGGTGGCAAACAGCTCAGCGCGGCGTGCGGCCTCGTGCGACGTTGCTGGGTCTGTCTTGCGTGCGCGCGGCGGCGCATCAAACTCAATGGCGAGTTGATGACTCACAGCGCACCGCCACGCGAATTGATCACGCTCAACTGAGCTGCTTGCGGGCTTTGATCGGACGGCGTCAGGGCGGAAGTCGACCCTTCACGCGA
>Ga0181364_1000268_pt1 | contig 9387 bp, 3 predicted proteins | sample Fa13NDMM110SN_FD_130108 | JGI IMG/M metagenome (GOLD analysis project Ga0181364, IMG submission 130108) | Freshwater viral communities from Lake Michigan, USA - Fa13.ND.MM110.S.N | ecosystem: Environmental > Aquatic > Freshwater > Lake | place: USA: Michigan | collected 2013-09-24
AGATATGGTTCGTGGAGGGATTTACGGTATGGCTGGTGGTGGGGGTATTGGCGACGCGGGGCCACAAGGTAGCGTTGTCGGAACGAGTTCGAACGATGTTTCTAAAATATACCAGTACATAAATAAACCGGCTGATATGAAAAACCTTGCCAACATGTTCCCAGATGCTAATGAAACCGAACTAAAGGCTATATACGCAGAATTTATAGCTGGTAATTTGCCCGATATTTTTAAAACACACACAAGTCCTCGAACAGGGGCTGGGATTCTCGATGGGTCTAACCTGTACCAGTACACAAATAAACCGGCTGATGGGATTCTCGATGGGTCTATACAAAACTCTACTGCACCTCCTGCATCTTCTGCACCTCCTGCGGAAACAACGAGCGCTACTGCATCTTCTGCATCTTCTGCACCTCCTGCGGAAACAACGGGCGCTACTACAGATTCTACAGATGATATAACTGCTCTTTTAAAAATTATGCGCGAAGAAAAAGTAAAGACAGCAGACCCGTCTACTGTGCCTGAGTCCGAGTTAAGGGATCTTATAAAATCAACAGCCGAAAGAAATGTAAACGTCGACCCAGAGCAGGCAAGGCTGGATGAAGAAGAAAGGCAGCGCGTACTAGCTACAGCAGCGTATGAAATGTCTCCTGAAATGAAGGCCGCGTACGCTCGTCTGCAACAAGAAAGCGATGCCTATTACGCTGCTCAGCTAGACCCTAAAAGGCTGCGTGCCCAGAAAATAAATGCCCTCCTGAAAGGGCTTGGTAGCTCTAACTCAATTGCAGAAAGTGGTATCGCTGCACTTGAAGGTACTACAGCAGTGGATGATAACGCGATGGAAGCTCGCCGCCAGCAAACAGAGGGGCGCTTTGCCAATCTTAAAGAGCAAGAAGGTATAAATAGAGAAAGCCGTACAGCGGCGTACGGGGCAGGCAGGGAGGCAGGCCAATCAGCCTACGAGCGAGCTAGTGCTGGGGTAAACCAAGCCCTCCAAACTCTGGCTCAATTAGCTACTAGCCAAGAAACGGCTGCGCTAGACATGGTATACAAAGACTACGAGATGAGTATGGGCGTACTAAGTAACCAGCTAGCAATCCTTATGAGTAGAGAAAAACTAGCAGCAGACGAACAAAATGTTGCACGGCAGATTCTTTCTGATACTAGAAGGTCAATTTCCCTTACTGAAAGCACCATAGCAGAACTAAAAGGGCAAGCTATATTTGCAAACGATGAAAATGCAAAAAATGAACTAAATGCCATCATATTCAATCTAGAAGCCAACAACGTCGAGTTGCAAAATCAAGTAGATCAGATATTGCCCAAATTAAACATTACGCCGGGGCAAACAGGCGGTAGGGACACAGGCAGTGCACCCCCACCGCCAGCCGCATTTATCCTCGATTAGTATACAAATAGGACAATTGAATGCCGCTACAAACCGCGACTAACCCCAAAACTAATGAGCAAGTTATATTAGTAGGTGGGAAATGGCTTCCTGTATCTCAGACGGCAACAAACCCCGATACGGGTGCGCGTGCCTACCTAGCTAATGGTAGTTGGGTTGTAGATGAAACTGCCCCTGCCGCTCCCGATGAGCGTACTACTTTATTAGGGTATGTTCCTGAAACACTAAAAGCTATTGGGGCTGGCGGTGCGGGTATGCTTGAGTCCGCACTTACTGGGGCATCTTTCCTACTACCCGAAGAATCCGAACAAGCTGCACGGGCAAAGGTTGCTGAAATAGGCGGCGGCGTACAAGAGTTCCTTGCCCCTGATACTTCTTATGAAGGTACTTACCTAGACCTTATGCGTGGTGTGGGTTCTACCCTACCGTTCCTTGCTACTAGTTTTCTTGGTGTCCCCGGTCTTATTGCTAGTGCTGCTATGGGTGTGAGTACTGGGTCAGGTGAAGCCGCTCAACGTGCAATTGCCGCAGGTGCTACCGAAGACGAAATTAGTAAAGCTGCTGGCTACGGTATGATCCCGGGCGCATTGGAAATGATAGCCCCCGCGCGAATAGTTAAACGTGCAAGAGAAGCACTCGGCCCCCTTACGCCAAAAATAGCTGATGCGTTAGACAATAGCTTTAGAACGCGCCTTGCTAGGATTAGCGGCGGCAAACTTGGCAGGGTAGGCAAAGCGGCGCTAGAAGAAGCAGCACAAGAAGCCTCCTCTGAAGTACTACAGAATTTAATTACCCAAGGTGTATATGACCCTAACACCGGAACCTTCGAGGGTGTAGGTGAGTCCGCTGCACTGGGCGGCGGTGTGGGCGGTATCCTTGCATTGTTTACCGATATCATTATACCGGGGACTCGTCGGGGTGGTGGCGAGCCCACAGTCGACAGAGGGATATTTGAAGAAAGTACGGCGGAAGTCCCCCCAGCAGGCCCACCTCCAGCAGGCCCACTTCCAGCAGGCCCACTCCCGACAAACCTACTAAATAGGCAGGACTCTACTACCGTCATATCCGCCGAGGATATTGAAAGGTTTGGCATATCCCTAGATAAATCTACGGGAGATAAACTATTTGGTTTGGACTTAGCTACTACTGAGGGACGTACACAGGCTCAAAAGATTCTCACGGCTTACCGTAACAACCCAGCGGTACAAAGAATTAAGCCCGAAAACGTTTCTCGTATAGATTCTTTCCTGCGTAGCGAGATATTTGGTGCGCGCGACTACCTAGCTCAAGAACCTGAAGCAGAAGTAATAACAGCTCAAGAGCGCGCCCCCGCAACCGTACAGCCGGACATGTTTGACATTGACGAGACCCAGCAGATACAGGACTTGTTAGACACCGATGAGCTTGCGCAAATGCAGCAAGAGGAAGACGCCCAGCTTGCTGAAAAAGAAGTATTGGCACAAGAAAGCGCGCTAGAAACGGTAGATGCCAGAGTGGTAGATACACGCCGTAAAGAAACCGAGGACAAGCGTAAACAAGTATTGCTACCTATAGTAGAGCGCGGAGATATTACTGACGTAGCGAACCTTACGCGGGCGTTTAGTGCTGAGCTAGGCAGACAAGGTTTTACAGATACGGTCCCTACCCAAGCCGAGTTAGAGACTATCAACCGTGCGGCGGGAGTACAGGAAGCAGCGGTTACTAAGCAGGCTGACGACATAGCACAAGATGCACAGTTAGAAACTAGACAAGCCGAAGAAACTGCCGCAGGTGTAGCCGAATTAGAATCCTTAATACCAGAGCGTAAACAAGCTGCCCCGGTAATAGAACCTACAGCTAAAGAACTGCAACGCACTGCCCAGAATTTAGCAAACCAACAAGTCCGAGACCGTACTGGCCGTGGCACCGAAGGTCAGCTAGAGATTCCTGTTATCGAGCGGCAAGAAAGGGCGGCTAGCCCTCTTGAGGGAGACGAAACCACAGTAGTGGAAGAAGTCGCCCCAGTAGTGAGGAAAGCAAACAAGGGGTTCTTTGATGCGCTAGGTGTCAACCCTAACGCACCCATCCGTAAACGCGCTATGAAAGAGGGTATGGATACTGCAAACCCCCAATTACGTGCAGCACTTGTTGCTTTAGGTAGGAATGCAAATGCCGCAGCGCAGACTAAGGTAAACATAAACAACTTTCTACAGAACACCCCAGAGGCAGCGGCTCAGCTCGACTTGTTTGTTCCTACTAGCCCAAGGCCCACCGTACTTGAACGCACACGGGACGCAGAGGCAAAAGCACGGGCAGACACGAGAGCTGATAAAGTTGCTGCACAAGTTGCGGCTGTTACTACATCGGCAGACAGTATTCCTGCGGATACACTTGCGACTACTAAACCCGATCCGGTGGAATCCGAACTAGCCCAAAACACTGCCGCCATGCGCGAAGTAGTTGCTGCGCTGAAGGCTCAGACTGAAGCTAATGCAGTAAAACCTGCTGCTGCTGTTGCTACCAATGCTCCGGTAAACGCAGGAGGTGAGTTGCTGGCGCGGGATGTGGTAGTACCAGAAGATGCGGTTGAGGATGCGGTAGCGCCAAAAGATAAGAAGCCCAAGGGTAAGAAGCCCGAAACAGCTAAGGAAGCAGCGAAAACTCCGCTAGAGCAATTACAGACAACGAGGGTTACTAAGAATAATAAGTACAAGCCCGCAGGGGCCATGAAGAAGTACTTAGACCTTGCCGAGCAAGACATGGATGTGGCGCTGCGTACAATAGCCTTTGACGCCATTAAACCAAGAGAATCTACAATCAAAACGGTAAACGCACGTAAAGAATCTGCGGCAGCTAGGCAATGGGTAGAAGAAAATATGCCTGAAAGTACCCCGGCATTGGAGGCATTTACTGCACAGGCTAAAGTAGAAGAGACACAACGTGTCGAAGCGGACTTGCGCCGTTCGCCTACAGGTACAAAAGCCGATGATGTGCAGAAGAGAAGGAAAGAGGACGCGGCAAACGCAAAAATTATAAAGGGGTACATCAACCCCACCAATAACACCGACTCTATGACTATGGAGGTTATCAACGACATCATAGGATACCAAAATGACGTTGTTGAAGATGGCGCTCGCTACTGGTGGCAGCGGACACCAACGGACGAGACGAGTAATACGGACGCGGTACAAAACTATCTAAAAACCGATGCAATCGCAGCTACTATGGCAACGGCTGACGCTTCGGTTGCGGAAAAGATAGACAAAGGTAATATCTTAGGGGCATTGGGCGCTATCTATGACTCGTCCGTTAATCCTCAAGTACGTAAAGTAGCCGTTGCGCTGGCTAAAGCCGTTCGCGGCGTTAAACTTACTGTAGTAGAAGACCTTACTGATTCTAAAGGCAACCAGCTTGCGGGTATCTACGACGAAGCTACTGACACGATACTCATAAACAAGTCTGTCACGCTAAGCACTCACGTTGTTTTGCATGAGGCTGGACACGCAGCTACGGCAAAAGTACTCAATAATCCAAGCCACCCTACAACCAGAGCACTTACTACACTATACAACGACCTAAAAGATAAAATGCCAGACGAGTATGGTATGGAGTCGCTTAAGGAGTTTGTTGCCGAGGCGTTCACCAACCCCGAATTCCAAGCCAAGCTAGCCGCATACAAAGCTAGTGGGGACAAGAAAACTGGGTGGGATAGATTCTGGGAAGCGGTCGGGCGATTGTTTGGTATAGATACAACTTCCGCTAGTACCGAGACAGTGGATTTAATAAACACCCTCCTCGCTACTGAGCCAAGTACTAGAATGGCAACCACAGTACCGGGGGATATCGCTAAAGGTAAAAATGCTGAAGCGGTTATCCACCTACTAAGTAGAGACAAGAAGTTTCTACAAGATGCCCCATTGCCTACTGGGGAAGAACTTCTTGCGTGGGGCAGCCGGGTCGAGCAGAAAGTACGGGCTAACTTCTTAAATGGGGTTGGTCTCGAAGCTATTACTGACTTCCTAAAGCTAAGAGTTCCTTCGGCTAAGAAGGTAGAGCAGATACTAAATAAAATTGATGGTATGCGCGTTACGTATACGAAAGAGTACACAAACCTTCTTAACGATGCGAAGGGGGCGCTTAAAGGGAGTAGTGCGGCCAGAGAAATATTTAATAAGCTAGTATCGTTCTCTACTATTAACCGCATGGACCCCACGGTAGACGAGGATAAGGTCAAAAAACATTGGCTGGTGTATGGGGAGTATGATGCTAAGACTAAGCAGTACACCCGCAAAGAAGTGAAGTTTGACACTAAAGCTAAGATGGATGCGGAGAAAACTAAACTCGAAGCACGCCAAGAAGCCGATAAAGTTGCGGCCCGTCCTTCCCCCATAATGGGGGAAATACAAGCTATTGAGCCTACCCGAGAACGCATTGCTCAGTACGAGGAGTCAGTCCGTCTGTTTAAATCTCTGTCTCCAACACAACGGGGGGCGTACATAGCATTACGTGACTTCTACAAAAATATAAACAGCGAGATCATTGCGGCACAAGAAGACAACGTAAGCAAGCTAGAGACAGAGGAAGAGGTCAAGAAAACTATTCGGGACGTGATGTTCCTTAAGCAACTAAAAGCTGGGTTCATTGACCCCTACTTCCCGCTAACACGTTCTGGAGAATACTGGCTAGAGTTTAGCTACAAAGATGACAACGGGCAGACTACATACGGTACGGGGTCTTTTGACAGTTGGCTACAACGCAGCCGAGCTATGGCTAAACTTAGGGAGCTACCAAATGTAGACAAAGCAACGGTCAAAGTAAGGTCACTTGCAGAGATACAGAAACGTACCTATAACAATCAAATACCCATCCCGTTCTTGAGCGACCTTAAGAAAAAAATTAAGGCGTTGGATATAAAGGACGCCAAAGGTAAGGCACAGGTAGACGCCTTTATAGCAGACCTTATACTGCGTGCATTACCAGACCAGAGCCTAATCCAGTCGCGCATGGTACGTCAGAACATTGCTTTCTTCGAGGGTGATGCGCTTACTTCTTTCCAGCAACGCGGACCTCAATTTGTAAACAGCTTAGCTAACTTGACGTATCTTGTGGACTTAGAGATAGCGGGTAAGGAAGTACGTGCAGAACGTGATGCCCTGCCCGAAGGGGAAGAACTAGCACGAGAGGCCGCTACTATTGTCGCAGGTACTAGAGAAGAGACCGGCGAGATGCAGTTGTTCGGCAAGCTGCCTAGCTACATTGAGTTTTCTAAAAATGCGTACCTATCTCCACTAGCCAGATGGTTGCGGTCGGGTACTTTTATATGGACGCTCGGTTGGAACATAAGCTCTGTAGGGGTAAACACGTCTATTCTCCCCCTAGTACTACAGTCTAAGCTCGCTGCAAAGTATGGTGGGGTTAAAGCTACTATGGCTACCTCTAAAGCAGCTACGTTGTATGCCAGCACACTCGGCAGTGTATCACGCGAAGGTATAGTAGACGTAGACGAGAAAGGTAAGCCGCTAAGTGAGGCTGTACTTAAGAGAGAACTCGGGGGGTTCTCCGTTACTAACGATTTCTCAAACGATCCTGAAAAGGAAAAGAAATTTGCCCCGTTCAATCCGTTAAAAGTTCTGCTTAAAGAGCGTGGTTTTGATACCCGTACCATAGCCGCTGAAACTTCTGATCTGGATAACCCGACAGCCCCTTGGGTTAATAAGGTTACATACTGGTCTGGGTTTTTATTTAACCATTCTGAGCGCGCCATTCGACAGATAAGCACCATGAGTACGTACATGCTGGAGATGGAGCAACTTACCGGCAAGAAGTTTAATAAAATATCTGACGCGGAAATAGAACAGTTTGGGGCACAAGCCTCCGAGACCGCTATAGATACTGCACTGTACGTGAACAGCTCGGCACTACTGACTACCGCACCACGTATTGCGCAGACCTCAGTTGGTAGTGTCATATGGCAGTTCAAACGCATACCGGGGCAGTTCCTGTATACCCACCTCAGTATGATTAAGACTCTGTTCGATGACGCTACGGGTAAGGCAAGAAATGAAGCTGAGCGAGAAGAAGCTAGGGTCTTGCGGAATATGTTCTTCTACCTGACCGCATCGGGCGCTGCATTAGTTGGCGTTAAGGGTATACCCATGTACGGTACGGTTATTGCCATCATGAACTTGTTCTTAGATGATGATGACGATGATGCCGGTACTATTATTGCGAAGATGGCAGGGCAGGATAAATACTACGGCTTAATATCTCAAATGTTTGGTGTGGATGTCACTGACCGTATTGCCCTAACTAACTTGATGATCCGAGACCGGGGTAACTACCTCCCCAACAGCCAGATGGAAGGACTCATAGAGGCATGGGCTGGCCCAACCTATGGTGTAACAGGACGGGTTGCTGGGGGACTACTAGACTTGTTCAGTGATGATCCTGCTAATAAAGACAGAGCTATCGAAGCTATCCTCCCAACCGGATTTTCTAATGTGGGTAAAGCCTACCGTTTTGCAACTAAAGGATATGAGACAGGGCGGGGGGACGCAATCATTACTGGGGAGCTACCAATGGGAGACGTGCTTAAACAAGCACTTGGCTTCTCCCCAATCTCCACTCGTGCGGCGCGAGACGAACTATCCCTGAATATTCGTAAAGAATCAGGCAGAAAAGAGCGCCGTAATAAAATAATAGACAAGATAGTGTATGGCATACAGAACGACAGACCAGAACTATTAGAAGCAGGTATGGAGGATGCGAAAGCGTACAACGCCGACCATCCCGGTACCCGTATTGAGCTCTCCACTATCCAGCAGTCTATAGGAGGGAGGGCAGTAAGATCAGCTACTGCGAGAATAACCGGCGGGGCACCAGTGGATAGGAACGTATTGATGGAGATAATGCAATCAAACAGGGAGTTTGACGACGGATATTAAAAATGCCCCCACTACGGGGGGCTAAGTCTCTGGTGGGAGATAGTACGGGCACATAGTACCACTATGTTATTTTAGACGCCAAACTCGTACGCCGTACTCCCCGTTCTCTATACGAATACGTTTAGCTATATCTTCCCTGCGCAGTTTGCCCGCATCTATTAAATCTTCTATCGCTTTGTGTGTATTGATGCACGGTATGAACACCGATGCCCCGGGCACAAACTTACCCCAGTTAATCACCACCCGTACACCATCCGGCGAAATATCAGTAACCATCAACCTCGTCATTGGAATCTTCCCACGCTACTACCCACACATGCTGTAGTGGAATTTTCATTTTCGTCCCTTTGCCTAGGCGCATCTTAGTTTTAATAAGCCCCATATGTTTTACCATGAGGTCTTCTACTGTAGCCCCGTGGTGTCCACGCTTTATGCACCAAGTTTTAAAAGGGGTAGGCACTAGGTAGAGCTTGTTTATATCGTACTCTATCCTACCTATCCATCTATAGAGGGGGGTCGCATCCGGCAAAATTAAGTTGTCCATCTCGGGGTCTTTGGACCTTGCATCGTCTGTACTCTTAAGACGTAGTATACCGCGTGGGTGCTGGTTCAAGTACTGGGCCACTAAGTCGTTGATGTCGACAACCATACCATCCATTTTAGCTTTAGCCTCTTTTAGTTTAAAAACTATCCATTTATACAGAGCGCGCAAATCCCAACTATGCAACCCTATCTCTCTTGCAAGGACCAAACCGGCAAATGTTGTAGCTGCTTCCGCAAGCCAAATCCTATGCTGTGTATCTAAACCTGAGACTTCCAATAGCTTGTCCCTAGTTTTCAGTACAAGTGCCTCTGCTCGGGGCAGCGTATTCAGCAGGTGCTGGATGTATATCTCCCCCGCATGTCCATAGTTGTTAGCCAGATCGTCGTTTAATGCGTTGGCGAGCATAGTATCTTCTTTGGAAAACAACTTTTTGGTTGCAGTAGCCTCAATCATTCGGCCTATTTCGCCTTGGGCGTTTTCCCTGTGCTGCGATACTATGTCCTTTTTCC
>Ga0181364_1000269_pt1 | contig 9382 bp, 12 predicted proteins | sample Fa13NDMM110SN_FD_130108 | JGI IMG/M metagenome (GOLD analysis project Ga0181364, IMG submission 130108) | Freshwater viral communities from Lake Michigan, USA - Fa13.ND.MM110.S.N | ecosystem: Environmental > Aquatic > Freshwater > Lake | place: USA: Michigan | collected 2013-09-24
GAGCGGGACGATTACCAGCCGCGCGAGCGGGTGCGGGCTGGCGTTGCGGCGCGCGGGCAGGCGCAGCAGCGACCGGAGCGGCAATGCTCGCATAGGGGTCAGCCAAAGCCGCAGCGGGCGGCGCGGAGACAGGACGCGAGAACGCCGCATAAGGGTCTTGCTGCATCATTGACGGACCCTTTCGACGCCATCCGTGCCGACAAAGCGCGTTCCGGGCGGCAGGCTAGCGGCTTCTTGCGGAGACAGACGGCGAGGCGCGGCAGGACCGGCTTGACCGCCACCGGAAACGGGAGCCGCGCCACCCTGCCGACGCTCGATGTCTCGCTGTAGCGCCGCCCGAGTTGCAGAACGTGCCTCTTGAAACCGCCGAAGCGCCGCCGTCACAATCCGTTCGTCCCGAGTGCTAGACAAAATCGTATCAAGTTCACGAATAGCGTCTTGATCGGTTTGAACGCCCGTATTGGCTTGCAGAATAGCGTTACGCGCTTCCTTCGCCCATGCCAGCAATGCGTCATAATTAAGCGAGTTTTGGTTTGACATACCGGCCAGATTCATAATCCCGGCTCCGGTGTTTTCCACCAAGCCAAGATTCAGCTCACCGCGCGCAATCTGCCCCTCAATCGCAGCCGCCCGAGCCAGCGATGTGTCAAGGCTGACAATCTGATTGTCTGCCCGGGCGATTGCGGTCTGGTCAGCGTCCGAAGGCGGGCGAACCTGCGTACTGCCAACACGGCCCACAGGTGTCGTTCCATCAAAAACCAGCGCCTCACCACCCGGAGCCACGTTGACGATTTCAGGCGCGCGGTAGCCTTGATAAATCTGCTGTCCCGTCACCGGGTTTACCAGATCGGCGTTCGCCGCCACCGGCACGTTGAGCGCGTTAATGCGTCCGGTATCTGCGACCTTTTCCGCCGTCAGTTCGGATTGCGTCGGGCCACGCGGCGCGGTGTATTGCGCGCCCGCTTGCGGACGAAGCGGATCGAAACTGCCGAAGCGATCATCAAACCGCTCGACTACAGGAGCCGCGCCGACCGTCTCGCCGCCGAGGCGCTCAACCGATCCCGGCGCGAGGGTGCGCGGGCGGTACTGCATCCCGAGGCTTTCACCGAACGCTTCCGGGTTGGTCTCGAAAGCGATCATGGCGGCGGGACCCATGCGTTCCGCCATTCCGCGCATCTGCGCCATGCGGGCTTGAGCCTGAGGCCGCATCGCCTCCGCTTCCAGCCGGGCGCGCTCCGCATCCAGCCCTTCGGTCACAGTTGCGCCACCCAGCACCCGGTCAAGCACACGCAAGCCGGAGACCCGTTGACGCTGCGGCGGTGCGACCGGCGCCGGGGCCATGCGAGGCCCGCCCGACTGGATCAGGCTCATAACGTCTGGCGAGAGAAGGCCGTAGCGTTGCGCCGCTTGAGGGCGATCAAGAAGACCCATTGTTAGCCGCCCCCGTAAGTGAAGCCAAAGCCCATGCCGGTGCGGCTGCTTCGGCCTGACTGAGTGCCTTGCATCTGCGACGTTCCCTCTTGACCATAGGAACCGGCCAGCAGTTGCTGGATCAGTTGCTGGACATTTAGGCCGTATGCGTTCTGGTTTTGGCCTTCCGCCATTGCTGCATTCAGAGCCTGCCCGTAACCCGCGCTGTTTAGTCCTGCCAGCGTAGATGCTGCCGTCCGGTCTTGTTCGCCTTCCAGTTCCGCTTCCATGATGCCCCGGCGCTTGTCGCCAAACGCGCCAGCCTTGCCGATGTCGCTTGTCAGTTGATTGCGAGCCTGAAGCCTATTCTGGTTCAGTTGCCCCATCGTCGCATTCGTCACGTCTTGCTGATAGGGATTGGCGAACCGGGCAATGTCCTCCGACCCCACTGGATCGTATTGCATCCCGCGCAGCCGGTTGACTTCGGCGTCGTAAACACCCCGCGCACGATCCGACAGCGCGTTAGTTTGCGTTTGGTTCGTCGTCTGGTTTGTCGATTCACGCGACCGCGTTCCGCTGAGTGACATTGTTAGGTTCTCCTGAATACGCGCCAGCCGGGGGCGTAGCCGTAGCGTTGAAGGGCGCGCGACCAGCCAGGGCGGTCGATTGCGTAGCCGAGAAACAAATCGCACCCTTGAGCCTCACCCCAAGCGCGGGCTTCCGGCTCAATGGACTGCATGAGGTCAATAATGTCGCCACCGGCAAGCCAGAAGCAGAGCGCCTTGCGGCGGGGATATTCGATAATCTCGGTCACACACGCAGACCGCTCGCCGGGCCAGAACTGGTAATCACCCCGCAACAGGCCATCGACCACATCATCCATCGTGTGAGTGCCGTCGCCTTCATCCAGAGCCGCTTCGATCCATCCCTTGCAGCGGGACCAGTCAGCTTGCGGGGTCAAGCGCCTTGGCCAGATCAGATTGTTTGTAGGATCGGTCTGGGAACAAGATCAGTTCACCGTCCTCATGGGCCACAGAAACGACCGTAGGGGCCTCTGGGTCGCCGTAGCTTACCAGCGCCCGGTTTCCATTGACTTGCGCCTCCACGCCCTCCGGAAGCGCACTAATGGCGACCCTCACAGCGCCACCGCCGACAATGCGCCCGCGTTGCTGACGACAACCGACCAGCGTGAGCCGTTCGGGGATGCGAGGATCAGGCGTTCCGCGCCTGCAATCTCCACGTCCTGCGCCTTCTTGCGGTTGGCGGCGTCTTGCGCGTCAAGCGTCGTTCGGAGCCGATCCTGGTCCTCGCGGGAGTATTGAAGCGGTGCGCGAACAAGGCTCATCGTCCAGCCCCCGGCTTTACGTCAAACCGAATGCGGCCCATCTGGAAATCAACGTCCGCATCGCCCGTGTAGATCACCGCGACCTTGCGGGCCGAGAACCGCAGATCGGTCTTTGCCGTAGCCGTTACCGCCGCAACCGTGACCGGCGCGTCCATCGGGTAATCAGCGACCGAGAACGAGACCGCCAGCGAGCCTAGCGTCGCTTCGTCGGGGATGTAGGCGTGAACCTCCATCGTCCGGTCACCCTCGCCAAGTTCAACCGGGCCTGACGTGGCGAACGGTTGGCGCGCATCCTTTAGGTTCCCGGTTTCGTGCGAATAGACATAGCCGTCATTGCCGACCAGTTGCGGGTCAGCCAAGGGCGCACGGTCAACGCCACACAGGCGGGAAAGTGCGCCGATCATCCAAGTGTTTTCGCGGTAGTTGTAGCTGACATAACGGTCAACCTCGGTCGATCCCGACGACGGATAGTGCCACCAGACTTCGCCCCAGAGCGAGTTGTGCCAGCCGCTCACCTTGGAAATCTGCGTCCGGTTGATGTCCGAAAACACATAGTCTTTCACGTCGCACGGAACGGCCTCGACATAACCGTTGAAGCGCCAGAAATCGTTGACGCCAAACCAGAACACCTGACCCGTAGCCGCCACAACCGGCGAGCCTTTCGAGGCCACCCCGCAGCCGGTTTCGAGCCGTTCGAACGAATAGACCAGCGGCAGGCCCACATAGGTCGCCCGGTGAACGTCAACGTCGGTCCAGATCAAATAGGCGCCCTGAACCCTTCGCCCGCATTGAAGCCCGCCGTTCGTCTGCAGTCGCTTTCCGCCCGCCAGATTGGTCGCGGTCGGCGTCCAGTCCGTGTTGTCCTCCGCGTCGCACCAATCGATCGCGCGAGGGTCATTGTCGGCCCCAAGGGCAAACATGATCCGCTCGTCGGTCACCAGAATGGCGTTAGCCGTAGGAGCGCCGGAAATCGCCGCTGCGTCGGCGGCGGGGTTTAGTTGCCATTCGTAAATGGTCGAACCCATAGTCCCGACAAGGTATTCACCCCAGGTATCGAGCGACCACACCGACGCGGGAATGATGTTGGTCGAGGTCAATCGCGGCGTTCCGTAAAGGCCGTATCCGTAAAGCCCCTCGCCATACCCGCCGCCGATAATCGCGTCTGCACGACCCGCCGTAAAGCCAGACGGCGTGATGTCCGACACCACGCCAGAGCGCGACACGGCATAAAGCCCCGTGTGCGTCCCCACGCCGGTCCAGACCGTGTTGGAGTTAGAAAGCCACGACACAATCGCGCGGGCCTTGCCCGACACTGTTGTCAAGGATCGCTGAACCCAGCCGCCAATCGGCCCCGACGTTCCGCCATGCCAACGCCACAGGTCCGCGCTGTAGAACCGGCCTTTCGACTGGTAGTTTGTCCCTTGCCGGTAAACGCCCGGCGGAACCTCAAGCGCGATCAGGGGCATTACAGCTTGATCACAGCCAGCGCGGCGACGTTGCGGGGACGAGTCTCAGACGTTCCGTAGGAACCCGAGGCGTATGGCGTGACGGTTTCGCCGCCGCCCGAACCCGTCGCGGTTGAACCGGATGAAGTCACATCGCTGGACGACGGCGGCGAGATAAGGTGAGTGTGCGGCTCAAGGTCAGAAGCCTGCGCCGAACCAACGCGGCGCGATGTGTCAATGCCCCGGCTATCGTCCCACCCCCGCAGAAACTCACCACGCGCGTCAGGCACCGTCAGCCGTTTGTTCGCCGCATAGTCAGCAGCCGCGTTTGCGCCACGGGTTGAACCCGCACCCGCCGATGTCAGGATGGGCGAATCCGTCGCGTTCAAGTCCCACAGCACCGCAAACAGCGCCGCCGTGTCGGCATTGGCGCGGGTTGCCCCAGACGATGCGTTGCCGACCGTCCCGCCATTCATCTTTACCCAGCCAGCCGGGGCCGACGAATAAAGGCCAAACTTGATGTCGCCCGTGTGGACGTAGTTTGTCTCAACCGTCGTCACTCGCCCAATCGTCGTGGTTTGCTCAGTCTCTTCGGCGTTCGTCAATGTTGCCAGCGCATCCAGATCGACTTTGATCTTGGCCAGGGCACCGACGTTGAGTTCCGTCCCCCAAACGTCAGCGTCAGCGCCAACCGTGGGGGCAGCGCCGTCATAAGTGATCGATACAGGCATTAGAACGACCTTCCGGAGCGAGCGTTGAGGGTGGACGGATAGGCCGTGCGCTTGTCGTCTTCTTCGATGGCATCCAAGGCCGACGCATAGGCGTCCCGGATCACTTGGCGCTCATCGTCGCGGAAATAAATCAGGGCTTGCGACAGGGCGCCGTAAAGATAGGCGTCCGGATGCTTCCGCAGCAGCCAGTTGGTCGCGCATTGCGCCGACAGGGCCGGGATGCGCTTTCGGTAACGCATCCGCACCGTATATTCCGCATCCGGGACAGGATCAAACACCAGCCGATCCGTGATGGCGTAGCGGGTTGGCTTGCCGGTGCTGAACGCGCTGTCAAACGCCTCAACCGGCACATATTCCAGCGGAACAGCCGGGCTGCCGTCAATGCGAAGGGATTTCACGCCCGCAAAGTCGCACGGCAGCGCCATCTCTTCGGAAGAAATTGTGTAGGTCGCCGATGCGCTCATCTCGCGCACGTCAAGCTCTCGGTTCATCTGGGTTTCAGCCAGGGCGATAAACTCAGCGGCCTTCGTGTCCACACCGGACAAGCCCGTTTTGTTGAGCCAGTCGGCCACGGCGGTCTTGAGATTGGTGTAGCTATCGAGGGCCATTTAGATCGTTCCCTCGCGCGTCTTGAACATCCAGTTTTCGTCAAGCCAGCGCGAAAACGCTTTCTTGCATCCGGGAGTGCCACGCGTCGGATCGGGCAGAATCCCGCGCTTCTTCAGGTCTTCCCAGATCGTCAGAGGCAGCGTGGCCATTTTGGTGCGATGGTCGAACCCGTCGCCCCACTTGTCGCGGCCCGAGGAGAAGTGGGCGCGCTGGAGCTTGTTCAGTTCCAGTATCTCGGTCATGTCCTGCGAGGTCCGAATGGTGGACACGCCGGTCATTTCGTCGGTTTCGATGTGTTGGCTGATCCCGGTCAGGGGATCATAGTCCAGAAGGCGTTCAGACATTCATTGCCCCATGAAAAAGGGGGCAGCCGAAGCCACCCCCTTCTCAGTCGTTAGTCGTCGGTCAATCAGATCAGGTCGCGAACGACCGCGTGAGCCTGCTCGTTGGTCACTTCGAGGCCCGCTTCCTCGATCATGTGATACTTGTGGCTGTCGCCGGTCTTGGCCAGCTCTTCCACGAAGTAGGGACGCAGGACGCGCTTCTTGGCCTGCGACGGATCGATGAGATACGCCAGGTCGGTCGGCATGAAGCGGTTGGGAACCACGTTCAGGTTGCCGAAGTCCGAGACGTAAACGTCAACGGCACCGATGATGGTGGCCTGTTGAGCGCCAGCAACGGCAGAGCGGATTTCCGCAATACCGGCAAACGCCGAGGTCTCTTGCTTCTTGGCCGGGGAGACCATGAGCATCGAGACTTCGCCGCCTGCGTTGTATTGCAGCAGCAGCGCGGCCTTCAGGAGGGTTTCCGACCATGCGCGGTTCGTGCCGTCCGTGCGAGCCGTGACCGGAACGCCGCCCGTGATGGTGTAGGCGGTGCCGGAAGTGCCGTTGGTGTCGTTGGTGAACAGCCAAGTGTCGAGCGAGGCGGTCACGCGGGCCGTGGTGGAGTTACCGGCCACAGCGACGTTGGTGCCGGTAAGAGCCAGTTCCTGGTCGCGTTTGATCTCCTTGCCGCGCTTGGCGGTCTGATAGGCAATCTCCGACTTGCGGCCCGCCTTTTTCACCCGTTCAGCGGTCCCCGAGATGGTGAACGCCTTCTTGTAGATTTGGGTGTAGTTGACGTAACGAATCGTCGCCACGACGGCCTGGGCGGCGGTGTCGTCGCCTTCGATGGTCGCGTTAGCGGCGGCAGCGGCGAGGCTGTCGGTCTGCCAGTCGAACTGGGTCTGATCACACGAAGCCTTGCCGATATTCGACATGAACGGCGTGTCAGTGGGGCTGATGTTGGAGATAACGTCCGAGAGGTCTTCACGGACGCCGATGAGGTCGTAGCGGTCGAAAGTGTCAGCGGGTTGGGCCATTAGCCTAGCATCCTCAGAATAGCGGCTTCAGCGTCATTGACGGAGCCTGATTGACGGAGACGTTGTTTAGCGCGTTGGAGGTCTTGAGCCTTGGACGGAGCCGCAGAAGCCGCGCCGGGTTTGGCGACCTTCGTTGACTCGACAGCCGAGCGGACCTTGCCGGTTTTGGCTTTGAGGTCGCGATAGGCCATTGCATCCCGAAGGACGCGGACCGCTCTGTGATCGAGAACATCATCCAGTTCCGCATCCGTGAAGCCAATTGAATGGCCGTATTCACGAAGCGCGGCGGTTTCAGCCTTTGCGGTGGCGGGGTCTTTCCATCCGGGCAGGACTGCCAAGAGGGCTTCCGCTTCACGCGACGCGATGGTTTCCCGTTCGCGGGCCTCTTCCATCGACCGTTCAGCATTGAGGCGACCAGTCTCCGATTCCACCGCCCGGCGTTGTTCGGCCCATTGTTGATGCTGAAGCATCTGGGCTGACCATTCGGCGGGGTTGGAGTGACGAAGGGATTGATCGACACGGGGCTGATTAGCCGTGATGATTTTCTCGACGGTTTGGAGCTTGCTCAAATACTCGTCACGCGCCGCCGCAATAGCCGCCTTTTCCGCCTTGGATTCCTCGGCGAGGGCTTGCGTCTTGCGGGTATAGTCCTGCTCTCGGGAGTAGCCTTTCAGGGCTTCCTCAAGCGTCACCTGAACCTCTTCACCGGCAATCTTGACGGTGTGAAGCGCGGGCTGCTCGTCGGCCTTGTCTGGTTCGTCCTGTTCGTCGGACTCGCCTTCGGGATCGGATTGCTCCGGTTCCTCGTCAGCGTCGGAAGCCTCAACGGCCTCCTGCGTCTCGTCAGTCTCGCTGTCGGCAGGGCCTAGCAGACCTTCGATCCGTTCGGCGGCGTCAGCCACCGTCGCACCAGTGGCTTGCGCCGTGCTGGAGTCGTTCATGTTTAGCTCTTGGAGTGCGCCGCTGGCCTAATGGCCGTCACGGCTGGTGACCTATCGCTTGGCGGGCTTGGCCAGCTTTGCGCGTAGGAAGGCTGCGTCCTCAATGTCCCGCTTCCAGAGCGAGACCAAGGCGTCGATTGCGGCGACTTGAGCGTGTTGCTCGTCGCGTAGGGTAGGGGCCGACCGGGCCGAGTTGCGCCAGTCTGCAATGATCCGCTCTGACATCCGCCGCAGCCCATCCATCACCCCGACGTTGTCGAGGAGGGCTTGCGCGTCAGATGCCCGGTCGAGAACCGCTTGGGTCTGTTCGTCAGTGAGCAACGGCCACCCGGCGAGGCTTGGGGGCTTCCGGGACCACGACAGCCGCGACCGGGCTGTGCAAGGCCTCGTTCGGCACCCGCAGATGGGTCACGGCCTGAGTGCCGACGCGGTTAAAGCGCAACACGCAAAAGCCGTCACAGACCTGGGTGATGACACCTTCGGCCAGAACCTTGTCGCCTATGTTCATCCGGCTATCCCGCCCTGATCTGGGCCATTGATCGAAAACGATTGCGAAGCGTTCATGCGGTTGGCCTCGCTTTTCAGGGCGAACTCCATCTGCATTTCTTCGCGCTTTAGTGTCAGTTCCGCGTTTGCCAGTTCGCGCTTGAACGCTAGATCGGCGGCCTGCTCTTCGCGGCGCTGCTGCATCTCAAGGGCGTGTTTCTCGCGGGCCAGTTGGAGGTCAGCCGCCGCCTTTTGCTGATCACGCTGCGCTTGAGCCTGCATCTTGGCCGCTTCCAGTTCGATCCGCGCCCTGGCCTCTTCGACCTTCGGATCAACCGGCGGCTCATCTTGTGCCATCTGCGCCATACGCTCTTGCGCTTGCTCGCCGTCTGGGTCCGTAAAGAACGCGCTTGGGTCTTTGAATCCGCCCGCTTCCAGCATCTTGGAGAGCGTCGTGTGATATTGCTTCATCGTCACCAGCGGGTTGTTCGGCCCCGCCGTGGTCAGGATTTGCTCTTGCTTGGCCGCAACCATAGTCAGCAGGGCCATCTTTTCAGCGTTCGTCCCGCCACCCAGCGCCACGTTCGGCACCACGTCCATGTTGGCCCGCCAAGCGCGCGGATCGACCGGCACCCACTGGTTACGCAGCTTGACCATGCGCTGCTGCCGTTGGTTCTGAACCGTCAGTTTCAGCAGGCCACGGAACAGGCGACGGACGCCCGACGCCATCACCCGCGCGATAAGCTCAATGCGCTCCTGCGACCGGCTAAACTGCCCGTTGGCAGCCGTGGCCGTCGTGTTCTGCAACGCTTGAGCGTCCACGCCCATCGAGACCTTCGACATACCCGTCCGGCCCTCGCGAAGCTCGTCCATGTAGGACAGCATCGGGAACGCCTCACGGCCCACGAACGGCGCCGCTGCGAAATAGTAGGCCGACGACGCGTCACCCTCGGCACGGAGGATGGCCCCGACCTCGGTATTCATGGCGTCTTCCATGTTGCCGCCGCGACCGACCACGGTGCGCGGGAACACGGACTGCGACAGGCTATCCA